>Ga0247836_1006253_pt1 | contig 13347 bp, 14 predicted proteins | sample LaCruzMarch2015__4_FD_187116 | JGI IMG/M metagenome (GOLD analysis project Ga0247836, IMG submission 187116) | Freshwater microbial communities from meromictic Lake La Cruz, Castile-La Mancha, Spain - LaCruzMarch2015_14m | ecosystem: Environmental > Aquatic > Freshwater > Lake | place: Spain...
CACCTAATGGGCGCGCTAAAAAGCCGATGGCAAAAAAGAAGCCACTAATAACGGCATCATGTACCGGGCTAATGGACGGATAAAACTTCGGCGCTAACAAGAAGCTAAAATGAGCAAAAATAAAGAAATCAAAATACTCAAGCAAGTTGCCGCACATAAGGGCAGCTAATAAATGCTTGGGAGGTTTTGGAAGGTTGCTCATTAAGTACCCCTTAAAATGGTTAGCTATACTTTTATAGTATGTAACGCATGCAAAAAAGTCGCAAGTCATTTTAGGAAAAATAAAAAACCTTATTTTAAGCAAATATTAACAAAAAATTGCGTATACTAACTTTGGAACGCGTAAATAATACAGGCCATTATGCTTTATGTAATTTACTTCGCCATTCTTACTACCATGGGTTTGCACGCATCTGGACCCAATGAAATTTCTTCAGATGAAGACTCACCCTTACTTAAAAGACCATCTCTTGAATACAACAAGTTTCGCGATGAAACGATGCTGGTAAATTTGAAAACAGACAGCGCATTGTGGAAGCTTTTGCGACGCAACAAATTGTGTGTGCTGCCTTCTGATGCCGACAAATCTTTAGCGTGGGTGCACCAACAAGCAGAAATTTTGAGAGCACAAATTGACTTAATTGATGCACAAATGCAGGAATACAGCGCCATTGTGTGGCTTGAACCATTTGAAACTACGAAAGAACAAATAAAAGCTATTAACCACGCGATGCATTCAATTAAGAAAGCTGTTAGAAGCGATGAGAAACGTTCAAAATTAGCGACGATTAGGCACTGGAGAACAGCAGCACAGCAAAAACAGAAACTTGAAAAGCTTGTTTTACACTTGGATGCTTTTTATGAATCAGAAAAATTTTAAGTGAATTTTAATTAAACACTGGTTACGCTTAGAACATAGATTTAAAACGTGTAAAATGCCATGTTATTCGCAATTTTATTTATTGTTCTTGTGAGTTTTCAAACTGAAGTGTTTGGTGCTGATGATGACACAGTTGATCGAAATGTTAGCACTTCTAATGCTCAAGCTGACGAGTGGCCATGGCAAACTGCAGGGACCACGAATAGCGCAACTTCACCACAAAATGTAATTATAGAAATACTTCCTTGGGCTGTGAGTAAGCATATTGAGAAATTAGCTAAAGAATATGTTGAGCACTGCGAGAAAACTACAAAAGTAAAGATAAACAGAAATCATGGATTTGGGCATGCTCTTGGCCTTTCAAAATCTCATAGACATAAGAATAAAACAACAACAAGAACACTTGCATGGATTGCTGAAAAACGAAATGAAGCAGAAATTCATCACAACGCTCTCACTGCAGAACATAGTGAGTATCAAACACAGCTAGCTTGCTATGATGAGATTCAGGAGCTAAGTGAAAGCGGTACATATATTAGCGATGAACGTGCAGATGAAATTTTACAAAAAGAACTTGCATTTATGGAATGGAGAAGTCGAATTCTAAGACAGGACATTCCAGCGATTAGAGCCTATGCAGCAAACTTGGAAGTTATCATTGAACCACAGGCCAAATTTTTAAAATTGTTGAATAATTTTCATGCAAAACGACTTGTTACTTCTAGGGAAGGCGCAATTAAGTTTGTTCTGCAAAATGTTGAAGCACCACATGCGGATTTTTTTGCAGCCCATAGAGCTGCCATAGAAGAATACATTACTGACACATATTATCCTGATGTGGAAGACGATGCTGCAACCGAATAAAACTATTCCAGCATTTGCCCTGCTTGAAGTAGCAATTGCTTTAAGTATATTGGGGGTGGTTGCCTATATGGGTATGCCGCTGCTTGGCAAATTGCAACATTGGCAGCAGGTAAAAGTAACGAATGCACACCAGGAAAAAATTGTAGAATCACTGGCAGGCTATGTGTTAATGAACAAGCGATTGCCCTGCCCTGCGTTAAGTGCAAATGGTGAAGCGCAAGCGGTTTGCACGAATGACACCAAGTCAGGTTTTGTGCCCTATAAAACCTTGGGCATTGATGAGAAAACCGCTAAAGATGGTAACCATCATTGGATGACCTATGTGGTGGAACCGAATCTGACATCGTCACGGATTAGTTTTATATACACGGACCCAACGCTTGCTATTGACCCTAAAACGGTGTTTTGCAAAGCACCTAGCGGTGGAAACTTGAATGTACAAACAGCTGACAAACAACCATGTGTAGTAGCGCCAGATTTTGTAGCGGTGGTGTTAATTGCCCATGGCAACAGTGGTGGATACGCCCTTGATAATGGGACGATTCAACCGGTAGCAGATGGCGATGTTGATAAAATTAACAATGCAGCCCGGGGAGGAGTTTTCATAACCAAAACCCAGCAACGAACAGCGCCATCTATTTTTGACGACACACTATTATATGTCAGCCGTAACAACCTAATGGCTCAGTGGGCGAAGTTTCCTTGTAGGCGTTAAAATGCTAAATCACCTTTATTTTTCATCAATTTGTTTAAAATTAGTCTATATTTTGTGATTAATTATTTTTTAAACATTCTCGGGCCACAATACTTTTGTTGATAACTTTCATGAGGCCCCAAATGAACAAATTTACTTTTTATGGCAATTACTCAAAGGCATTAGCGCTAACATGCATGCTACTTGCAAACAATGGCTATAGCGCTGAAGAAAAAGACTCTTTTTCTGATGACGAAGAAAGCAGCATAAGACGATATGTTACGACTTCCGCTCAAGAACAACGATTACAAGAAGAAGCCGCAAACGCAGCACTAATAAGGAAAATTGAAGCAGAAGATAGGGAATTCCAGGCATATCAAGAAGATGTGCGAAGGAGAACAGAAGAAGCACGCCAGTTGGCAATACATCGGGCAGACGTGAAGAGAGCAGCTGCTGAAGTACCTTTTGCAGAGACGGAAGCACAATTAGGTTTGCTTTTGGAAGCAAAAAGAATTAACAATTTTGGTGAAGTATCGCCCACATTTTCTGGCCTTGCTGACTTCTTTGAAGGGGAAGCTGGAACAAGAGCTCGACTTTTTAGTATTTATCAGGAGCTTTATAGTCAGCATAGAGACAGCGATTCTGCCATTGCCACAATGGCAACTGATTTCAGAGATGGTAGGCTAAATACAGGACTACCAGAAAGTGCTGAAGAAGTGTAATGAGCAATATAATCAGATAATTAAGTTTAAACTCTACTAGATAAAATCAATAAAACTCTGCGGGAGAATACTCTCGTGGAGTTTTTATTTCGTATAGATTACGCTATTTTGGCAGCACCAAATTTGCTGAATATTGTGCTCAGTTTAAATGGCATCACAAGTATTCAATATAAAAATATCCAAAAAGTTCTTAACATGAAAAAAATTTATCAATACCATATAAATAAGAAAAATAAAGTTCTCTGAAAACTTAAATGAGGTCATATGAAAAATATATTTAAAGGAATATTATGTGTAGGTTTTCTTCTTGCACATACGCAACTTACGTTAAATGCCATGGATAGCGCACAAACACAAGAAGATCTGTGTCTGCTTTTAAATAAAAAAAGATTTGATACTTTTGGCAATCTAAACCCCTTTATTTCTGGCATGGCTAGTTTCTTTGAAATAGACACTGCTGCGAGAGCTGAGATTTTTCAACGTTATAATGTTCTTCGTGAGCAAGGCAGACTGACTGATGATTCTGCCATTAATAGTTTAGCAACTGATTTTTGGGAAGGACGTTTTTGTGATCCTGCGAATCTGGATCAACGTAGATTAGCTAGCTTTATTGAATGCATAGAAAACCGGAACATTTACGGGGCAAGCATCATTATTTCTAAGGAATATAGACTTATCAAAAAATATGCATCCATTTCATGCTCATGTTTTGTGGTCTGCGCGATCCTCCTAAACGATTTAAAAATGGCACAGGAGTGTTTAGAAAACGGAGCAAATGCTAATCTGCCTTTTCATGCTGGATATACAAATTTAATTCAGCACCTGTTAGATTTTAATCCAAGTTTATTGCCCAATGAATTACGACTCCTCGCAGCAACGTCAGATGGTGCATATCCATTTCTAGATTTCGTGAGAAGACCTGGTTCGGATGACCATATAAGTGTAGGGTTGGGCATGACTTCAAAAACAAGCATAGATAGCAAACGAACTGCAAATGGATGCACAGCCTTATTCCTCGCTTGCTATCAGAATAAACCTGATTTTGTAACTATGCTACTTTTTTACGGAGCAAATCCTCTGCAAGCAGATAACGTAGGTGGCACTCCTTTACATGCGTGCAGTTCGTCACCTGAAGCACAGACCGCTCTTAATAGAGGGCTGGAGCAGTTTGAAGAATGCAAGGGGCCCTAAAACACTATAAAAACTGAGCAAAAGACAAAAGAGCTTTTAGCAATCGATTAAACACCCAAAAAAAATCTTGAAATAGGAATAATGATTACTATATGTACAAATACAGCAATAAAAATGTTGTGAACTTTCAGATAGGAGTTACTCATGGGAAATATAATTAAAGCAGTATTATGCGCAGGTTTTCTACTTGCACATACGCAACTTACGTTAAATGCCATGGAGGAAGAGGACGTTGGTGAAAGCAAGACTGAACAGCATCAAATTAATAGTGATGCACAATTACAGGACCTTTTGAGATGCATGGACCCAGAGATCTCTCATGCTGATCAGATAACAATGTATGCAATACTTAAAGAAAACCCACATATTATCAATCAATACCCAGCGTATAGCAGAATCTTTTTAGCCTGCTCAATTTTAGCGAATGACTTAGAAATGACAGCGCATTGTGTAACAAATGGAGCAGATGTTAATTCAGCCGTGTGTTTTAATTACCCCTATTACACGACTCCCCTTGAGACTGCGGTTTACTTTAGTAAAAATGAAATTATAAAATTTCTGTTAGATTGTGGAGCAAATGTATTTGCTGAAAGACACGATGGGGAAACAATCTTATACCATAGTTCTTATGGCTACGCCGATGATTGTGTAACCATGCTGGTTCGCTATGGCGCAAATCTTCTAGACAATAATCAGAGACAAGCCCTTTTGGATCGAGCGTCGACACCAAAAAAACAAGCAGCCATTCAGAAAGGACTAAGACAGGCAGAAAGATATGTTTGTGAGTGGCTTAACAGTGATTATAACCTTGACACAGGAAACGTGATAAGAAGATTACCACCATTTTTTTCATCTATGATTGGCGGATACATCTAACTTTAGTTTACTATAAGGAAGCTCATATAATTTTTGGGCTTTCTTATTTAGCACCCTTGCAAAATAAATATATTCGATATATTAAATTATTATTAAATATTATTCTGCTATAATTTTATAATATTTAATTTTTTGGTGCTAGCAATGAATGGGACTTCTTTTTACAACAGTTTTTCAAAGCTATTAATACTTATTTGCCTGCTGTTTACAAGTAATGGCTATAGCGCTGGGTCAGTGGAAGAGCTGTCAGCCATTATACAAAAACGTGTAAACGATACAACAGAAGGTCAGACTCGTTATGTGATATTCGATCTTTTTTCCTATTTTGAAACGGCAGATGCAATAACAAAAAATAAAATTTTTCATGCATATAATAATATTTTTAAAAGAGATGGTGGGTTTACTGCGATACTCAGAATTGCAGTTGCTCACAATGAGAGACGGCTAAATGCACTTTTAGAAGAATATGGTTATCCAGCTCCAATGGCCTATGGTGACGGTCATCAAAAACTACCCGCAGATAATAGCTATGGAAGACAATATCCTTCTGCTGAAGAAGCACTACGCGCACAACGTTATATAAAAAATCCGCTAGAACATAATGAGGTAAAACCAGCTGCAGCAGCTTATGGCTATGATCGTTGGCAAGAAACAGCAGACGAAAGGTTAGCACGAGAATTTCAAGAAGAAGAGGCGCAAAGGGAAAATCAGCGATTGCAAGAGGAAGCTGCAAGCGCAGCACTAATAAGACAAATAGAAGCAAAGGATAGAGAGAACCTAGCATATGAAGCAGATGTACGCAGGAGAGCAGAAGAAGCGCAAAGGGAAAATCAGCGATTACAAGAAGAAGATGCAAGAATAGCGCGACAACTTTATGAAGAAGAAGAGGAGCAAAGGCGTGAAAGACTGCGATTACAAGAAGAAGCTGATGAAGCATACGTAAGGCAAATTGAAGCAGAAGATGCTAGAGCTAGAGCACCAATGCCTCCATATGCTGCACCACCGATTGGAATAGCAGCAGCACCTGAAAACCACGGCATCAACCCTCCATATGCTGCACCGCAGCGCAGAGCAGCTCCGGCTAATGAAACTCCAGAAGCTCGTCGCGAGCGACTTTATTTTGAAGCTGGAGAAGCTTGTAAGCAATTCACTCAAAGGTTTAAGCGAGCTCCTAATAAAGAGGAAACAGTTAATGCGATTATGACGTATTCAAATATTGAAAAAGCTGAAGCCGAAGGAGTGTACTATAATTTAATCAATTTAAACTCAGTTAAATAAAAATCAACAAAACTCCGCGGGAGAATACTCTCGTGGAGTTTTTTTAATGGCTCAGTGGGCGAAGCTTCCGTGTAGAAAGTAGCTTCTTGAGGCAACCATAATTATTCAATTTAATCAGCATTAGTGACAAAAATTACTTTGACATAGATTTAAAAAGACTTTAAAGATTGTTAATTACATTTTATTTGACATAATATAACAAAAATGAATTTGTCTGTTTTGAAGTTTATTGTTTTTTGTGGTTGCATAGTTATTAGTTTTGCTGGCACTGCTTGCACAGCATCTACTGATTGCAAGTGGCCAGATGCTGCGCTTTTAAAGAAAATGGGTGTATCTAGCCCTGCGAATGGAATGACTACGCCAAAAAGAGTTGGATTTAGGAAAAGTGTAGCCGTTGGCATGACGGAATATACGGAATATGACGAAGATCAAGATTGCAAAACCGAACATGTTAACACCACCGAGATTTGCAGACAGTCTTTGAAAGAATTTACTCCGCGTAAAGAAGAAGACGCACAACCAAGAGAATCTGCCTATAATTTTGTGGCATCAATAAATTTCATGCTCTATGAAAATGGCATACCAACAGATGATCATCTAATTCGCGAGGCAATAAAAGACAGGGTTCTAAAAATTGCTAAAGACATTCAAGGGGATTTTTTCGTCAATAGAGCTGTAGCGCAGAAGGAAGGCTCCCCGCCTAGGTTGCATATATTAGAAGAGAATTTTTTAAAAATCACCCCAAAAACCGTAGAAAAAATGCGAGCAATGGGTGGTTTGCTAACTTTGGAAGATTGCCTGAAAATCAGGCACATAGGGGGAGATAATCCCAGTATTATTGCTAAATTAATTGCTGTTAATCTTGAGCGAGAGAAGTTAGATACAATTCAGCAGTTGCATGCAAAACAGATCAGAATCACTGCTGACATGATTGATGCAATTAAGTGCAGACAAAATACACTTACAACCGATGAGATAGATTTATTTTTACACTTTTCAGTCAGGAACCGACTTGTGTTTGTTGAACTGTTAAAAATGGCTCCCCATAGGGTGCAAGACTTTAGAAATATTCTTGCACAAAGCACCATGGAGCCTAAAAAGCATAGAATTTTATTGAAAAGAACTGCTAATGAAATATTGCAAATTGCGAGGGGTTTTACACCCGATGCCAGGTTGTACGCGAGTGATGTATTAGCATTTTCTCTAAAATTCCTAAGTAGAAATGAGCTATCAACCTATGAACTGATTGATTTTTCAAGGGTTTTAATTAAGCGTGAGAGCTGGTGTGCTTTGATGTGGTCCTATGCGGACCATGATACACTTCATGACCTTTGTAATAGGCAGAGATAAACACAGTTGTCACAATATTGCTGTAATGTAATACTATTTCTTGACTTTTTACAAATAGTGCTTACATTGATAAAATCATCTAGAATATTGACCGCATGACCTTTGAAGAAACTGGCTTAAGTGAGGTGCTTGTTAAGCGCTTAGCTGAAATAGGCTTTACGACCCCTACTCCCATTCAACAAAAAGCAATTCCTATTGCATTGCGTGGGCAAGATATTATTGGCATGGCCCAAACTGGTACAGGTAAAACGGCAGCGTTTTTGTTACCGATACTCAATGTTCAAAATGATAAAGCACAAAAATCGAGAAATCCTAGCGTACTGATTTTAGAGCCTACCAGAGAGTTGGCGTTTCAGGTGCAGGAAAGCTTAAAGCGCTTTGACCCAGAAGAGAATTTAAAATCTGTATTGCTAATTGGCGGTGACCCAATGGGCATGCAAGAACGCGCGTTGAAAAAGCCGCATCACATTATTATTGCAACACCTGGACGACTGTTAGATTTTATGGATCGCGGGAAGTTGCTTATGTACGGTGTGCAGCATGTGGTGATTGACGAAGCGGATAGAATGTTAGACATGGGATTCATTCCTGATGTTGATAAGATTTTGGCAGTTTTGCCTAAAACCCGTCAGACACTTTTGTTTAGCGCAACGATGACGCCTGATATTCGTAAACTTGTTGAACAATACATGATGCTGCCTAAAACTGTTGAGGTTAAGGGCGAAAAAAGTAAGGCATCTATCGAGCAAACTGCGGTTTTGGTTAATGACATTAACAAGCGCGAAGCGTTGCGTAAAATTTTGCGCGAGCACCCGAAGCTGAACGTTGTGGTTTTTTGTAATCGCAAGCGTGACATTGACGAATTGAAGCAGTCTTTATCACGCCATAAGTTTTCTGTTGGCGCTATGCATGGTGATATGGACCAAGAGGCGCGTAATAAAAGCTTACAAGCGTTTAAAGCTGGGGAAATTGATATTCTGATTGCAAGCGATGTGTTGGCGCGCGGTGTAGATATTGAAGGCCTTGGAATGGTAGTTAACTTTAACGTGCCATTGCAAGTTGAAGACTACATTCACCGCATTGGCAGAACTGGCCGTGCCGACATGAAGGGCTTGGCATTTACGTTGGTCAATGTGAAAGAACGGACACTGCTTAAGAACATTGAAACGCATTTGAACGCAACCCTGATTAGCGAAACTTTTGTCGAAGAAAAGCGCGCGAAAAAAACACAAGAAAAACCAGCACAAGAAATTAAAGCGATAGAAGTTAAAACGACCAAAGAAAATGCACCTGCAAGTACAGCACCAAAAGCTGTTGCGAAAAAGCCGGCGCACCCTGTTCGTGAAAGACATCCTGATCGTGCAAATGAAAAAGTGCCATCTGGCCATGAAGCAACTGGTCCTGTGATGGGCTTTGGAGCGATTTTGCCAGGATTTATGGCGCAGAAAATCACTTTGCCAAAGCCATTGCCTGAAGGCGCTGAAGCTGAGTAAGTAGTTCTCTATTGAATTTGTAGAACTGGACCCTAGGTCCAAGCCTCGGGAAACTAGAGGAACCAATACTAACTACAAGCTCGCAGCAAAATCACGGATTTTTTCTATATAGGCTTTCAATATTTCTGGGGTATCTTTAAAGTGGTGGACCGCACCTTCTACTAAATGTAGTTGAACTGGAAGGTGTGAAAGCTGCGGTGATTGCTGCCTCCATTCATTGAAAGCACTCAACATTTCATGAGTGGTAATACCCCTTGTAAAGTTTCCGGTTGCTGCATCTAAGTGAGTGTAGGTATCTAGCTGTGATAATATTTCTGGTATATAGACATCGGGAGCTATTATTTTTACCCAATTCACATATAATTTCATAGATTCTTCTACTGAAACTTGCCCGTCATAAGTGCCGGCTATAAATAGAGTACGCTTATCCAAAGGCATTTTATCCACATGATGAGCAGGACATACACGCAGGCTTTCTTGTTCAAGACGTTCTCTTAAGCTTTGATACATAAGAGGAGTACGTCGTTCTACTTCAGCATCATGAGGCAGTAAATATTGCATAAGAATATTGAGATATCCGCCAGGTATTCCTGAAAATTTCCCTGAACTTAGCGTATCTAAAGTAGGTGCTAGAAATAAAAATCCTTTAATAGGCTCAACATCTGTTCTGTAGTCTTGCATAATTTTGGCCAAAGCAAAGCCACCGTATGAATGCCCTGCTAAAACTATATTGTTAGGGTCAACATCTTGAAAATGAGCATGAGATTTTCGTTGCATAGCACGCAATACAGAGACAACATCTCTGATTGGCCCCCCACCAATATCTCCTCTTAAATATTTTTCAGAACGTCCTGCTTCACCCATTCTAGGATCTGATCCACGGTATTCAATAACATAAACGTTAAAATATTGAGCTAGAGCATGGTAGGTAGGGTCAAATTCACCAAATTTTGTTATGACAGGGCCACCTTTAATATAAGCAAGCGTTGGCTTGTGGCGAATGTCTCCCATTGTATAGCGAGATACAGGAATATCATGTCCAGCAAGCCTAAATGGGTGATCTTCAGGAAGAAATTCATCTAATGTGTTTTGAACATAAAACATATCAACATCTGGAAACTGGTCAAATCCTTCGATGTTAGTATCATATTCTCCCGTTTTGTGAGCACCTTCCCATAATGCATATTTTAGAGGACGACCTGGCGCATCTCTGGATGATATGAGCTTTGTATCTGCATGGCGACCGCTGTATTGAACATCCCAAATTCTAGAATCAAACTCAGGCTGGCCATTTTTTAATAAAACTACAACTTGATTGCCATGATGCTCTGAACGCCATTTAAAATGTAATAAATTGGAAAGACTGTCAGTTACAAAACTACTACCAACTCCCTCTGCTGAAAAAATTGTTTTCCAATCAGCTTCGTTTGCATCTTGTGGCTTAGAATTGAATTGAATATTAAATTTTTGATCTTCAAGTTTTTCAATTCTGTAATAATTGCCTATGTTGTATGGATTTACTATAAATTGCATTTTCAAAAAACCATCAAGATAATAAAATTCATTCCCTTCAATAGAATTAAAAATACCTGGGATAGCTTTGAAAACGATTGACCATTGATCAGAGGTTGGATCTTTCAACATTTCAATATCAAAAGCACCTTCGTTTTGAACTCCTCGATAATGTGCGGGCCTGGAGGTAATATCAAACATTTTTTCTTCGCTCTCTGGTAGTATCACTCTGTTTTGATCAGATGGGTTTTTCTTGCGAACACCAGGAAACATTAAATACGCACCGTCTTGTCTAATGTCCACTCTGCACCCAGTACCATCTTTGATGGCAAGAAGCTTTTCATAGAATAGATCAGGTAAATTTGGATCAACCCCAGCCGTAGCTGTGCTAAAAACAGAAAGAATAAACAATATAATAAAAGTTGTGGGTAATTTTAACATGCTAAACACTTAATTTTTAGAATATTCATTATCTATAGCAGTTTTTATTTTTTAATCAAGATTTTTTAAGAATAAAGAAAGTATTAGGTGAGTGATTGTAATTTATCAAATCTATATAGCATGTGAAACCGCGCAGTATCCACTGGTCTATCATTAGGTATTCCCAAGAAATATTCCAACTGCCACTTTTGTGTTTTCTGGGCTTGTTGATTAATAGTTTTATCCCATGGCGGGTAAACACGAATTGCTCGTTTTCCACCCTCGCCATTTTTTGACACGATCCCTTTTTCGAACAGTACTCATTTTGGAAAAACGAATTGCCCAAATAAATTACCTTTGCGAACACTTATGACAAAAAAATCTATTGAATTTGATAGGTCAAAGGGTTGAATGGGTGATTTCCCAGTTCGTTTCCACAAAGTAACAAATTGCCCTATTTTTGTTGGGGTAATTTTGGCCACACGAAAACAAATGGATAAGCCATTTAATGCAAATCTGCACGCGCCATATTCTGCACTTTCGGCTTCAACTTGGGGCAATGAAGAATCGAATTCACTAGGTTCATAAACAAGTTTCTGAGCCACAAAAAAGTCAGCAGGAATGGGCGTTTGCGCACTCATATTTAAAGCCACCATTAACAATAAATTAATATTTTTATATTACGATGAATCTTATTGCATTGATATGAAGTGATTGTAGTGGCCATGAAACTATTTTTATTTGCGCTTTTTTTATTAGCAGCAACTAGCGAAATGTGTGCTGCTGTTAGACCTGCAGAAAAGGCACCTGAAAAAGGAAGCTGGCCATTCTATTCAAGAGAAAAGAAAAGCAAAATAGCACCAGAGCCTGCTTTAACAGAAGAGGCAGTTACTGATCAAAGCAGGAACATAAATTCACAAAGAAGAAATGCGATAGCTCCAGAACCAGTAAAAAAAACACCTAGTCTGGATAGCACAGATAGTGAAACTAGCGGTGAAAGCAACAGTGAAAAACAAAGACGAACAAGAGAAATTAGAAGATATTTCGAAGGTATTACAGATGAAATTCTAGAGAGTCGTTATATACCTAAAGTTCAAAAACGTAAATCTTTGCCATGGATAATACCTCAAGCAGAAAGAGACATCACAGAGCAATATAACCGGTGTTCAAGAGGCAGTGTAAGAAACAGATTAATAACTTGTACGGGTGACTGTATAAGCGCTGCCTTTGAATTATTTTCCAGTCTTGGCAGAGAAGCTGAATTAGAAGAGTTATGCATAAGGCGTTGCACAAATTCTGGAAAGTTATTCATAGCCGAAAAAGCAGAACAAATAGAGAACTATAACAGCCAACAACAAAGGCGTTATTAGGAATATAGCTGCGAAAAAATTTAGGTAAGAACTAGATAACTTTACCGCATTATTTATGCCAGCCACTAAACACCAAAACCACGAACATCACACCCATGTTTTTTTAATTTCACAAAACAGCATTAGTGGAAAAACACTATAGAAATTCCCTTGAAATAAGATAAAAATCAGAATTTGATATTTAATGAAATAATGTGCTATATAGATTGTGTAATATTGTCTATATACCAATTCACTAATTTTGTCTTTAAAGGAGACGATAATTGAAAATAATACTTTTGATGACTTTATTAATGGCAACGCAGGTAATGGCGATGGACATAACTGATGAAGAAAAACAACTTCTTCGTTCACCGAGAGCGATGACTATAAAACGACAGCTTCCACGTTTTGATGCTTTGCCAAAAGAAGAAGCAGACGCTGCACTCTTGAGAATATTAAAAATGATGAGTAATCTACCCACTAAAGATAATAGCGAGAAATCACAACCGGCTCTTAATGGTGGCCATCCTAATTTTGCGCCGGACACTACTGCTGCAGAATAAATCAAAACACAAAAACCAAGAGCACTGCGCCCTTGGTTTTTTTAATTTCACAAAACCACATTAGCCATAAAAGATCCTGAGGGTTCTATAGCCCTAATATAAAAACACAAATTTGACGCATCACGAAATAATGTGCTATATAAGTTATGCAA
>Ga0247836_1006255_pt1 | contig 13343 bp, 10 predicted proteins | sample LaCruzMarch2015__4_FD_187116 | JGI IMG/M metagenome (GOLD analysis project Ga0247836, IMG submission 187116) | Freshwater microbial communities from meromictic Lake La Cruz, Castile-La Mancha, Spain - LaCruzMarch2015_14m | ecosystem: Environmental > Aquatic > Freshwater > Lake | place: Spain...
ATGCGGAGTCGCGGGTCGCCCTCGTACCCGCTGCCGGGGCCAGGAATCTGCCACAGCCGATCGTCTCGCCTGAGGGTCGCCGGCGGCTTTCTGCGCGGCAGCCAGCCACTGGATCCTCCGCGGCCGGCGTCGCCAGCCTGTGGGTTCCTCTTGGCCCCCAAGCTTTCATGGCGAGCGCCGCAGATCTGCCACTCCCGTATGACTGGGCATCCCCGCCCCCTGCCGATCCGCTCGACGTCGTCCGCCGCCTGACGGGCTGGGGACTTCAGCCACTGATGGATGCTGTTTCGCCGCCAGCTGTCTCACCGCCAGTACCGCCTGACCACCGGGCGACGCCATCGACCGCCAGGATTCTCGTGCCGCCCCCTGCCTCGCAGCCACGGCCTAGCGGCGTGGCGGAACCAGACTGGCTTCGTTTGCTATCGCTCGCCTGCTTGGCGTCAGCCCTAGCCATTGCCATCTTCGGCTGGCCGCGGGCGACGCAAGCAGCTTCGAACAGGCCCGAGGCGGGCAGCCGCGTTATGATGCGTAGGCCTGGTGCCCATCGGCATCCCGATTGAGAAGCCCGATGATGCGTTCTCCAGACGAACCACGCGACTCTGATGCCGGTGCCGCCGCGAGGCCCACGAAGCGGGTCATTTCCTGGCGTTCCCGCGGCGGACGAAGTTCACGGCGGGCTCCGGCCAATGACGTGCAGCCCGTGCCGATATCAACGACCGCTGCCCCTGCCGCCCAGGCATCCTGGCGCGGCGGGATCGATCCACAGGACCGCTTCCGATCCCGATGGTTAATGGCACGACGGATCATACTCACGGCCGCATCGCTCGCCCTGATCCTGCTCCTCGTGCGAATGCTTCTCACGGTGCGCCGGCAGGTGCCAATCGTCGTAGGCTTCGTGACCAGCTACCGCTTTCCACTAGCCCCCATCGCACTGGCCGACGAAGACCGTGCGTTGATCGCATCCCTGGGGACCCCTGGCAAACGTTTCTACGAGCCGGGAACGGCAGCCATCTTTGATGTCAGTCCCGCGCTGGCATCGGCCAACGCCGACGAGTTGCTGGCCACGCTCACAGCGACGCTCCGCCGTGTGAAGCCCGGCGGTCCCGATGGCGACATGGCGATCGTTTACCTGACCGCCATCGGCACACTCGACGACAAGGGCCGCCCCTGTATCGTGCCGCCAGGCACATCCGCAGATCCTGCAGCATTGGAGGAAGACTCCTACCTCTCCGTCGACCGCCTGCTCGCCGGTCTCCGCGACGCCCTCCCTGAGCGGGTTGGCATTCTTGTGGTCCTCGATGCCTGCAGGCCGTCAACCGACTGGCCGCTGGGCGTTGACGATGGGGCCTTCCCGCCAGCGGTGGAGGCCCACATGGCTGTCTCCAACCTGAATCGCATGTGGGTGATGGTACCCGCATCCACGGGACAGAATTCCTATTCCAGTGCCGCATTGGGAGCGAGCGGTGCCGTGCTGGAGTTTGTCCGCGGCATGCGGGGCGCTGCGGATGCCAGGCCCTGGGGCGACGCGGACGGCCGCGTCGAGCTCCAGGAATTGTCGGCCTACCTCACTCTGCGTGTCGATCAATGGGCCCGAGCAATGCTCGGCGATCGTCAGACTCCGATCCTGACGTCGACGTCGTCCGATCGCAACGCCGATGTTGCCCTCGCGCGGACGGCCTCGCAGACGCCGGTCGTGGAACTGCGGAGCGATGCCGACGTCTCCGAAGACGCCTGGCTGGCCGACCGCTGGCGAGCGGCAGAGCAACTGCGGCCCTCGGCGATCCGTGAGCGACCACTGACCTGGTCGGCCTATCAACATACGCTTCTCCGCGCGGAGAAGCTTCGCTCGGCCGGTGCGGCCTATCGCGAAGAGCTCGTCGAAGTTGATACGGCCGTCGAGCGCATGGAAACAGAACTCGGACTCTCGCTCATTTCGAGCGCACAACTTCTGCCCGGTATTCGGCTGGCCTCCAGCCGAGCGGAGCTGCTTGCAGACCGCAACGACGACGATCTGCCACGCTGGCTCGCGGCAGCCGAACGGTATATTGCAATCGGCCAGCCGCGGGACGAGACCGCGAAACCGCCGGCTCGTAGCGACGAGGTCGACGTGTGGATGCGCAGGGCAGAGGCCGCCTGGCTGTGGCTGGTGAAGCAATGCGAAGCACCCGCGAACATCGACAGGGCCGCTGTCGTCCGCTGGCTGGAATGCGTCGGCCCGAGGCCCGAGGGCCTTGCGTTCAATCCCGTGCAGATCCACCTGCTGCGGATGATGGTGCGGTGGGCCGACCTAGGCGACTGGCAGCGACAGCCGGAGGCTTTTTGCAACTTCATTCGCATGGTGGCGAAGTCACGTGAGGCTGTCTACACGTACGATGTGCGGGCCGACCGGATCGTTGAGGCCACTCTGTTGGCCAGCCGGGGAAATGCCACAATGCGAGAGGCACTCGACCTGGCATTCGTCGGCGGACCAGCGAATCTCGCTGAGGCCATCCGTTTCTCAGGCCAGAGCCAAGACGCATTCAACCAGTGCATGACGCTTGCCCGCCAGCGGCTCCAGGCATTGGGACTGCTCGACGTGGTACGGGCGGAAGTGCCCTATTTGGCGGCTTGGTGGGTCGAGGAATTGCGACATGCCGCCCGCGAACCGACCGACGCGGAGAGTGGGGGCCTGCTCACGAAGCCCTCCGACATTGTCGCCTTACTGCTCGCGGTCGAACAGCTCGAACTGGCCGTCGATGCGGCCGTGCTGGCCTCGGGCGACACCGCGACAGCGACCACGCCTTCAGCCAGCGCCATCGATGAGGCGCGGGCCCGGTGCGAGTCGAGTTTTACTGACATCAAGGCAGTCTTCCTGGCGAGTTGTGCAGACCTGGCGACGCAAGCCCCCGACAGCCCGCGGACGCACGGTGCCATCCGCCGTGTGCTGATGCTGCCGCTGGCGCAAGGCGACCTGCGAATGCGGCTCTTGCGGCGGGCAGACACCCTTGATCGTCGCCATGCCGCACTGGTGGCTCGTTCACCTCCGCAGAACGACGATCCGCTGCCCCCGGCCGACGCAACAGCTGTCGTGGCGGGCTGGGTGCCGTGGCGGAACGCGCTGATGAATCCGGTGCTTCCCATCATCGTGGTAAACCCGTCCGGTTCACCGACGCTGCCCACGTCGGCGGCAGACATCGCCGCCAACGTCGGTCGCCAGGTGACGGCTGTTCGTTCGGCCGCACGATCACTTCCTTCGATTATCGCCGGCTTCGACCGCCAACGCGCGGAGCTCGAAATTGGCAGCCGCGACAGCGATGCCCGGGCGCTCGAGCTGCTGGCTCGCGGCAGCACTGTGAGTCGTCGTCTCGCCGCCGTTGCCGGCCAGCGTCCGCACATCCGCGATGGCTCGACACCGACAGAACGCTACTTCGCCGCGGCGTGGCATACCCGGCTGATCCGTCACGCCGAAACGACGCTGGATGAGTTTTGGGCGGGCGTCGAAGCGGATGAGCCGATCTACTGCTTCCTCAAAGCCCGCGTTTTGGTTGAGTCAGCGGCGGAGATCGTACGGAGCAATGCGATCGTCTTCGGCGACCGCGAACGCGCCCGCCTGACGGCGAGAATCGACAGCCTCGCCGCGGAGTGGACCAGGTTTGCCGACCTGGAGGTGACTCCCAACCGGCTCGTCCTGCCATCGGCCAGTGGCGTTGAGCCCCCGCGAAACCAGGTGAGCCTCGCTGCCCGCCCGGGCGTGCCGGCCGGGCGGGCAGCGGTGTGGCTCTCGGAGTCGGTCGACGGCAGGCCGCTTGCGCTTCTTCGCAGCCCCGCTGGTACCGAGCCAGATCAAAACGCCGACAGAGCCGTCGCCAGTCGCGCCGGCGTGCGGGTCGTGTCACCGCCGGAGGAGTCATTCTGGCAACTCGATCCCACGGCGGCCCGGAGCATCGAATTAAACCGCACGGCCGTCCTCGACCTGACGGCCTGGTATCGCGGTCACCGAATGGTCGTTGGCCTGCCGGTTGCTGCCGCGGCGGCCTCGCGGACAACTGAGTGGGAGGCCTCTCCCCAACTCCCGACGCGGGTCACGGTTCGTGGCGACCTCCCGCAGGCACAGTCGGTGGCGATCGTCTTCGACTGCTCCGGCAGCATGGGTCAGCGGCTGGCCGACGGCCGAACCCGTCTCGATGCGGGCAAGGCCGCGGTCGCCGAACTTCTCGCGGGTATGGCCACATCTGGCCGTTGGGACGTGTCTCTGTGGCTGTACGGTCACCGCACCAGGTGGTCACGTGACAAGGACGGGAAGTATGTCGCCGGACTCACGCCGGCTGGCACCATCGCCAAAGCCACGGCCGGCCGCGGCGGCCAGCCCTTTACGCTGGTTCCTGGAGACGACGTGGAGCAGGTGCTGCCGATGCAACCGCTCACGCCCGCCCTTGTGGAACGGATGGGCATGACGCTGTCGCCGCTCGAACCCGGCGGTGAGACTCCACTCTATCTGGCGATCTCGGAGGCGTTGATCACGGACTTCGACGGCGGCCGGACTGACCGGCCCGGTCATGTGCTTGTGGTCACCGATGGCGCGAACGACCAGACAGGCGGACGCTCCGTGACCGTATCGGCCCTCGAAGACCAACTCGCCCGCAAGAACGGCCGGCGGCGAGTGCCCCTGCGAGTCGACGTGATCGGCTTTGGATATGCGGCCAATTCAACGGACCGTGCGTCGCGGATGGACGAGGTGCGGAATCTCGCCACCGGCTCCGGGGGGCGTTTCTACGAGGCTGCCAATGCCGAATCCTTGGGCAAGTCGCTTCGCGAATCGATGCGGCTCTTGCGGTGGCAGGTTCGGGGGCCGGATGCACCCCGGGAGAGCGTCGGCCTCGGAGCGTCACTGACACTCCCCGCCGCGCTCGTTGGTCGACCGCGGGCCTATGAAGCGGTTCTCGAGTCCGGGGCAAATCCGCCGCGGCGGGGCTTCAAAACGGAGGGGGGCGAGGCGATTGATCTCTATGTCCGGGGGGGGAGAACGCTTGAATTCCGCCGCTATGATGGCGGAACGGAGCAGGGGCTCCGAGACAGCCGCACAGACCTCTTCGCCCCCGCTGACCCGCAGCGGCTGTTCTTCGTGGGGGCGCATCTGGCCTCACGGATCGGCAACTCGGTCCGTTTTCCACTGTCCATCCAAAATGCGAACGCTGCGGAGTTTTCGCCGCGGCCTGTCGAGAGTTGGGTGGAGGTGGCACCCCGTTCCGGTGACGGCGCGGTCGGCGGACCATTCGTCTTCTACGACCTGTCGTTTCAGCCCAATCGACCGGTGCCGGTGCTCGATCTCGTGGCTGCCCACTGGCCGCGAGCGGCCGACCGGGCCGAGATCCGCGGCTGGTTTCGCTTTACGAAGACACCACCGGACGTCGCCGTGCCGCTCGCCGACCTGACGCCTGGCGTGGAGCGCCGGCTGGAACTGACTGGCCTGCCAGGGTCCGATATCCGGGTCACACTGGCGCCTGCTGACGTTTCCGACCATGTGCAGGTCTCCGTCCTGGAAAGCCATCCGGCGACGCTGGCCGACAGGTTGCCCTGCGTAAGGGTGTGCGTGACCCCGACCTGCCTGCGGGCAGTCCACATCGTCGAGCCGGAGACCGGCCGGGTGCGGCATGAATTCAGGGTGCGGACCGAGGGCGGCCGTCTGCCGCCGGACGCTCAGATCCTGATCACCGACAGGCAACGGGTGCTGAGCGGAGCGGTCAGTCTGACAGCCGCCGGCGAACCACCCCTCGCGGTGCCGGTGCCGGCAGAGTGAAGCCCGGCGAGCAGCACGTTCTCAAGGACTTGGGCAGGATCCCGACGCTCCAAGACTGGCTGGGCAGGATTCAGCCCCAGAGTTGGATGCTGGGAAAAGACCGCAAGCAGGTTGGCGAGTAGGCCGTGCAACTGCCTGAATGCCAAACCTGCCGCCCTACTTCTGCAGGTATGCCAGCGTGTCGGTATGGTGGCCAATCACCTTCCACTTGCCGCCTTCTTTGCGGAACGTGGTCGTCGCGCGGATGTTCACGGGCTGCGGCTTGCCGTCGATGACATTTTCGCCCTTCTCGTAGTAGTGAACGACGGCCAAGGCGGGGCTAGCGGTGATATGCACGTCCACAGGGTCGACCTTGCCACCCAGTTTCTTGGCCGCCTGCTTGTCCCAGTACGGTTCGACCTGCGTCCAGCCGACCTGCATTCCGCCCACAGGCCCCATATAGGTCACGTCGTCGGCATGAGACCAGATGGCCTTCATGGAGGCTGCGTCACCGGTGAAGAGCGTGTTGAGCGCGTCGTGAAAAGCGACGTTTGCCGCCTTAACAGCCTGCGTGTCGTCATCGGCCGCCTGCGTGGGCCTTGCCGTCATCAGTGCCATCACCGCCACGGCTAGCAGACCAGACACGATTCGATGACGCATGGTTATTTCCTTGATGTGGAGTAGCCGTAGGCCGTCCATCTTCTCCAAGACGAACTGACTTTGAAAGTAGCAGGTCTCGTTGGATGCGCCGCCGTCACCCCAGCCCCACCCTCGCCAGCCGCCAAATTCGATGGCTCGGGCACGGCAACCGGACCTGCGAGACGAAAACCGTGGCCGTCGTTCTCGTCCGACGGGGCGTTCGTGGCCCTGATCGAGGAGGACGAGTAGAACTCGAAGTCGAACCAGGAGCCGCCCCGGATCCCACGAGACGAGCCAGCAGCACCCTTCAGGTCGTTCCACTCACAGACATTGCACGGCCTCTCGGACAACCTCGAAGCCTGCTGCAGTATAGAACCCGACTGCCCCGGTGTTCTGCTTGTTGACCTGCAGCCAGAGCGATCGGCATCCCAGTTCACGCGCCCGGCTTTCGATGTGGCCGAGCATAAACCTGCCAAGCCCCATGCCGCGGTGGGATTCGAGCACGTAGAGTTGCCCGAGTTTCATGGCAGCCGGACTGGCTTCACGGCGGTCACCGACCATGTCCGCGACTTCATAGCCGCAGTAGCCGACCGGTGTGCCAAGGATAGGTCGGCCAATGGCACTTCGGCAAGCGTCGGCCGAGCGGGGCGGATCATGAGGAGCAACCGCCGGAGCTGATCGGGCTGGATGCGACCCGATCGTGGAGGTGCCGAAGAGCTTCCTATCCACGCTCAAGACCGGATTTTTCTCGTCGGCTCGAGCCCGGTCTTGAAACCGCTCTTCTTGCGGGCCGTCCGCACCGTAGCATGGAATGCCGTCAGAGGCTGTGGATATCGATGTCGGGCCGCTCGTCTATCCGTCCCTGAAAGATTGCCCGGTCGAAAGTGGACCTCAACGAGCTCGCCCCAGTCGATCGGCGGGCCACGGGCCGGCGAGACGGGCGGTGGTTCGAGTGGTTCGCCGAGATGCGCCAGGGGATAACTTCACGCGGGCGAAGCCATCCTGGCCTTCTCCCGCTTGCGAACCTCCGGTTCGAAGTGAGCCGGCTCCTGCTGACCTGCCCCCGTGATAGCGATGCCGGTGCTTCCGCGGCGGCGGCACGAGATCGGCCAGCCGGTCCAAGAAGTCAAACGGCGAGAGTTCGATGACGCCGTTAGCACCCGGGCGTGTGGACTTCCACCCGCGCCCCGGGCCGACCCAGTTGGCCGCCTTGTGTCGGGGGACCACGTAGCGGACGCAGGCGATGAGGCCGTCTTCGCCGCGCATCACGGAGAGCCGTTCCAGCGCGAAGGGCGGCCGGGCACAGTATCGCAGCAGGTGCTCAAGAGGCTGACACGAGACACGCAGAGGGAGACGTAAGAGCGTGATCCGGACGCTTGCGTCCACTGAGAAACCACTGTTTTCTCGAGCGACCATGTCGGCGGCCGCATCGGCGTCGAGGAGCCGCTGTCTGCGGAACCAACGCACGACACGCCGGCGCACCTTCTCGGTGAGCGTGGCCAGATCGACCTGGGTAATCAGTCGGGCCGGCAACTGTCTTCGGCAGGCAGCTTGCCCGCAGGAGGGCCGGCGGCCCGTCACCGGTTGGCACGAAGACGCCGTCGGTCGCTTTAGGCTCGCAGGTGCACGTGGTGATTGAGCGCCGTTCCGAAGCGGTGCAGAAAGGAGACGGCGCCGAGTCGCGGGCGAGCCGGGCTCGGCCTGTGACCGGCACGGGTCGAGCCCGCCGCGGTACGGAGCAGCCGCTCTACTCTAGAGATGAAGATCCTCGTGAGGGCTGCGACCGCGCTTGGGCGGTCAGCGAGGAAGCAGCGCAATCGCTTCGGCACGGAGATCACCCACTGCCGCACGGGCACCGGGGGAATGACGCGGTCGACGAGATGCGCAGCTGTCTGTGCCATCCGGCAACCGTTGCAGGAGGGGCAGACACCCCTGCCCTTGCACGAGAAGGCCACGACAAAACCCTGCCCGCACGACGTACAGCGTGCCCTGCCGAATCCGAAGCAGAGGATGCCGCAGGTGAGGTATGACCGCAGCTCCCGTTCGACGTGCGCCGAAACGGGCTGCTCAGCGACCGCCCGATTCTCGAGCCAGCCTTCGAGGTGCTCTGCGACGACGAGGCCGATGCGAGCGACTCTCACCAGAGCCGCCTTCTCACCTGCTGCCTCAACCCGCGCGACATCTCGGTTCGGGAGGCCCGTGGCGCACGCCCCTGCGGGCGCCACAGGCTCCAACTGCAGTCACGCACCCCGCGACTTGCGTTTCGCGGCCCGGGATTCATCGCTCCACTTGGAGGGAGGACGCGTCGGCTTCCGGCCCTCGCGGGCCGCGGCGGCGGCCTCGTCGCGGTTCGCGAAATCGTAGGCCCGCAAGACCGTGCCGCGGCTGACCTTCATCTCGCGAGCCAGCCGATCGAACCCCTCCCCGGCTTTTCTACGGCGATCCACCTCCGCCGCAATCTGCTTGTACCTCGGCACGAACGGCTGCCCCGGCTTACGCGGCCGGACCGCTCGCGACGTGCTCCTAGCGGCGATCCTGCTCCCGCTGTTGGTGCAGTGGTGGAGCACCTACTACCCCGACGCGGAGCCAGGGGGCGGCGGCAGGGTGGTCCAGCGGATGCTCGCGGCCAAAGATGAGCGGTATGCGGCCGGGGCCTGCAACGGCTGGCCGCCGAACTCGAGGCCGTCGGGCAGCCGGGGGCGATCGCCCCCGCCCCTGGCGGTGGACGGGAAAATCGGCCCACTGGGACGGTCCCCGAGGGGATTGCTCCGGATCGAGAAGTTCGAGTCCGAGGTGGCCGAGCTGAAGGCGGGCAAGTCAATCCATGATCGCCCGCCCCGCGCAGCCTGTCTTGCGCGGGGCGGGCGAGCGGACATATAATCGGCGGTATGGACCAATCTGCCATCGTCGATAGAGCATCCAAAGCATGCGCCGACGTGTTTCGCGGCACGTCCGTGTTCCTGGCCTACGCCTACGGAAGTCGCATCGAGGGGGGCATGACTCCCGCCAGCGATCTCGACATCGGTTATTACCTCGCTACCCCAGGGGCGTTGCCGGTGGCCGAGGAAATGATTCTGGCGGATCGCCTTTCGCGGCGGCTGGGCGTGGACGTGGATCTGCGGAATCTCGGTCAGGCGCCGCTCGAGTGGCGGGCGCGGGTGCTGGAGCGAGGCTGCCGACTCCATTGCACTGATGAAACGGCCCGCGTCACGCTTGAGCGAGAGCTGATGGGCCGGCAACGAGGCGGTCGCCCGAGCGCTCGACCGCACCGTCGGGCGGTTGCTCGCCGGCGTCACGTCCGACGACGGCGCAGCCCCGGCAGCCGACCGGAAAGCGGCGTGAAAGCAGACGGTCTGCCTGCACGAGTTCGCCCCAGTCGGTCGGCGAGCCCAGGGCGGGCAAGCCTGGCGGAGGTTCGAGATCGGCGAGCCGGTCGAGAAACTCAAGCGGCGAGCCGAGTAGGACGCGGCGGGGGGAGGGAGATCGGGCAAATCCGCACTAAAACGGTCGGGCGGCTCACTCGGAGGCCAGAGCCGCTGATCAGTGGGCCAATGATTGTGGAAGAGCCCGTGCCCGGGCTATCGATGCACAGAACTCTGCGGCCCGGTTCGCGACGGCTCTCAGCCGCGATGAATAGCAAGCCGTCGCCGTCGCACCAACCAAGGCCCGGCAAGAAGGCCGACGCCGAGCAACCCGAGCATGCCCGGCTCGGGCACGGTCGCAATCACCTCTCCGACCCGTGAATTATTCACACCAGCCTTGGTAAACAAATACTGTGCACGGCGAATCCCGGTCCAGTTCCCACTCACTGCTGCCACCGACCAGATCTTCGTTGGATCATCGGCCGCGAGCGTGAACGACGTATCCGCAACCGTGCCCACGGAGGTGAAGGCCCCAGTTGTGGCCGTCGATACGAGGAACTCCACGCTCGCGGTCTCACGATCAAGAAACGGATTCACCCCTGCGGGCACGTTACTCGTGATATAGGCGCTCAGTTGTGTCAAGCTCACTGGATTCGCCCAAGTCAGCGTGATCTCGGCAGGGCTGGACTGCGTCATCACAGCGTAGGCATCGTCGTACAGTGTTCCGTCGCTGACAATCTGGTCGATGGCCTTGCCGTACTGCGATGGGTTCACGAACGGGATGCTCACCGTCGCCTGAGGTGCGATGTTGTTTGGGTTGCCGATTCCAGTGATCAAGGCGGCCTGAGTTACTCCGCAGACGGAGCCACCGAGCCCAACCATGACCCCGGCAGCAACCACAACACGAAACGAGCCCGCCACAGGCCACAGGTCGAGCAGAAACCGTGTCATGTCAATTCTCCGTTTGAAGAACACCGAAGGTTAACCCCGACCAAATGTGAGCAATCGGAACGGTTCGGCAATCACCTTTTCGCGACACGAACCTCGAAATCGTCACTCCCAAATCCACAAGGATCTAGAATACATCACTACGCGTCGACCGTCTAGGAATTCGATTAAAATGTTAAAAGTTTTCGCAAAATCGTAATCCACCGGCTTGATCGTGGGGGTGGCGTCTGCCATTTTAGGAAGTGTCTGTTGAGCAGACCGCAGGAAGGACTGTCGAAATGCTTGATTACCCTGGTTTTCGGCGGCTTCCGACGATTTTGCCGAGCGAGGAACCGGCTGCGATGCCGCGAGTGCCGGCCGAATTCTTGCAGGTGCGTCAGCTTCGGGCCGGCAATGGCGACCTTTTGCGGTGCGCCGCACCGAGCGTTCTGCTCGAACTTCCCGAGCAGTTCGCCTTCAGCGCCGACGGCCCAAATAGTCATGGTGCACTTCTCAAGATCGACGCCGATGAAGGAAACGAGGCCGGTCTCATCCATGCGCATTGCCGTAAACGCCGTGACTGGGACCGAAAACACGTTCAGGTTTCGGTGAAAGGTACGCCCTCCTTCCGGCCCCTCCATGGTTTCACCCTTGTCGAACTCCTCGTGGTGATCGCGATAATCGCGACGCTGATGGCCTTGCTGCTGCCGGCGATCCAAGGAGTTCGCGAGGCCGCCCGCAGAACGCAGTGCCAAAACAGCCTCAAGCAAACTGGCCTGGGGCTTCAAGGGCACGTGAGCTTGTATGGCGAGTTCCCACCCAGCGGATTTACGAGCGAGTCGCGTGGGGGACACGGTTTTTCCTGGTGGGTGCCCACGCTGCCATTCCTCGAACAGTTACCGATCTTCGAACGCCTCGAGACAACTTCAACCAGCCCCGGCTGGCTCCCCAGCACGCCTCAAAACCAAAACCTGCTCAAGGGCGTCCGGTTCCCATTCATGTTCTGTCCTTCGAGCCCGGTGCCCCCGCTGGTCCTGACCGCGAGCTGGTCTCCGACAAACCCGCCCGATGTCCAAAGCGCAACGTACGCCGGGATTTCTGGGGCCAGGAATCATCCGACCGCCGTCGACCGGCAGGTATTCGGTGCTGTCGGCTGGCTGAGCACTGGCGGCCTGCTCGTGCCGCATCGGGGCATGCCGGTCGCGAAGGTCACCGACGGGCTCTCAAACACGATCCTGGTGGGCGAGCAGTCGGATTGGCTAAGCCCCAGCGTGCCCACCACCGACCGCGCAACGGGTGATGGCCGTGCCGATTGTTGGCACGGTTTTACCATGGGGCCTCTCCGGGGCGATCCCCGGGCCTTCAACCTGACGACTGTGTCGCACCGCATCAACGAGAAGTCCTCGGCCGCCTACGGAGTGCCCGGCAACTGCGGCCCGAACACACCGATCCAATCAGTCCACTCCGGCGGCGCTGGAGTCCTTTTGGCCGATGGCTCGGTCCGCTTCCTGACCGACGACCTCGACCTTGCTACCCTCTACAACCTTTGCAATCGCAATGACGGCATCCCGGTCTCGAGTTTTTAACGCCACGGCGGCCATGCTGGTCGTCGCCTGGGCCGCCGCCTTGCCCGTTGCTCTGGGAGGCTGCCGCGCAGCGAGCGAAGCAATCTGGCCCGTCTCGGGACGGCTCACTGTGCGCGGCGAACCGGCCATCGGAGTCTCGCTCAGGTTCACGGAGGAGGCGCGACAGATCGACATGACGGCCTCCGTTGGGCCCGACGGAACCTTCGAACTCGTGACGTCTCGGGGACTTGGCCTCCCCCCCGGCACCTATGCCGTAAGCGTGATCACCGCTCCGATCCACCTGCCTCTCGGCCCTGCTGGAGGTCGGACGCCACCCTCCGACGGAGCGGCCGTTCCAGCCCGGTATCTCGCGGCCGCCACCAGCGGCTTGTCGATCACGGTCGAGCCGGGGCCGAATCGTCTGGTCATCGATCTCCAATAACCCGACGCGGAGGCCGCCTCCCGGCAAAAACTCAGAGTTTTCCCTTGCTCTGCCGTCGAGCCGGATGAATCTCGAGTCTCAAGTACGCGGCCATGAGCGATGAGGAGGAGCGGTATCACGAAGCTACTGTCAAGAATTGTGCATGGAGTTCCTGGACCGGGCCGGCAAGATCCGCCGTCGTGCCCGGCTGACGGCCTTGGCGTCGGCTCTCGCCTGCCAGCAACCGACCGAGGACGTCCTTCAGGTCGGCAGAGATACCGAGGTCGTTTCGATGCTGCTGCTCACAAGCGACATGAGATCGGCAGCCCGGTAGCCGGCCGCGACGCTACCGATGAACATCCAGATGATGTGGGCGATGTGGGTCAGATTGTCTATCGCAGGAGGTTTTCTCAGCTGAGGATCGGCTCGATCACATGGCCGTGGACGTCGGTGAGCCGGCGCTCGATGCCGTTGTTGTAGAAGGAGAGCCGGGTGTGATCGAGGCCGAGAATGCGGAGGATCGTGGCGTGGAGGTCATAGATCGTCGCGAGAATAGCCCGGCCAATGGCACTTCCGCAAGCGTCGCCCGACTGATGAGCGGCTCGTGAGTCGGGTGCTCCTGTGTCCCGGCCCTCACCAGGTGCTTCCCAATCCGCCTGCCTTCCCCCTCCGAA
>Ga0247836_1006257_pt1 | contig 13336 bp, 15 predicted proteins | sample LaCruzMarch2015__4_FD_187116 | JGI IMG/M metagenome (GOLD analysis project Ga0247836, IMG submission 187116) | Freshwater microbial communities from meromictic Lake La Cruz, Castile-La Mancha, Spain - LaCruzMarch2015_14m | ecosystem: Environmental > Aquatic > Freshwater > Lake | place: Spain...
CATGCCCTTTATCGGGATTCCTTTTTCAAACGACTTACGCCAAATACAAAAAAGCCTATACCGAAAAAGTGTAGGCTTTTATTTTAAACCCGTAACTTTGCAATACAAAACGCAACAATGAAAGAGGTTATTGACGAGGACGTAAACTATGACTACTTTTTGCCAGAAAAGGCAGGGAGTGGCAGATTTTATACCGAAACCCGGTATGTTAAGCCTAAGATCAAAAAAGCGGTATCGAATCGGCATATAAAGTACAAGTACGCCCAAGATATGGCTAAGGGTATCGACATTGAAAAAGGGTGCCGATATTATGCCATTGTGAATGGGTCGTTTATTTTTGGTGATTTTATCGAAGCGCTATTAGTTGAAAAAAACTACCATGTTAAGCGGCTTTCAATTTCTACACTTTCGCTTTCGCAGGAAAACGTAGACAGCATCGAGAACCTAATCAAAGGAAACTATGTCGATAGCGTAGACGTGCTGGTTAGTACCTACTTTTTCAGTCACGAAAGAAACGGGCTGGTAAAGTACATGTACGATACACTGGACATTGACAATAAGTTCCAGTTATCCGTTGCCAGGTCACATACAAAGGTAGTTTGCATTGAAACGCATTGTGGCATGAAGATCGTTATACATGGAAGCGCAAACCTCCGATCTTCCGACAACGTAGAGCAGTTGATGATTGAAGAATGCGAAGACTTGCACGACTTTAACATTGAGCATGTAGACGCTTTGATTGAAAAATACAAAACCATCCAGAAAAGCAAACCAAAAACCAAACAGTAAAAATGTCAAGCGGAAGTAAAATAAAGAAAAAGGTCAGGAGTGGCCTAAGAAAAGAAACCACAAAAGCATCACGCAGATTCCCACAAAGACAAAGACGCACATAATGCACGTTTAGACATATTTCTTGCCATCGCTTAACAGCCGGGCAAGATTTTTGTTATATATGTGCTTTGTATTAACAGAGCAAAAACAGAGCAAATGGCAAGGAAGATAACAAGCAACGGTGGCACTTTGCATGCTGCCGAAAAAGGCGAAAGTGCAAACCCTAACGGGAGGCCCAAGGGCGCTATGTCTTCAAAAACAATCTTAAATAATATCTTGGACGGCGTTTTGACGTACGAAGATGCGGGAAAGTTGATTAAGATAACGCGCCGGGAAAAGATGCTTTTAAACATTGTGAACGATGCGATTAATGATGATGAAGACCCCGCAACACGACTAAGGGCTGCACAGTTCATTTTAGATCGGGTTGAAGGGAAGGCTATTGAAACATCAAACGTTAACGCAACCGTACAATCATTTACAACGCCGGGGGCTATTAATGCCGATGAATTGGAGCAGATTTTGCGCATTGTGAAAATCGAGCCTAAAAGTGAGGAGTGAGCGCAAACATCCGATTTTTGCCAGCGTCCGTAGCAAAGGGCTTAACGCCCGAACAACTTGCCTATATTGGTAGTGTAGGCAACTTTTTACCGATTGTCGTAAATGATGTTTATATACCGCACTACAACAGTCCGGAACGTATACAAATTTTATACGGGGGCAGCGGATCAGGCAAAAGCGACTGGAAAGCGACTGAATTGCTGGTTAAGGTTTTGACGCAACCCTATTGCCGTGTTTTGTTTGTGAGGAAGCATCATGTAACGGTCAGGCATTCACAGTTTCAACTACTGAAAGACCAAATAGCCCGATACCAATTACAGGACTATTTTACGGTACTTGAAACGCCAATGACCATTAAGTGTATTAATGGCAATGTGATGTTATCCGGGGGGCTTGACGATGTGGACAAATTAAAGTCTATTGCTGATATTTCGGATGTTTGGATTGAGGAGCCTTTAGACAAAAACAGCAGCATTACAGCCGATGACTTTTTCGAGTTAGACAGGCGCGTAAGGACAACGAAAACGACAAACCATATTCACCTTACCTTTAATCCCATTTCGCAGGATAGTTGGATACACGACTTTTTTTTCAAGGCAACGGATTACGAGCCGTTTGTTTTGAAAACAACGTACCTAGATAACTATTTTAGCCCAAAAAACCAGCACCTTACCTTTGAGCGACTTAAAGTGCGTAACTACCAACAATACTTGGTCTACGCGCTTGGTGAATGGGGGACGTTAACGGTGGGTCTTGTTTTCAAAGAATACACAATCGTTGCCGATTTCCCAGCCGACGCCGACAAACAAGGATATGGTTTAGACTTTGGCTTTTACCCCGACCCGACGGCGCTCGTGCGTTGTGGTATTTACGAAGGCAAATTGTACATTGATGAGTTGATGTACGATTACAACATGACTTCGCACATACGGGCAAAAACGATGAAAGAGCGCAATGTTTCGCCGAAATTGCGTATTATTGCAGATCGAAACCCGGAAGCGATTAAGGAAATTAGCGGATTAGGATTCCCGAAAATCGAAGGAGCCGAAAAGGGGCCAGGGAGCATTAAGGCTGGACTTGAGTTATTAGGGAACTACCCTATTTGCATAACGGCGCGGTCTGTCAACTTGAAAAAGGAATTAGACAACTATTCGTGGGTTATTGACAGGCGCACGGGAAAGCCAACGGGTGACCCGATAGATGAATGGAACCACGCGATAGACGCGGCGCGGTATTGGGCAAGCAAACACATCACATCGAAAAAGGCGTACAAACGCCCGCTTCGATAAAAACCAAGATAAAATGGAACCGATTGATTTTAAAAACGAATTGATTACGATTTACAACGCGATGCGCTGGAAAGAAAATCGAAGTGTACGCGAGGCGCAAACGTGCCGGGACTTGCGCGTATTTATTACAACCAAATTCCAGGATAACGACACGCGCATTCAGTTGAACGCTTGCGACCGTGGCGATTATGACCCGACCAATGAAAAAAAAACTTTGCGGGCGACATTGATGTCGCTCACAAGCCAAGCGCCCTATTCACAAGCGAACCCTATGCCCAACCCGAATACGTCCGGCCAAAGCGGAAATGCTGTGGAGGTTAGATTGCCTAGTAAAATTGGCGACATTATTAAATTGCCGGATATGTCGAGCGATGAACTGAAAGCAATGGAAGTTTTGAGCGCAAAGGAAACGCAGGATTTTGTCGAAGAGGTGAAAAAACGCGGACGCAAACCAAAAAACGTGTAAAATGGAACAATTAAGCCAATGTGAACTTGAAAATATGTGGGCGATGTATCTTGAAAATGCGGACGCGGAAACCTGTTTTGTCATTGACAAGGAGTATAAACTTAGATTTGGATATTGGGCGCTAAAGGAATGGATGCAAAGACGGCGCATTGAAGACGCTGCGATGCCAAAAAATGAGGAGTTTAGAAAGTTTTTGCAGGAAACGGAATTGCAAAAAAACGAATCAATGGCGTACGAATCGCTAATTATCCCGACCCAAATTACCCTAAATGGCGTAAAAACTACCTTTACGGTGATCACAAAAAAGCCTAAAGGCTGGGACGATAAACCTGAAAAGCCTAAATAATTCACAATCAAAATTCACCAAAAATGCAAGAACAAAAAACAATCCGGGAATGGTACGAAATGTTGCCGGAGCCGTATCGGGAACAAGCGATTGAAAACGCTACCGAAAGGGGGCATATTTATTTTAACGCAAAAAGCCTTCCCGATGCGTTAGAGGGGGGCTTTGGGTGGTCCAAGACCGAATCATTAGGGCAAGGGCTTGATTATTGGAGTAAAGTATCGTATTGCGCTTATATTGGTAATTTTGACGGGCTGCATGCCAAACTTAACACAATACCCCTAATCCACTCTACCCAACACAACACCACAATCTACGCCCACAAAGCCGATGCTTAACGCCACATTAAAAGATGTTGCAGGAAACGACCTGTTTACAGTCGAACTACCCACAACGCCGCGAGAGTTGAAACTAAGCGCGTACATTGACTTTGTGAAGGTGCAGGAGTCGGTAATCAATCCGGTTGCCAGGGCGATAATGTCAATCAGTGCGATCACGGGGGTAGACTATGGCGAAATGCTCGAAGCGAAGGTAGGTGACATTTACAGCGCATCGACAAATTTAGACGGCTGTTTGTCGCCTATCTTTGCGCATATTTACAATGTGGTTGGCAAGGTGTCGCCTGTTTTGCGCACGGAATCGGATTGTACCTTTGAATATAAAGGCGAAAAGTATATTATTCCGTACATTCAGCAAATTGCACTTAGTGGGGTTGATATAATGCCCGATATTTCGGTCATCGAGGCAATAGAAATTTTGGAAACGAAAAGGATTGCCGAACAATTGGAAAAGGAGGACTTAACAGGAAGTGTTCTGTTTAGCGGTTATTTGCGCACAATGGCTGTTATTGCCCGCAAAGAAGGCGAACTATTACCCATCGAAGAGGCCGAAAAAGAAAAGTTCTTATCCGAAAGAATGAAACACTTTCAGGATATAGACTGTCAGACCGCTTTTGATGTCGCTTTTTTTTTGACCAGTTCATTGCGGGGCTTAGGGCAAAACCAAGGAATCTTTTTTTCTTTGATATACCAAAACCTTACCCCAGTGGTGGAGATGCACGTTTACAAGCCGAAGCGTACGAATCGGCAAAGAAGCACAGTGAAGAAGTATATAACAGGGTCGGTCATAGGCCAATGATAACCGCATTAATGGAATTTGCCTGGTTTGGCAATACCCCATCACTTTACGAAAACGCTTGTCGGGCAAATTATGAAACAGCAATTTCTTTGATGAGCGATAAGAATGCAGAAAGATAGCGTTCGTCGATCATTTTTATACGTTCGTCGATAAAAACGGCACTTTCGTCGATACGCGCTTTGTTTGTATTGTATTGTGTGTTATCTTTGTACTATTAAAGCAGCGAAGCAATAACGCAAGGCTGCATAAAAAACGCAAAAGATGATTAACTTTGATCAAATTAAAATCAGCCTTGTAGAAAAGGGCATTGCGCTTCCATTGTTGGCAGAAAGTGCCACACAAAAGCACATTTTAATCCAGGGAGAATGGAATCGAGATGAAACAATAACTGTCATCAAAGTATCGGCAGGATGGAAGATTGGAGACTTTGTAAAAACTTTGCCTGTTAAAATAGAAGTTCCTGCTATTAATGCTCAAAACATTGAACAGATCAAGGCAGACATGCAAAGCGTTTACGGAGCAACGGTGACTGTAAAGATTGCTTAGCCTATGCGGATAAAACATCTTCCCCATATCAAAAAACCCAAACATTTAACCGTGTTTGGGTTTTTTGTTTTAATCCCCTTATATTTGTGTCAAATTTGGCTATGTCTGATTATCTGTTCAACCTCAATGACTTTTATGGAATCCTCGCCGATGCGGTTAGGCATAGCCCCATCGTGAATGGATACCCATGCAAGCGGCTACAAACATGGTTGGTTGAAACAGAAGAGGGCGGGCGTTCGCTCCAAACGCCAAATTTAGGCGCTACGATTTGCGACAAGGGCAAAAACTTCTTTTGGTCGCGTTTGTGGGCCGATTCGGGCTATCCGAAAGAAAACATATCCTTTGATTTTCCGGTGCTTTCTTGCTTTGTGCAAAGCATCCGCACATTTGAACCGTTCGCAAAGAACAAGTGGAAAAACGTCTACAATATTTCCATTTCCGTTACAGACAGCCTAAAAAACGACTGTAAAGACTGCGATTGTTGCGCGTGTGATAAGCGCACGAAAAACGACATATTTTTAGACACATCGCGGCTACTCGATCAGGTGCTGCACTATTTGCAAGGGGTTAAGGTTGCAAAGATCGACGGCGGGCCGTGGGGGCTTTACCACGCACAGTATTTACAGGCGCTTGTCGATGTGGGCGGCATTACGGTACAAACAGGCAAGGGCTTTGCAGAAATAATGTCCGCCAATAATCAGCAACAAAACGGCATCTATACTGAAGGTTTAGCGACTTCGCTATACGGGCGTAGCATTGATCTTGCGGTACATGAAAACGTATGCTTTGAGGATCTACAATTTAACTTTGAAGATTTCCCGGCTGCTGTTATTGACGATCCGTGTTGCAGTAACGAGGCGCTACCTGGTTTCACGTTTAAGACTTACCTTAATTCGCTCGAAAGTTACCCGAACGATGAAGCGGCACGTTTAGCGGGGCTAACAACGGGGCAATTTTATTGGTTTAGTCAGGAAACGGATACCGGCATTTATAACACCTTTAAGCGCGTTTCACCACTATGAGCGTAAACAACTGCGAAGGGGTGTATATTCAAGGCGCTCCATACCCTACATATTTCTTTGGGCTATTAATCGCGTATTTGTCGGGCCTTCCAAATTACGCGAATGACACGGAGGCGCGGGCCGCTGGACTTGAAACAAATGACCATTACTTTTTTTCAGTGGAAACGGATACGGGCATAACGGACATTTTAAAGCGTGTTTCACCACTTTAAAACAAACCTCAAAAAACCATGAAAAAGATACTTTTTGCGTTTTTCCTTGCCTTATTGCAAGTTTGCGCGTTTGCTCAAACGCCATTTACAGCGCCCTGGGGGTTTAATTATTCCGCTCCAACAGGCGCACCGTCTGCGCTTGGCACACGGGTTCGCTTTGATATTACCACAGGGCGGATATACACATGGTCGCCGGACGCGCTTAATTGGCAATTGCAGGGCTACACAATTGACCAGATAAGCGGCACAAGCGCACCCGCTTACGCACCCGTTCGCGGCCAAAGTTGGTTTGCGGTGAATGGTGATACTTTGCCGCGTTTGTACCAATACACTGGATCGGGTACGGTTTGGAAGTGCCTTAATTGCTCGGACGGCAAAACGTACACGGCTGGGACAGGCATAACTTTGAGCGGGCCTAATTTGACAGTGATTAACAACGCCGGGGACTTATCGAATACCAACGAATTGAACACAGGCTTCGATGTTTCGGGGGGCAACTTGCGTATAATTGACGCGGGCGCTACTCGGACGGTGGCCGTTACAAGCATTGCGCCCGATCAAAGCGTAACAAACGAGATTCAAACGATTGATACTTTTTTGGTTTCTGGTTCTAATTTGTTGCTTTCATTAACACAAGACAACCAACCCGCCAAAACGATTACTTTACCCGCGTCCGGTATCACAGCCCTCACAGGTGATGTGACTGCTACGGGGCCGGGTAGCGCGGTGGCGACTATTGCGACAGCATCGGCATCGGTGCGCGGGCTGCTTTCTAGCGCGGATTGGAATACGTTTAACGGGAAATTAGGAGGAAGCGGCACCACTGGTTTTTTGCCTAAGTTTTCAAGTTCCACAGCGATTACAAACAGTATAATTCAAGAAAACGGAACAGGTTTTGTTTCAATTGGCGGTACCCCTCCAAATAATTTACAACTAGATATAATGTCAAGAAGCGCAGGAAGACCATGTTTGCGTCTTAGCGATAATGAGACAGATGCTACAAATAAGATAGGCATGATGCTAGGGAGGCACTACCTTAATTCAGAAGCGGACATTTTAGGATTCTGGTTTTCAAATATTAGCACGGGAGGACGGCTTATTTTTGGAGGGGGTAGTGCATCATATAATTCATCTGAATCATTATTGTTTTTTACAGGTAATGGGTCAAATATCCGCACTGGAACTGAACGAATGAGGATCAGCAGCATTGGGAATATAGGGATTGGCACTACAAGTACACCCGCTCGGTTAACCATAGTAGGCGCTGGCGCAACCTCCTCCACAAATAATCTACTTGTTACCAATAGCGCAGCGGCACCAGTCATTAAATCGCAAGATGATCGAAAGGTCACACTGGGCTATAATTTAGACTTTACCGAATCGAGCACCGCAGTAGGTAATGGGGTTAACGTAATTAACTCTAACGCTTTGGCTCTTACGATTGGGGCTGGTTCAAGTAATTTTAACTTTTCCGCTGGTAGCATTGCGAACATTGTATCAAACGGAAACACCGTACTAAGAGCATTCCCAAGCGGAGTAAACTGCGTTTCAATTGGCGCTGGGGCAAATCCAAGTTATACCTTGGATGTGTTGGGTAGTGCGGGGAACTTAGGTGTGCGAGGCAATACATTATTAGGTGCTGATGGAACAGCCGCAACTTCACGCGCAGATATAATAGGCGCAAACGGCTACTCACAACTTCGCCTACGCACAAAATACACCCCAACGTCAACAGCCGATACAAATGGAAATACAGGCGACATATCATGGGATGAAAACTATTTCTACGTCAAAACTGCTGCCGGATGGAAGCGCAGCGCACTATCAACGTTCTAACAAACCAAACATGAAACAAACACTAATTCTCACACTGCTTTTCCTATGCAGCCTATCTGCATACACCCAAACCGTCACACTGGATACAACCTACATTGTCAACCAGGGAGGCGTATTTTTCGAGTTAAGCCGCATCGAATACACGAACGGTTCTTACAGTGAAAAAAAGGACTTTTTGGGTGACACTTTGACGATTTTCAACCGATATGTGGCAAAAATCGAAGGCGAAGCCAACGAAATTGCAGCCGCCGCCGCAACAGCATACCGAATGCGCCAAAAAACGTCCGATTGGGCAAAGTTAGACACAATCACAACGGCGCGATTACTGCGAAGCCCGATTACTGCAATAGCGGATAGTTACGAAAAGGAATTTCTTACAGGTAACTGGCAAATTGAATTTTCGGGAACAAGCACAGCCGCGACATTTCCGCGACTATCGTCCAATAAGCGCATACGATTGCAGCCCGCAACAGGTGGAACGCCGCGAACTATGCTTTTGTACGGGAAAGTTATGCGCTTGGTGAATTACCCGTTCGCGGGGCCAAATACCCTATTCCAGTTGCGCGAAGGGTATTGGATCAATCTGGAGTTTGGAAACACCGCCCAACGCATTGTTTTACGCCGCGTAAGCAATTAAGATCATGCAAAACAAAATAGCAATATCCTTAACAAAATCGCTTAACCTAATCAAAAAGCGATTACAAGATGAATTGAAAGCGCAAGGGCATGAACTAACCGGGGCGCTGTCAAAGTCTATTGAATGGAATATTGTTGTTGAAGGTGATCGTACAACCGCAACCATGTACGCGCTTGGTTACGGCATCATAATCGAAACAGGGGTAAAGGCAAGCCGCATCCCTTACGGGGGCAAATCGGGCCGGGGTGGCAAATCGAAGTACATCGAAGGACTGATTAAGTTTTTCAAACTTAAAGGCAAAAGCGAACGCGAAGCCAAAAGCGCAGCATTCGCCACGGCGCGAAAGCAAAAGCGCGAAGGGATGCCAACGCGGGGAAGTTACGCACACACGCGCAACGGACGGCGCACGGGGTTTGTAACCGCCGTATTGAAAGAAAGCATTGGCGATGTTGCAATGATGCTGGAAAAGGAATACGGGGCGCGCATTGCGTTTGAATTGAACCAGGAAGTAAGTGTCGATTTTTTGGTTTTGAATGTTGGATAGTGCGTTGGTCGATTGAAAACGTACGTTCGTCGATAAAAACATGCAGTTGGTCGATACGCGCTTGCAATTGTTTATTTGTGTGTTATCTTTGTACTATCAATAACGATAAAACGCAAAGCAATATGAAATCTGCAATCTTTACAAGCGCCTGGAGCATCAAACGCCAAAACCCAACAGCAACTTTCGCGTGGTGTCTACGCAAGGCATGGGCGGCACATAAATTGCGCGAGCGGATGCACAAGGGCGCTGAAAAGTTTGAGTTTATCAAAGCGGACGGTACTGTGCGCTTTGCGATTGGAACGCTTGACGCGGCGCAAATTTCTTACGAAGCGAAAGGTGGTCGTAAAAGTAGCCCGTCTACAATCGTTTATTTCGATTTGGAGGTGGGCGAGTTTCGGTCGTTTCGTATTGATCGGCTGGTTGCATAAAATTTCACCAAATAAAAAAACGACAATGACAAAGGAGCAATTTAAAATCGAAGCCGAATCGAAAAAGGCAGAAATAGGATGGGGCAAGCACACGCCAATGTATGAGGCGTGTTGTCGGGAGATTGACATGTTCTACGGTATCGGATTGCCTGAAAGCGAAGGAGAATGCCAAAAAGTAATTTTTGACAGTCTCAAAAATGAACTTATGAATATCATTCATCCAACGTAAAAAACACACAATGATAGCGACTTGCCAAAACTGCAAAAACGTTGCGAATATTCCAGAAGATAAAATACCGCAATGCGGACATGAAATCCGATGGAATTGCTCAAAATGTGAAGGATCGTCTTTTATTAAAAAAGTGAACGGTGGGTTTAGTGTTCGCTTTGATCAGTTTTCTTTAATGCTCAAAGAAATGACACTTTGCACAATAAAAGCCAACGCCACAGAATCGGAAAATAATGCAGACGAGTTGTGGAACGATTGCTTAGGCAGGATTTGAAATTGTTAAGCAAACCATTCTTTTACGCGAATGGGCCGAAATGGACGGCATTGAAAACAGCGCTGGCAAAGTAGTTGTTTCGCCCGATCAATGCATATTTGCCGCACAAAGGTTTGACGATGCGGTCGAAAAAAACGGCGAATATTTTAGTAACATTATCAAAACCCCTTCTTTTTCCTACGAAGAACGGGACGCGATATTAGGGCTTGTTTCATAAGCCATAAAGAGCATACTTTTCATGAGATCAGTTAGCCTCGGCGTACAACGGTACGTCGGGGCTTTCTATATTGTGAAAAAGCCGTATTTTTGCAAAAAAACCAAATGGCCGAAACTATATTATTTAAGTTGGTCGCACAAGATGCGGGGGTAAACGCGGCTATTGTTTCCAACCGCGAAGAGATCAAAAAACTAAACAAGGAAATAGCAGCCGCAAAAGGCGCAAACGGCTATACTGATTTAGTGCGGCAACTTACAGACGCGAAGATCAAAGCATCCGAACTTAAAGCGGAACAAAGGGCGCTTAACAAAGAATTTCAAGCAACGCAGGTGCCCAAAGATTCATTAGCAGGCCTTCGCTTGGAATATTCCAAATTAACAGACCAAATAACGAAACTATCAGCAGCAGAACGCAATAGCGATTTTGGCAAGGGGCTTGTTTCCAGCGCGGCACGGGTAAAGAAGGAAATCGGGGGCATTGAAGAAAGTTTAGGGCGGTTTACGGGCAATGTCGGGAATTATAAAAGTGCGCTGTTAAGCCTGACAGATATTGTAACGGGCGGATTGATAGGCGGGGGCATTATTGCAACTATACAAGGAATAGTAAGCATCGGGCAAACGGCAATACAAGTAAACGCGCAAGTATCGGACAAAATAGCAGACGTAGCGAAAGCGGCCAATATCAGCACGGAGCAAGTGCAAAAACTATCCGACGTATTAGAACAGCGCAACACCCGAACTTCACTTGTCGATCAGTTGGGCATTGCAGAAATTGGCGGCAAACTGGGCGTTGCGCAAGATCAATTACAGGGGTTTGTCGAATCAGTGGACGTGGTAAACGTTGCCCTTGGAGATCAATTTGGCGGTAGCGTGGAACAAACCACAGATGTAATAGGCAAACTTCGAAACGTTCTAAATGACATTAAGACAGACAATGTAGGCGCTGATATTTTGCAAATCGGCAACGCGCTTAACTTTTTGGAAGCCGAAGGAGCCGCAAGCGCTGGCACTATTGCAGACTTTACGGGTCGTATCGCTGGATTAGGTCAACAGTTTGGCATATCGTCCGGTGATATTATCGGGGTGTCCGCAACCCTTGACGAGTTAGGGGTAAATGCAGAGCGGGGCGCGTCTGGTTTTGTTCGCGTTTTGCAACGTGTTGCCGCTTCGCCTGGGGAGTTTGCAAAAGCGGCGGGTGTTTCGGCAAAGGAATTTACAGAACTTGTAAATAAGGATTTATTTGGCGCGGTTGAGTTGTTTTTGGGCAAGGTAAACGACAAAAACCTTAGCAATACCGAACTTGAAAAACTTTTAAAGCAGTTGGATTTAGACGGTATAGGCACGGTTGAGGTTGTAGGCAAATTAGGGGGCAATCTTGACCTGTTAAGCAAAAGAACGGCGCAAGCAGGCCGGGCGCTTAACGAAACATCAAGCGTTACGCAAGAATACGAAAAGAAAAACGCAACCCTTGGAGCGTCTGTACAATCTCTTTCAAACGCTTTCCAAAATTTATTTGCAGACGGGGCGCTGGCCGATTCCCTAAAGGGCATTGTTGACGGGGCCACTGATCTTGTCGACACCCTTTCGGGCGCATATGGCAGACTTTTTGATTTTGGGGCAGCAACAAGCGGGGCAGCACAGGCGAATGATATACTATCAGCATCATTTCAGAAAGCGGCGCAAGAAGTTGAAAGGGATAGTATTGCCACAGAGCGAAATTTTAATATCCTTAGAGATGGCAGGGCAACGCAAGATCAAAGGAAAGGCGCAATAAACGATCTGATAAAACTTTACCCTTCCTTATTAACACAACAGCAGTTAGAGTCGGCAAATATTGAGCAACTAAACGGATTGCAGATTCTATCGACAAACGTACTTAGAACGCAAATAACAGAGCGGCTAAAGTTGCGGGCAAAAGAGCAAATAGAATCTGAGATTGTTCAGAAAAAACTTAGACAGGTTGAACTTGATGCAACGCCAGATCGGGCATTATTAGGCCAACTTACAGCAGGGGAAACGATTCGAAATTTTGGAGTTATTGATCCTAATAAATTGCGCTCGAACATAAAAGCCCAATTTAAAAGCGATATTTCTGAACTTGAATCTTCGCTAAAGCGAGTAGACAAAAACTTTGCCGCTTTGCAGCGCAGCGCAGAAGATAACTTATCGGCAGCGCAGCAAGACGCATTAGATGCGTTTCGGCAGTTCAACGATGGGGGTAAAACGGCGGCAGATGGGCTAAAGGAGCAAACAAAAAAAACGCTTGAAGAGGGGAAAAAGACGATAGAGGGGATTGGCACATCAACAGGCAAAAGTGCCAAAGAACAAGCCAACGCCTACGAACTGGTTAAAAAGCGCGTGGATGAATTAACCGAACGCTTGCAAGTTGCCGTTACCCAAAACAACACGGGCGCGATTCCGAAAATATTAGGCGATCTTACCAAGGCGCAAATACAACTTCAAATAATAGATGCAACGGTTGCCCGTATCAAGTCCGGGGCCGCAAATGACAATCGAAGTATTGCGCAGCGTGTTAGAAATCCCTTATCTGATAATGCACCCGCACCCGGTAGCGATCTTGGCAGCGATCCGGTTAGTGCCGAAATTGACCGGGCAAAGTTTGCGAATGCCGAAATCGTAGACGATGAGCGCAAAACCAACCAGGAGTTACTGAAACTTCAATCTGATTTAAGCGATGCCAATTTGGCGCAAATAAAAAGCGAACTTGATAAGGAAAACGCATTAAGACAAGCGGCAGCAGATAG
>Ga0247836_1006259_pt1 | contig 13329 bp, 3 predicted proteins | sample LaCruzMarch2015__4_FD_187116 | JGI IMG/M metagenome (GOLD analysis project Ga0247836, IMG submission 187116) | Freshwater microbial communities from meromictic Lake La Cruz, Castile-La Mancha, Spain - LaCruzMarch2015_14m | ecosystem: Environmental > Aquatic > Freshwater > Lake | place: Spain...
AAAAAGGCACATGATTGGTCATTTGCAAACAAACATAAACGTTAAGAATTTTTCCAGCTTCAGCTACAACATGGCACTGAATATCTATAGTCTAACAAGATCAAATACCTTAAAACGAGTCTGACAAAGAAAATGGCGTTATAAGCTATATAGAAAAAACTCTATTTTGAACGCCTAAATCACTGATTTTACTCTATTTATACTTTGAATCAACCCAAATTAACCCAATCTCTTAAGTATAGTTTATTTTATCATTTAAATGAAGAAAAATGTGCATTCATTTGAAGAGGGTGCCTCAGTCTCTCAAAATTGCTAAATTAAAATATCTATTTTAATCTTTGAATGAAATTTAATGTTTTTGCAATAATTATTACCTAATTCTTGTAGTCAAATATTTGTAATTATATATCTTTTATTAACTTAATTTCAAAAAGATATAAAAATTGGATTTTTAACTTCTCGAAGCAAGAAATGTCATAAGTAGCACTGATAGCCTACACCCAAATTCCACTATTCGTTTTTGGTCAATGTATCTCACAGTTTATGAACTATTTCCTCGTAAATAACGTACTATTTGATCTGGGGACATTAGCAATGGTTTTTTCAGTATGCTTACAATTCTGGGCAATGAAAAAGAACAAGATGACAAAATATTTCCTAAAAACTCAAAAATCGTTTGTAATCAATTATGTTCTCAGTGGAATAAGCATGTATTTAAACTATGAGTATATAGCTGTTAGTCCTTCATAAATGTTCAAAAAAGATCTATTAACAGTCATCATAGCCATGTTAAGATTTCCTATTCAAACACTAGCATACAGCTTACTCTTGATGCCCAATATTACAAAGAAAGAGGTAATCATTTATTTTACTACTTTGATTTATTGGCTGGCCTCTAATGCATATGAAACGATTGAAGTGGTTAAGCAATAGCATGAGTAGAGATATCAAGATGAGCAAAAAGATATTGGAATTTGTCTACTTGGATTAATTACATCTAATGTCGTTTTAATTATGGATCTTTATATACGATCACAGGAAAAATAGTAATAAAAATTGAATAAATAAGTTGATCAAAGTATTGAAATGAAAATTTTGTCCTGATTTTAAAAATTATTCCCTATTATTTCAATTATTCAAGGGTAGCTTTTATATAATTAAGATAAGATAAAAGCTTATACGACCACAATTGACATCTAATAAAATTTTTCATACAGAAATACAGTGAAATAAATAATGAGTTGTGTTTTTAGTTAAAAGATATTAAAAAATTGATATGAAGAAGGATACTTATAATACATTTTTTTTATTGAATGGGGGATTTGAAAAATCATAAAATTGGAGAAATTATCGTTGATATAATAAAAGTTAGGGATAATATATTTATTATAGAAGGTAATATTTGTTTATAATTGAAGAATAAAAGACAAAAATAAATCGTGGTAAATTTTCTAATAAATGTTTTTATCCAATGAGTAATAATTTAGTACTTTCAAAAGATAAATATTTCTCAATTAAAAACATGATATATATTGGTATATTATTAGGAAACGTCAATAAAGGTTAATAAAATATGATTAGAATAGTTGCGCTTATTAATAGCCTCTTTCGATTCAATATCAAATAAAGCCTTGGCTATTAATTATGTTGGCGATTATTTTATCGAAGTTATAAATAATATGTTTTGGATCATCAATTTTTTGAGCCTTTGATAAGCTGCTGCTGGTTATAAGCCTTAAGATGCCTATCTAAATAAGCCAGAGCCTCCTTATGATCGTATTTCAACTATTTGCACTTTAAATAGGCATGAATTGCTCCCTTCATATTTCCCATTTTATGGTGAATATGGCCAAATATTGCATGTGTTTCAGCATTTTTAGGATTCATTTTTAGGCATTTTCTTAGGCATTCGAGCCCGGCTTCGAAGTTTTATTAACTTTCGTAGACTTTGGCTAAACCGTGAAGAGCCCATTAATGACTTGCGATACTTTTGATATGCTGGATACAATTTGTAAAATATACTTTTGCCTCTTACTTTCTATTTAGACGATAGTATATATGACCGACTTGGCAAACCGCATGATAATCTTAAGGATTCAAATTGAGATATTAGAGATAGTATTGAAGTGCTTTCTCAATGTTCGAATTAACATATAAACTCCCCAATCGTTGATAGGCCTTGCTGAACTTAGGATCAATCTGGATGATTCTTATAAAGCAATCAATTGCTTTTTCCATATTTGCACATTTCATTTCAAACCAATAGCTACCGTTACCTTCATAATCAAAATTACCATTATAAATGCATCCTAACTTCTATAAGGCAAGAATGTGATTGGGGTTAAGTTGGAGGATTTGTTCATATTCGTTAGAGGTCTGTTCTGAAAAATAAGGGGATTAGCTCAGCTTTTTGTACAGCTCTTACGCTTTTGCTTAATTTTAGTGATTATCCATTTATTATAACTTAGCCTAACAGTAGAGAGCTTAGTGTATCCTATAAAATTATTAATTGGGTACATAACGGAAATTTTTTTAAGAGTGTAATATCTATTCTAATAGCTTAACAAATACAATGCTAGGTAGCTGCCGTGCTTATTGTCGTGTTTTCGAATATAACACTCATATATTATTAGTTAGTAGTTTTTCTGCTAAAAGTAATAGAAAGTATATAATTTTTTCTTCGTTTCCCTCAATTTATTGAATATCTGACATTTCTTATGATTGATAATTTTGACTTAAGTTTAAAGATCATTCTTTATTCTAAATTTTTCTCATAAATACATATATCATAAGCGAATAGGTGGAGTTATATCCAATCCACCTTAGCTTTACTATTTCTTTGTTATTTTATCAACTTTTCTTTTACGTCGCCTTCTTTAAGAAGATCTTTCCTCATCTTCGCCTTGGGTGTTCGGATTTCGCATGGCTTATACATCGAAATTGGGAAAATCATGCTCACTATTTGATCGAGTGCTGTCTTTTCCAATATATTGGCTATTGAACACTGTAAATTCAACTACTTTTTCTTCAGCTAAATCGAAGTAATATATGACAGCAGCTATTATTAGAAATACTATTCCTATTCCTCCCAATACTTTCTAATGTACGCTGATCGATGCTGAAAAATTCGAATTGTTATTTGTTTATTGTGCGATAGCCAAACAAACGAGGAAATTAAACAAAAATATGCTCGTTTTTTAAAATTTCATTATTATAAAGAGAAAAGCTTTACGATCCTTCCATGCATATGTTTTTTTAGAAATAAATATGAATATAGAAGGTTGTTGCTGGGAAGCTTGATTGTTAAGAATTTATACTCTCATTGAGCAAATATAAATAATAATCATCCTTAGATGTTTTTTAGTGACTACTCAGAGTTCCTGTAATCTTAGCAGGAAATGGTGGGCTTTGTGGGTTCAGGTAAGGAGCTCAAATTCCCATAAAGCTCCTCATTCATGGCTCCTCCTGTACTTGGATCACATCATGATCTTGTTTACTCATAGTTCACATAGGTTATTTCGAAAAGATTAGTGGCTATGCCATATCCAAATAGCTTTCAGAACACGAATCCATTCTGCCCATTGTGTCTCAAGCTTGTTACTAATAGCTCTGTTTTCTTGACTTGCTACATTAATAATGAAAGAAACTATTTGATACATGATTAATGTTTGAGGAGAAATAAGGCATACTAACTTAGAAACGTAGGATAAATAGTTGAAAATGCTTTAACTTTCGAAGAATGCCCAAATCCAAATAAGTATCAAATAGAAAGGGGACTGGATTCTCGATATTTTTTCTTGGAGATGGCCATCGTTCATCCAATTAATGATAAAAACTTTATGAAGATCAACAAAAAGGTTTCACTTGTGAGAGATCACTTCAACATTTCTATTAATGAAACAGACAATTACTCCACTTTGCCAAACATCGTCCTTCTTCCCCTTACTGATTTTCATCTAACAATCAATCTAACTTAGGTGGGTAAAAGAAGTAATCATGCTAAGTTCACCCATTACTTATCTCTAAGAGGGCTAAAAGAAAAGAAACGCATGAAAATAACATGTGAGTAAGTTAGCTTGGAGGTCTAGCTTATTATAAACGATGAAGAAAAGCTGAAGTTAGTTGATAAAATGAATTATAAGTTCAAGTATCCCATAGATAACTCTATTCAACTTCTTAGAATTTATAGCTTTAAAGTTGGTCTTCCTGAGGAATTTGAGGAGTCAGATGAAGATTAATAGCTTCTTGGTCGTAGTTCTACCTTAGTTGATAATCTACTCAATGAAAAAGAAAACTCTTTATCAGCTATAAAGACATCAGAACCAAGTCCAACGAAAAATCGCTTTTCTAGTTTAACAGATTCTAATAGCTCTAATTAATTATAACCTGAAAAAGTTAACCTTTCCAAGCTTATCAGCACTAATACTTTGGTCGAATTTGTGAAAAATAATACCCAGTCAAGACTCTTCCAAAATTTTCTTGGAGAATGCAACTCTTAGGACATTAATTTAATAATATAATACCTTAAGGCAAATTTTGCAGATCTAATTACCCATGAATATGGTAACTATATGGTACAAAAGCTCTTTATCGTTTGTAGTCCTCTACAAAGGTTAGCTATACTCAACCTTATTCTTCCTCAACTTTGCGAATTAGTTCGAAATAAGCAAGGAACTCATACAATTCAAGCTTTTATCAGTTATTTTACCCTACCCGAATAATTTTCAGCGGTCTCTCTCATAATAATGAATGATTTTTACGAACTAAGTAGAAACAACAATGCAACTCACTTTATCCAAAAACTTCTCAAAACCTTCCCAATTTAGTATACCTTGAACTATTTCCACTTCATCACAGAAAACCTACTTGCTTTTGCCCTTGATAAAAATGCTATGTGTGTAATCAAACATATGATGAGGCAGATCCGCTAAATTGAAGGAAGATAAGAGATCTATGCTCAAAATTTGGAGCATATCAAAAGACAGCTTATCTTCAATGTTACATTTAATGTTGATAGATTAATAATGGATTGCTATGGTAATTATGTTATTCAATTTTGCTATGAGATGTTTGATCTTGAAAGATGCTCAGGTATTACTTAAAGGATTCTTTATAGATTTGGGAATTATTGTATTGGAAAATATGCCAGTAATGTCTTACTTAAATGTGTCTCTTTGTATTGGAGTGATAAAAAGGTATATCGCTCTTTAAGGTCAATGACAAATACTCAAATTCTGGAGATCTTCAGGAATAAAGATGGAAACAAAGTTTTGTTGGAGATAATGGAGAAGCTTGAAGGAATCGAACTATGGGATAGACTATTTGGTATTTTACTCCAAGTTTAACCTACTCGCTATTACCATGATAGATGGGGGGTTTGCCTAGGAAGTAGAAGTGGCCAAGTCGGTACTCGTTTCAACGCTTTCCCATAAGCTCGAAAAAAAAATTACAATAAAAGATATTGATACAGTTATGATAGTATACAATGCAGCTCATTTAATTTTTTGGGGTTTTATTGGAGATTATATTAGGAATGTTATTTCAATTATTGCTATATTGTTAATAAATATATTTTTTCTATGTAATGGCGATTTTCTATTTATTATAGGATATTTTTAAGTGATTAACCTTGAAAAAAATAGAATATCATCGAAAGAAATTTTTTTAGAACTGAGCAGATCTTTTTTTCTCTTTTATACCTGCATCAACCTCAAGTGGACGCCCTTTTTCAAGCTTGGCTACTAGTTATAAACGTTTTTTCTGAGGTAGGGCTTCATTATAGCTCAATTTTTTCTCAGGACCTAATTAGTACACCTTTGTTTCTTGCTGTGAGGATTTCCTATAAGCAGATATAACTCTTTTATTTGAATTTTTCTTGTCTTTTTCCCTTATATCGGCAGTTACTGCTTCTTCTTTAACAACATCAAAGATAGAGTAGTAGTAAGAACTGAATAAATCTTGGAACTCAGGCTTTCTTAAAAGTAAAGAGTTTTTCTAGATGAGCTCAGCTTCTTACTAATCTTAGATAGTAATTTGTTCATCTTGATCGAAATTACTCTTTTTCATCATAGGTATAAAAGGAGACTCAATATCTTTGGTTTTAAGCTTTTACCAATTTAGTCCTTGCAGCCAAGAATGGTTTTTTATCTATTAAATACCATTTGACCCAAGTCTATTTTATGGTTTTCTTCTGATAAGTTTATTAATAAAGTCAGCAGCTTCACAACTCCAGTCTTAAGGGATTTAGTTATATCTAAGTTGTACTTCTTTAGCAAGCATCAAATCGCGTATATCATTACGACATCTTCCATTATAAGGTCTCTAAATTATATTGTTATTTACCCTTCCAGTCATGAGTTCATACGCTATGACTCCAAGTGCAAAATAATCGGAAACAAAACTATGGTTCATTCTGCATATGACTTAAGGAGCTAAATAATGCATAATTTACACATATAACCAGGAGTTCCGCTTGTATCACAGCTATTATTTGGTTTGTAAGAGCGAGCGATACCCAAATCCGTGATTCTTATATATCCTCTAGAATCAAGGACAAGATTTTCAGGCTTTATGTCACGGTGTATAATATTGTTCATTTGTAGATCCTCCAAACCCAAGACTATGCATGCAATAAAAAACTCTACATTATAGGTCAAATACTTGATTGTATTTAATTAAATACCCTGTTGCCAATATGGTACCTAAGATCCCCTCCCTCCATTAAATCAAGTACAAGATAAAGTGTATCTCTATCTTGAAAGGCAAAATGCATATTCACAATAAAGGGAGAGTTGAATTGAGAGAGTAATACTCTTTAGTTCATCACGCTTTGCACACTTTTTTTGGTCATTACACTTGATAGCGCAATAGTTACATAGATTTAAGCATTTATTTCATAGCATATTGATTTTTTGTCTTTTTATGTTAAACTTTCCAGACCTTCCCGAAACCACCCTTCCCGATAATGTACAAGTAATTAAACAGATTTTTCTATACTCGAGGGTTTTATTAACGGCGAACGATTTTACGGAATTGCTATGTGCTTGATCCAATGGTTTCTTTAGATTATTTCTTTTGACGCTGATATGCTAAATGGCGAGTATCATCAAGTTAAAATTTAGTTTCTTACTGAGTATCGACATAGTTATCACTTAGTTTTTGGTAAATACTGCAGAGATCAATATGTGAAAGGTCAGGTTTTGATGATTTACTGTTGAGTTTATTAAGTGATCCTTTTTTACTAGGCAAGGAACGGTCATCTTACTTAATATCTTTGCGTTCTTTAGGTAAGATGGTATCTTTCGAGTCCCGGTTGTTACGCATTTTGCCTGCTGCTTCTGCAAGCTGAGCGCCGATTTACTTATAAATGATGGAGCTGACGTAGCTTGCTTTCTTTACGGGCTTAGCTCCACGTCCTCGCTTTAGGTCATAATAGTTTGTTGAGTTCTTCATCAGTTAATCCGGAATTTAATTTATTATTCAGATTTTTGTAGTAAAAAACCATTGAGAACATCAGAAAGATGTCAAAAGTAATTAAACTTAGTAGGGTCTTTTTGACCAAACTTGGAAAAATAATAAAAAATTCAAAATAAAACTTTTTTCAAATATTATTGTAGTATTCTTTCATACAGATATTATAATGATTGCTAAAGACATTTTCTATTTTCGCTATTTTAGAGACTATCTTTACGGATATTTTTATCAACTATCATCCTTTTACCCCAATCTTCGAATATAATCGATTTTCTAAATATGGCTAGTTACTTGTACAAACAAAAGCTAAGCAATCAAAGTTAAGATGAGGACTATTACGTTCTTCAACCTATGTTCGAGCGTCATCCACCCAACTAAATCATTTCTGAAAAATATGCACCCGATGTCGTTGCGCAAGTCAGACTTATGTACAATTTTACTGATAAAGAAACGGAAAAGATGAGCGAAAAAATAATATACACTATGTTCCACCGAAGACGCGTAGTCAAGAGTTGTAAGGATATGCTGGTTGCTTTGGACATCTTGATTTTTTGGGTAAGGAATACGCGGATAAAATTAACCAGATAGTCTATCTCAAATTCAATAATAGCAAATGCAATACCATTCCTAATAGAAAGTTAAGAGTTTTGTCAGCTGCCTATGTTCCCTTTCAACAATTCACATCTTCAATTTCTAAATTGGTCAATATTCCATTCCCTGATAGCACACAGAATGCCATGCTTCCAACAGCAAAAGATAGCCGTGGATGCTCTTTTGATCCAATATTTTGTTCAAATTATTAGCATAGTAACCTTTATGCTGCCTTCCGAGTAATAAATATTTTATGTAGAAAAATCCATTTGAGTATGATCTTATTCTTCAAAGTGATACAAATAGCTGTGAGACTGTATCATGGTTTAACTTTTCAATATAATTTCTTCAAGAAGGATACTATACTTTCAAAATAGTAAACATGGTACATTTTTCTTTAAATAGACCGAAGATATGAGTAAAGTATACGAGAGAGGATTGAAAATTAATTACAGTTATTTGAATCCTTTAACTAATCGACAATCAAAAAAGACAGGTTAGGGATGGGGGTTATGTGGAGAAAACATTAAATTTACTCAGGGAAAAATTTAACGATAAGATAAACCTGGAAAATTTTACTATTAGCTTTCTTTTGAGTTCAAATGTAAGAATAAACATGATATTGTTCTTTTCGCTCCATAAGTACCATATGGAATCTTGGAATCTGAAAAATTCTTCAATAAAATTCTTTTCAAAAAAATTAAAAATATGCTAAGAATCGAAAAGATATAGTATGGTAAAACACTCTCAGGCTCTCCTCTTGTTGCTTATCAAATTAAACGTAAAAAAGGTCGAGGTGAATCTATTCAAATGACCCCAACAGTTACATAAACCTTACTTCAAGGAAAAGATAAGCGCAAATCAATAAATTTATCACCAATAAACAAGTCTTTAAGCTCATAGACAGCCAAAAAAAGTGTGATCATTTTAGGTAGAGTAAAAGCTGCTGATAATAATGGATCATTTGTAATGTAAGGTATGATAGACTATCTTCTAGATACAATTTAGTTTTAATCAATGAAGAGGGTCTTCGATTTTTATTTTATTCCATTGATCAACTATGATGGTGTTAGATTCGGAAATTCCTAAAGTAATTTAACTGGAAGTCTTTTAAACAATAATTGGAAGAATCCTAGCAAGTATTATCAGTCTGAAATTTATCGGCTTAAGGATCTTTTACAATAAATAAATAAGGAGAATCCATTATCTTTAATCTTGAATCTTACTACTGATCGAGAAGAGTAAATTTATTGTAATTTAGTATTTATAGCACAGTCATAGGATGTAAAACTGACTCCTAAGAAACAGAGGACAGCAGAATTTTTCCTTTTATTCTATCTAAAAGATTTAGAATGTTTTCCTTCTAAAAGAGCGCTTTTTTCTCAAAGAGCTAAAATAGTTCAATGTGTTGTGTTCTTAGCTAACTATTCCCTAAAACTTTAGTGTATCAATTTAATGTTTCTCATTACTAAGCATCTAAAAGAAATGATTAAAGCTTAAGCAATTCTCATATAATTGACAGCTAAGCTAAGCAATCTACACCTGATAGCTATAGAACATTCGGCAAATAATTGCTCTCTAATTATTTGGAGCATGTAAAACTTTATGATAAAAATTTCCTTCTAAGATAAAAATGGATAAAATAAATAGAATAAATCGAAAACAAAATGACAAAAAAGATAATTAATTATATTGAGGATAAAAAAGTATAATAAAAATTTCCTGAAGATTTTTACTGTATTCCCATTCAAAAATAAAGAAGTGTTCCTTTTATTAAATCAGCTAAAACATCAATATCGACAAAATTATTAAATCCTCCAAAAGTATTTGATATAGAGCGATTATCAAGAGATATTAAACGATAAAAGCATGTAAAGCCTATGCTTCCACACTCTTTCAACGATTTTATTGGGAAAAGAAATCAAACTGAGGGTTTTCTTAGAACTAAAATATAGCTCAATGGAGAAAATAAAAAATTAGAGCTATAAGAGATTATTAATGAAAAACCAATAACTCTTTTTAGAGTTGGCGATAAAAAAACATCGATTCTTCTCAATTGCCCATCAAACACTCTAAATTTCTAAGCGTAAGGAGATAAAATTGTGAATAAATCATCGAAAAAATAGAAAAATGCACTTGAAAAATAAATCTTAAAGAAATAACTCTTGACGAAACTCCTTAGAAAAGTCAAAATTTAGGATACAGTAAAGGGTTGGAAAAATAAATAAAGGACAAGTGATATAAAACTTGGGGAAATTTTTAGTAATTCTTGATTTTTTGTTCAAATTATATATTTTGATAAAGATAATTAAGTATTAAAAGTATTTAAACGACCACCAAATTTTCATGAATTATTCATTAATAATTTAATTCTATCTCCTTTTACTTTATACTTTTACGTTTTGCTATTCCTTCAAGTATTTCTTCTGCTAAAGTTTAAAGATATGTTTTATGTTTTTACTCAGAAGAAAAAGGAACACTGATTAATTCTTGATTATTGTGTATCTTATTATTTGCTTTAATCCTCATTTATTATATTTATTCAGGTTATTTTGCTCCAAAAAGCTCATTTACTCGATATTATTGATCTAAATAAACATAAAAGTACCCAAATCGAATCCTTCAGTTAAGGCGAAGGAAAATGGCGTTTATGCACCAGTAGAAATAGTTCTATTCAGAACAGCTTCATTCAAATGATTTCGACTATCGTCTTCCATTGTAATTTGGTCTCCAGCAACAGCTTAATTTGATTAATTAAGGGTATTTTGATTCGAGGTAAAAGGTCCAAAGCTCATATTTCCTTATAAAGGAATGTTTTAGTGTTAAATTTCTCGTCTTTCAAGATTGAAAATCATTATGAAAGAATCGGGAGCGCTCCCTACTGTATATTTTTCTAGTTAATGTAAAGGATAACTCACCTCTGAAGATTTTTACATAAAAGTCACCTTAGTTTTGGTAATTTCCACAAAACCCATTTCGAATCCAATTTCACGAATAAGTGAAATAAGGTTAGCTTATCTCGGTACTTGCCCAACAAACAATTAGCTACGAGTTTTTGAGCAAAAAATGAGCTGTATTTGTGTACAATTCTTGATATTTATCTTCCTTTCACGATCGACATATGTCAGTACACCGTTCTTTTCCTTGAGTTTGACATTGATTGCAGCCCATAGTTACGGGTTAATTGGCGTCCAATCAACTTAGCGACTGATTTAAAGGTTTATTCTGACATGATGAAAGTTAAGATAAAGACATTTTTATTGTATGCTTTCAACGAGTTGTGAGCGATAATGAAGTAAGAAGGTGTCTCTATATAATATGAGTAGTACAGTGAAGCTTGAAGGTTGAGGGGAGGGATTTTGATATTGGAAATGAGGGTGATTTCTTTATTCATAGAATGGAAATTGTTCCACCTAAGTGAGTGGATCTCAGTACCATTCGGTGGGGACAAGGTAGTTGAGGCCTTCACGAAATGAAGTGATTCCTGCTATCACGATATCGTTCATTAATTATCGCTAATTTATAGGCTCAAGAGTTAAGTTATAACTACTTTGGCTTAGAATCTATTTTAGTCAAAACTAAAGCCACTTTTGCGAGGGAAAATCAGAAAATATATTAAAACTTAATGATTAAAAGAAAGATAAGCAAAAAATATGTAGAATCTTTGTTTGATTTAAAGAAATCACGCTGAAAAAGAAATTATTATTTTAGGGAATTTACTTCGATTATTTTGCCTATAATAAATCATATATCAACCGATTTGAACATTCCTAACTTTATTATTGATGTAATATAATCTAAAATTTAAATATCGAATATACTTTATCCCATCAAAAAAATCAGTTCAATTTTTTTCCTGTTTTACCATAGCTGCCCAACCAAAGATATATTTTTATAAATCACATAAAAATCTATTTGATCAGTAGATTGTTGTAGAATCTATCGCGCTTTATTCCTTATATAAACTATAATTACATGAAAACACAAGAAGACCAAGCATAATAAAGTTTCATCAACATCAAGATAAAGACAATGAATCATACGCTATATGAAATCATCGTCAATCCTCTCAAACAAATCAAACATTTTCAGCATCAGATTTAACAGGTACTAAATGATTGAATTTAGAAAGCAAAAGTGCCTATTGATTCTCAAAGATTACTGTATCGGGGATTCGTTTTGGATGCTGAAAAATCATTGGCAGATTATCGTATTTAAGAAGGAAATGTTATACAACTTGTCGCAAACAAAATACCCTCAGAGATATCTCACAACTCATCTGTGAAGCGAACATAGGCGAATCGAACAAATCAATTTAGTAAATAGTACAATAAAACAAAAAAGTATCGACAACTTCAAGAACGTCTCAATGGCTTTCGCTTGAAAAAGTAATAATCATTATAAGTTATTCATCAAAACAAGCATACTATTGACCAACTGATAGAATGCCTAAATCTAAACTTTATGAATGATTCCTTCCCCTTTCGCTTAGAGAGGAGGAAACTTTAGATTGGAGAGTGGGTTGATGTAAAATAGGCATCTGGGCAATGGATTTAAGGATAGGTTATCAATAATTATGGGGAGTATGTATTGATTCATTATAATGGATGGGATAATCGATGGAATTAATGGATTTCAGCAAGTTCATAGCGAATAATGCCATTTAGGACTCACACTGTCCAAATTTAAAAAAGTTAATATCTGAGTCCATTCCCTCTTTATGAAAGAGCTTCAAACGTCAAGAACAGTAAATTCAAAGCAAGTATATAAACCCTTGTAAATGAGCTAGCCCATTCTCTCGACAATCTTAATACCATAATAAAATAGCTCGAGTTAACAAACAATCCAAAATCATAGTAAAATGATGAATCTCTAAAGAATGTATCAAACATTTCAATAAATCATGTTTAGCATCAACAATCTCTTCAATAATCCCATCATGAAATAGTATAATAAGTAGAATAGACCGAAAGAAAATAATAATTTTAGACACCGAATAAAGAAAATCATATGTTTGGAGATAATTTATCAAACAAATGCTAAGATGATCGAAGCAATCAATGTGATAATGATGATATCAGTAACAAAAGCTATCAAAGTAAAAGGTCATAAGGACTTGTTGATACAGCATCTATGAAATCTTTGATCATCGATGAATCTAGGAAAAGACAAAATAAAGTATTTTTTGATCATACTGAAGAAGCTCAAAGTGTTCGTTCGGTTAAAAATAAAAATTCGAAAAGAAGATATAACACAATAAATCAA
>Ga0247836_1006265_pt1 | contig 13322 bp, 18 predicted proteins | sample LaCruzMarch2015__4_FD_187116 | JGI IMG/M metagenome (GOLD analysis project Ga0247836, IMG submission 187116) | Freshwater microbial communities from meromictic Lake La Cruz, Castile-La Mancha, Spain - LaCruzMarch2015_14m | ecosystem: Environmental > Aquatic > Freshwater > Lake | place: Spain...
TTTTCACGTAGTTCATAAGATTCAATAACTGAATAATGCTTATTGTTGATTAAAATATTATTACCATCTTTAATATAATCAGTTGCTGTTGTATGAATTGTAATTTTTTTACCAAAATGTCTTGCAATGTTATACATATCTGTAGAAGTGAACATCTCACAAGCAGGTACACCAGCGATTTCACGTACTTTTTTAACACTAATACCAAGACCTAATACATCAATAAGACATTCAGGACCACAATTGTTATCACGAATACGTTTCTGTTTAATTGTAATATTGTAATGTACACCCTTAATAGTTTTAGATTCAGCACGTTCATTTGACTCATTTGCACCTCCTGCAATTTCATTGATCTTGTATGTAAATCTTGCAAACACGTTTTTGTTAACTGTTTTATCTGTGTTAGCACTATCTGTATAATCGTTTTCAGCACTTGTATATTGTTTAGCCCAAGCATTAAAATGGGGTAATGACTTAAATTTCTTTTCAATAATAATATCCTTATTCATGTATGAGTGTAGTTCAATTTCAAAAGCAACATTATCACGACCGTTAAACTTGTTATTTACAATTTGAATAAATTCGTCAATAGTGATAGTACCAATTTCACGAATCTTAGCTAGTTTAGCTTCACGTTTAGCTTTGAATACAGCAGCCTTCTGAAGTGCTTTAACCTCTTTGTAACTATAATATTGGATCTCATACACTTCATCTAATTTTACACCAAGTTCCTTGGCTTGTGCACGTATATCTGCAGGTGTTACATCAAGTGTTTGACGAATACGACGCTTGATTCCAGTTGAGAGCTTCATTTGATTAATATTAATAGAGGAATTATTTTGGGATTTTGATTTATCCATTTGTTTTATATTATAATGTGAGATATTATTTTTAAATAATTGAATGAATTAAATTAATTAATTCATTTTAGAAAAATTAATCAGACAATTTATTTTTTAATTTGAGTTGAGCTTTATGTTCAGCTTTCTCCTCAGGTGTCATATCTCTTACAAGTTTTTTATTTTTTTCATAACGAGCTTTTGTAGCTTCCAATTGTTTTTTTTTATATTCAGGATCATTATGATAACGTTGTTTAACAGATTTCTTCATTCGATTCAATGCTTTTTCTTTAAATTCTGGGTTAGTTTCGTATTTATGTTTTTGATATTGCCACATGAGTTTTGAAAGTTGTTTTTTAATATCCTCGATATTAATTTGAGATTCCATTCTATTATACTATAATATGAGAAATTATTCTTAAGTAGTTTACATAATTATTTAATTTTGGGTATTGGTTTAAAATCAAATTTACCAGGCATTTTACCATCAGATACTTGACGTCCTAACCGTCCCAATGCAGATGATATAGGTGATAAATAATTATCAATTTTAGTAGCTCTTGTTTTTTCTTTTGAAGTTTTTTGCACATTTTTATATTTATTAACTTCATCATCTACAAACTTTTTGAAATTAGGTTCTATTTTAAGAGCTTCAAGAATATTATAATAATCATTTAATACATTTATCATGACAATCATATCTTCGTCATTTGTAAATTCTATTTTATTTTTAATTAGTATTTTAGCACGAATTACTATTTTTTTATAAATTGCATCGACCTTTTCATAAATCTTATTCACAACATCTATAATATCATTTACATTTTTAGCTTCAGATATATCATATTCTTTCTTCTCATCAGCTTCTTTGCTAATAATATTTTCGTATGCAGATTGAATTTTTATGAATATTTCAGGATCAGCATCAGGACTTTTATCTGGATGATATAAGATTGCTAATTTTTTATAACGTTTCTTTACTTCTTCATCACTTACTTTACTTTTAAAACCAAGAAATTCATAAGGGTTCTTACTTGCTAAATTTAATTTAATTTTATCATTAGCTTCTGGTTTTTTCTTATTAGTTTTAACTGGAACAATTTGTTTTTTCAAATCATTAAGTTGTTTTCTTGCTTTCATAGCTCTGAAAGCTGATTGCATTTTAATTGCAGCCTCTGTTTTATAATTCTTTTCAAATTTAGAAGTTGGTAAAAGATTATTTAATTTATTTTCAACTTTTTTAGCGTATTCTTTTCGTGCTTTCATAGCTCTGAAAGCTGATTGCATTTTAATTGCAGCCTCTGTTTTATAATTCTTTTCAAATTTAGAAGTTGGTAAAAAATTATTTAATTTATTTTCAACTTTTTTAGCGTATTCTTTTCGTGCTTTCATAGCTCTAAAAGCAGATTGTAATTTTATAGCAGCTTCTTTCTTTTCAGCTAATTCTTTCTTAGATTTCATAGCTCTAAAAGCAGATTGTATTTTAGTTGCAGCTTTAGCTTTTCTAGCTTCTAAAGATTCTGCAGCCTGTTTCATTATTACTTTCTTTTTAGCTGGTGTAGCTTTAACTTTTTCGGCTTTTGGTTTTTTTTCACGAACTACTTTAGGTTTGGCAGCTTTCTTAGCAGCTTTTGCTTCTAAAAATTCCCTTTTATATTGCATAATACTAGTAGTTGGGATATGTTCACCCCAATATTGAATTAGGAGTTTTTTTGACATACTAGGTCTATATGGTTTATCCATGTTAATAGATTGTCTGAACTCATCTACATAACGCTTAATTAATTCTTTTGGCATATGTTTTAGAACTTCATCGGGAGTTGAATCGTGTTTGATCATGTTTTTATACTATTTACTCACATTTTTATTTGAGTTTTTGTAATAATAAATTTACATATGTCTTGTCTTTTTCTAGCACTTCATTTGTAGGTTTAATAACACCATTTTCAAAGTATTTACATCCTAATCGTAGTAATTCAGTTTCAATAAATATCCTTTCTAAACTAATATAATTTTCAGAATTGTAATTGAGAGGTTTCGAAATTTTTCCAGAGTGGATTACGTTCATAGTTCTTATTTATTATAGGTTTAGATTTTTGTTCTTTCAAATTTTTTTCAGCTTTAGGTACTACATTACTATACGTTTTCTTATTATCATCTACTCCAACAGCATCAAGTTTTTTATGAGGAGTGCGATCGTATACTGGTATTTCATAATTAATATCCCATTTGAATTCTAGTCGTGACATCGTTATTTATACTTTAACAGAAGATAAAAATTAAACCCTAATATTTGTTTTGAAATACTTGAATTAGATACACTGAGAAATAGAAAATTAATATTAATGGTGCTATTAATAACATTATTTTAGTAGTCTCTACACCATATTTTAATATTTTTACAGCAACCTTAATTAAATTCCGAATATCTGGTAGTAGTTTGATCAATTGTTTTATTATATGAATTGCAAATTCAATAAGATCTACACTTACATTTGCTGCAAATGATGCAGCTGATTCTACGTATTCAAAACCGGCTCCAATAGAACCTGTAATATTACCAAACGCACTATCTATTTTCAAACCAAAAACACTAAAACCTTCTGTTATTGGTTTACCTACATCAGTAGCCAACTCACTAGCAGCTGTACTAAATCCACCAGCAATATAACCACCAAGGTCATTAAACATCTGATCAAAGTTAATTCCAAAAGCGCTCATGTTTTAATAATAATGGAGAAATTAATTGAATGACATAAAATCATCATCAAAAGGTTGAGCTTGTGATACAAATGATTTACAGAATATTTTACGTTCTGTATCTACAATTATAGATTGTATTGGTGTTATTATTATAGGATCTGGTATAGATGGAGGTTTAATCACAACATATTCTGGTCTCTTAGAAAATAATAAATATAATGCAATTCCAATTAGTATGATTTCAGTTGTTATTGTTGCAGTATCCATTTACTATTTAATAAGATATTATCTCAGCTCCTTTAAAGGGAAAGTTGTAGAAAACCGTAGGTTTGTTACACTGGTGCAGCTTCCTTTGGTTTAATAAGTTTAACCATAGATATATAATTACCACCTGTAGGTGCATATATTTTATAAACTAAAAATCCAGCAGCAGCTAATAATCCAACTTTTACATAGAAAGGGAGTTTATGTTCACCGATTTCTTCTTCATAGATTTCTGAAGCACTTGGCATTTATTATTAGTTCACAAAATTTTATAGATTAAATTTCTTTTTAAAATCACGAATACTTCCTTGTAAGGTTGGTTTATTCCATAGAATCCATCTAGATAATGCTCCAGGAGTCTTTGGATTATTCCATGATTCATTTGCCGAATGTCTAATAATATAACGTTGTTTTCTAGATTCATCTTTATGAATTGTAAAATCTGAATAACCTTTAGCACCAAAATGTACTCGTGTACCATCAGAAAAAGTTGCCATATATTTTTTAGTAGAGATAGTACTAGGTTTAATTGATATTAGTTTCATTTATAAATAATTGACAAATTAATTTCTTATTTATTATTAAAATGCTTACAGAGGATCAAAAGAAAATCATAGCACAACTTTCACAATTTGAACAGTATATTTCAAAATTAAATGTACTATTTAAAGAAAAATTAGCAGAATTAGAAAAACACCGTTCTAGTAAGTTACTCGTCGTAGAAGGGGGCAAAACCCATTCAGTTAGTCCTTCGTTGAAACCACAAGATTCATTGACCAGTTCACCCCATTCAACTGAGCAGGAAGACCAACATCATCTTTAACCTGTACTTTTACTCTTGATAAATCTTTTTTAGTTAATGCAAATGTTTTTGCGAGATTTGGTTTATAACTGATAATATCTCCAAAATTTGCATTATTTGGAACATAAGCAATTAATGATTTAGCACCATTACCATCAACTGAATTATTATACATTAGATCAGAATAAATCACAAAATATTTTGAATTTAGATGTCCAATACTATATGCTACATATGCAGCATTAGAACTATATAATATATTATAAAAACCAATATTAGGTGCAATAGTAGGTAGAGCAAGATTGAAATTTAGATTAAAATTACCTGTAGCATTGGATAATGAATATTTAGCAGTTGTAGTATCAAAATAACATGTATATGCTGTAGAATCACCTACATTACTTGCAGCGCTTGTCATAGTTGTTGTAATAGCAGCTGCGAGTGTATCAGAATTGTAATTACCATGTGGAATAGATGCAACTATATTAGAACTGTTATTAGTTCTAAATGGTATCTGGTAATTATTACTGTTAACTGTATATTGTGTATTATACATCTGTACAGATTCTAAACTAATAGTTTCTGGATTAGTAATAGGAAGCGGAAATACAATTACAAAATCCTCAGGTCCACCACTTAAACGTTGAGATGAATCGATTATAAAATTTTTAATGGTCGGCATTGTTTTATACTATTTACTCAGATTTTTTTATTTGAACTTCATCATTGAAATTTTTATAATATTTATTAGTAATATTATTTATTAATAATGTGTCATGTCTCTCAGTATAGATTTCTTCAAAAAATCGACGAAATTCATCTTTAGTACCTGTACCATACTCCTTATATAACACTTCTAATTCATAATGATTTTTAAATTCAAATAGTATAATATAATCTAATTGAGCACGAATATAACTTGAGATAGCTGACCATTTTTGCGATAATATTACTAGAGATAATCCCCAATGACGTCCATTGACAGCCATAGTATTTAATGGATGAGTTGCTAAATTATTTTTAAAATCAGCTTGTGATATACAATCATCTAAAATTAACAATACATTATATTTTGGATTCTGTTTTCTTTTTTCTTCGAATTCATTTATTAGAGATTCTATAAGTTCTAGAGAAAACTCTGTAAAAATTCTAGAGAATTTAATAACTTTATATTTTTCGTCATAGTTAATCGTAGGATTTATGATTATTACTTCATCAAATTTACCTTTAAAACAATCTTTCGATAACAACATTTGTATAAGTAGATAGGATTTTCCAGAATTTCGCTTGCCTATAATATACGTAACATTGGATGGTTCAAACATATTATTATTATAATATCAGATAAAAATTAAAGATTAATCAGTTGATTCTTGCACCTGTTTCATTTTAGCTTCTTTTAAAGCTATACCAACATTCATGGCGTACAAACCAGTAACCTTAATTGGAGCTGGAACCTTGTTAAGAATATTAAATGCAAGTAGATCCTTAGCACTGTCTTGTAATATCTTGTCTTTTGCAACTGCGGCATTGAGCTCCTCTAAACAGTTAAGCATGTTACCCACGATGAGATTTACAATTGATAGACCTGCATTACTAATTGATCCATCTAACTTAGTATTTAGTTGCCTTTTAGCATCAAATATTCTTGCTTGTAACTCAGTTTTAGACATTTGATTAATCTTGTCCATTCCTAGGGTACTAACAGGAGAATTTAAATCAACTTGTGGATTGTTAACCATAATATTCATCAATTCATTTCGCATTTTCATAATTTCCGAATCAACTTCAATAGTTTCATAATCACCTTCACCAACTTCTGAAAGGTTTTCGAAAGTTTCCGGATGAGTTAGTAAATGTTTTTCATAGTTCTTCTTAGTTTTATAAACCTTTCCACAATGTTCACAAATATAATCACTATTTGATTTGAGAGTTGGTACGTCTGGTAGTTCAACTGATTCTGTTTGAATACTTCGTGACATTTATATTACAAGAAGAAAAAAAATTTGACAAAACATGCTAAAACTAATAAATAGTTGAACATAATAAATTTAGAAGCTTCTATATGTATTGCTACAACTCCCGCATCTAAAACAATTGTAAATTTGAAGTTCGTGGTACTTCCTGTAAGTTGTTGTAATGTTGTGTCCGATGTATAGGAACTGGTTCCACAATTACCTGAGTCTTTTTTTTAAACCATAGAAGTCCTATTAAACTTGCAAAAAGTCCTGTAGTTAATAAAGTACTTGTTGAAATACTAGGAATACTAATAGGAAGTTGAGGAATACTTACAGAAGATTCTTGTTCGTTTATTGGAGCTAATGGTTTCTTTTCTAATTCAGGTGTTAACTTTTTAACTTCTTTAAGTATCTCTTTTTTTTTTCTCATTTTAGCTAAGTTATCTAATTGTTTTTGAGATAATGGTCTCTTAGTTTTCTCTAATTTTCCTCTAAATTCATTCTGTTCATTCTCTGATGAGTTCTTTGTAATTTCAATAGGTTCTTGAATAACTTCTTCAGACATATTTACTAATATATCAGAAAAAAAATTAGAATAAATTTAATCATTATACAAATGTATTCTTTTAAATCCAACAGAATCTATATATATTTGTTTTAAGAATCATAGAGTGGTATCCATTTTTCACCTGCACCTTCAATATATACCTTAATCTTACCCCACTGGGGACCTAAAGTATTACTATCTGAAATATTTGCATAATTTGATCCTGCAAAATTAAAGAATGGTTGTGTAGGATTAGAAGTGTTTGTTAGACATACTAATGCATTTGACGCTGTATTACCACCAATTTTAATTTGTCCATTAGCGTGAATTCTCATTCTTTCAACTGAAGCATTACTACTACTAGCACAATAAAACACATGTCCACCTGTTGTACTACTAGCAGATTGATAACGTAATATAGAACCACTATCTACACCAAAACCATAGAATTGATGAGGATTATTACTGGTAGTTTCATAAAGACAAATTTTCTTGCTATTAGTTGAATCTTTAAATGCTAATGGTGCATATGGTACAAGTTGACCACCAACACCTAGACATCCATTTGAATTGTTAATAATAATAGCAGGGGTTTCAGGGTTATTTGAATAACCTAATTTACGAGATTGTTTATTATATGTAGTTGTACCTGATGCTGAATACCAATCTGTAAAGTTAATTCCATTATTATTGTAAATTGTTACATTTATATTAGAACCAAGATCATATATCATATTACTATATGAATCAATTTGATTAGTATATGAATTATTAGCAACTATTACATTAGAATTGTTATAAAATTCCATAAATCCATAGTTAGAACTTGATATATTATCCATAATAGTTACACCTTGATTCGAATAACCAAATATTAAATAATTATTTAATGCATTTGTGCTTGAATTAAATACACTATTAGTAATTACAAGATTTCTTATAGTAGATGCTCTCAATGTATCATTTATTAGATTACTATTTTGGTTATTAGTAATACAATTCCAATTATTAAGTCTAACACCATCAATTTGCCAAACTGTATCTACATTTGAATCTCGCATAACAAATGGAATATTACTTGTAATAGCAGGGCTAAATGCACCATCGATTGTTACAGTTGCTGTAGTAGCATCATAATCCAATACACGATAATTTGAACCTGCACCATCTAATTGAAGAGTCCAATTACTGTAATAATGATTATAGTTTACAGCAGAATTTGTTGTTGTGTTACTGTCAAATGTAAATGTATTACTTGTATAAGCTGTTGTTGCATTTGAAAGATAACTATATTGATTTAATTTATTTTCAGCACCTCCTAATTCCAATAATTTATCACAGTTTCTCACATTGAAATTATTAAAAGTTGTATTTTGCACCATAAGATTACTATTTAATCTACCACGAACACTATCTCCAATGTATATACATTTATGAATATTATCCATTGTAAAATTTTGGAATACATTATGACGAGAATTACCAATCAATTGAATACCATATACATTAGCTAAATTTGATGTATTACTAGTACCTGGTTGTAATGTAGGGCGACCATATGATAAATTAAAATTCATGAATTTATTACGACAACCTCCACCAGTATGTGTACTATTACCAATTTGAATCAATTCTATAAGATTTGCATCATTATTACTATTTGTTGTATTTAGAGCAACTGTTGCAGGACTAGCAAATATATTGAAATTCATGAATGTATTATCATGTTCACCTGTGCCATGAAGATCTAATGCTGAACCCTTGGTATCATGCATGTCAAAATTAGTAAACATTGATGCATTAGTACCTGCCAACATCATTCCATGACGATAACCATCTAATTTAATATTATCACAAACGATTTTACTTGAATTGAATAATAATAGACCATAACCAACACTTGAACTAGTATAAGTATTATTTACTCGTAGTAATTTAGAATTACGAACAATAGTATGAAAACATTTATCCATACGAATACTAGCGTCAACAAAAGGATACTGAATATCCCTTGGTAGAAATGTTGCACAATCTGTTAAAAATATATTTTCAGCTACACAATTTACACATTTTTGGAAGTGGAGTTTATGTTTGTTCAATCTACCAACTGTTGGAGGATTATAGATTGGAGGTTCGAATTGAATCATTGTTAAATTTTTAATTTCAACATTATCAATAGGTTTCATTAAAGATACGTACGTTGTGTTAGAATTATTGTAAGTATATGAAAATGGGGTTTCGAAATGTAAGATAGAATTATTTGAATCAATTGCAGTGATTCTTTTAATCTCATGATGTGCTCTATTTGCAGACCACCAGAAATATGCTCCTGTGGTTTTATGAGGTGAAGTATTAGAACCATATATTTCAGAGACAACTCGAGTATCATACACACCTACAGTATCTCCTAATGTAAACGGTGCTGTATCTGTAACAATCATATAAGTTTGACCTACAACTGTATTTGCTGTTGGTTTTGAAGCTGAATATCTTCTGAAACCATCTATACCAGCATCTAATGTAAAAGTTGTTGGTTCATTTACAACTAAATTATAATTACTAGTACCTGGAATATTACTACAATAAACAATTGTCATATCCTCTCCATTTTCCTCATCTTCATTACGAGATCTAATTAATGAACCTGCAGTCCAGTTAGCCATTTCAGATCCTGATGTACCATTTCTCCAAATAGTGAAATTAGATTCACCAACAGCAGCATTGGAAAGTAGTAATGGTTTAGCCAATGAATTTGCAGGAATATATGCATCTAAACCGTTGAGTAATATTTGACCATAATTACCGGCTAGTACAGGACATCTAAAATCTAAAGATACATTTCTAGGTACTGTTAGACGTGTTTCTAACATAAGATAACCCTCGTTAGATGTTTCAACCGTAATCTTTATTTTTCCCTGTTCTGGATCTAATCCAAGACGTGTTAGTTCGCCATTAGAATTATTAATAAAACTTTGAAGTTTGTATCCTTCAAATCTACCAGCATTTGAATTTACAGCCCAACCTTGTGCAGCCTGATCATATGTAATACCAGTAAGAATATTTTTGGTTGACAATATATCTGCTGTTTGTAAGGTTAATCCACCAGTCATAAAATAATTACTAGCTGTAATACTAGTAACCAGAAAATTTGATGTATCTATACCAAAATCGGGTTTATTTCTGATGTTATTAAGTGAAGCATTAGTTAAACTCATAGTTATTTATACTATTATTGCAGAAAAATAAATAGAAAGAATTATTGATAATCATCTAAATCTAGCATATATTTTTTTCCATCCTTATCGACATATGCATGGTGCTCATGTGAATATTTTACTTTTTTAATATCGTGGACTTCGGAGTCACGTTTGAGATTATAGATCCTCTGTTGGATCTTCGGTTGAATCTGTTGAGTAGCCTGATGAACATCTTTCAATATCTTCGTTTCTAGTTTGTGAATTAGGTGAAGCATCTTTTAATGTATTTAGATAATTTTTTTTGGCTTCCCTGTAAATTTTCCTTTGCTCAAGTAGTTTTTGTTTGTTTTGAAGATAATATTGTTTACGATACTCGACGATTTTGCTCTTGTTAGCCTCATTATATTGTTTCATATGTTCAATTCGTATTTCTTTATTATTTTGCTGAAAATACGCATTTAATTCAAATTAATTTGTGAACTAATAATAAATGGACTTCGAACAACAACTCAAAAAATACGGTATTACTACTAGTACCCAGTTTTTAATCGTTGGATTGATATTAGTATTCGCATTGTATAAGTATATTGGTTATATCTAATTTTTAATTTTTTTATCATATTAATGTAAAAGCAATGGGTAATAAACCTAGTATTCCTGATGCACCTGACATTAATGAATTCTTACCAGTACAAGGTTACCGCTATTCAACAGATGGTGGTATTGATAAATTAACCAATGAACAATATTTATGGATTAAACGTGTAATGTATAATGCAAAAGCTAAAAACATACTAGTGGATAAGATTGAGGTTGATACACCATGGAAGGATTTTATATTACAAAATGGATCCTATGTGGATACATGGACTGAAGATCAGAAATCACAATTTGCAGTATTATATTTAGAACCACTTTGCTTATTACAAGATACACTTGCAACTAATATTCGAAATCAATACGCATTTATGGAGGGTAATTATACTATTGAAAATGAAAGAAAACATTGGTTAGGATATACTGTTGGTGTCGACACTAAAACTTTGTATCTTACAAACCCATTCCCTATTCTTAAGGCAAAAGTAAGTAGTAATACTAAGATAGGTATACCACCAAATTATTATATTTTTACACAGACTGATTTCGATAAGTTTGAGGCTAAAGTACAATGGGCTTTGGATCATGGGTTTGATATTTCTAAATTACCTAGTAATAGCATTTTTAGTTTAAATGTCGAGGCTCCTTTAAGTGAGGAAGATTCTAAATTAATGCAGGCTATGGGTATTGCAGTTGACATTATTACAGCATTATCTATAGTTGGTGAATTAGGATTTACAATTGCAGCATTTTTCACATTAGGAGTCGCAGCATTAATTAAACAACTTATTACATTAGCAAGTGAAATAGCTTATTTAACCAATGCATATGATGAATTATTTAAATTAGTTAGCAATGCAGCACCTTCTGTATTTGGATTGGAACAGTTTAATGAAGTAACTGCTGAGTATGCACCAGAAGTACAAGAATTAGCTATTATTGAAAGAACCTTTGATACAACTGTTGAAACATCTGATCCTATTATAAATCAAGATACATCTAAATTAACTCTCGAAGAACATGCAGAATTAGTTGCATATGCTGAAAATGTTGTCGATGATACTGACGATCAAATCAATGAAGCTACATTGTTATATAACGATTTTAATGCAAATGCAGGAAAAATAGAAAAAGATCAAGTTGAAAGAGCTAATATTGGTATTTTAAGAACTCCAATGTTTTATGGAATTGTAACTGGTATGACAGCAGGTGCAACACTCGCAGGACCTGCATGTTTGAGGTTATTAAAAAATATATGCAGGACTATATTAAGTAAAATACAATTGATTGTAAGATCTAATATACGTTATATTAAAGGTGTATTTACAAAGAAACTCAATAAACTAAAACTCAAACGTACAAGACAAAAAGACAAACTAAATGAATTAAAAGCCAAATTAAAGGATAAAGCTAATAAAGAAAAAAGGAAACTCGATGATATCATGAGAAAAGCTAGGGAGAAACTAAAATCACAGATCAAGGCTGAAATGAAAAAACTTCGTAAACGTATAGCTGAAGAAATACGTGATAGACTCAAGGATTTCATAATGCCTGATATTGAATTACCTTCTACAACTAAAACTGTTACTGCTATAGGATTAATAACAGCTTTATTTACAGGAGGATTAGAATTTATAACACATTTATTAGAAAAATTAATAGCACTAATACCAGAAATTAAAGATCTAATTGAAGTTGTACTAAAATTATTAGCTTATGGAGTAGATACATTGTTTATATTAGGATTTATAGCTCCAGCAATAGGAATATTGTATATGACTGTAGCATTGATTCATAAATTAGAAAACCGTCATGATTAAAAATCTGCATATTAATTATAAAACAATGTCGTTCTTAGAACAACTTCATCAAAAATTAGATACAGGAGCTGAGATATTTAAACAGGATCTTAGTGTAATAAGTGATACATCTGAAGCATTCATTTCAGTTTTAACAGAAGTATTTGATGTATTAGTGGAAATGATTAAAATAATAATCGACGTTTTAGAAAGTATGAGTAATTTATTTTGGTTATTGCCATATTTAATTCCCAGCGTCACAATTTTATTTGTAATTGCTAAAATAAATCAATTATTCTAAAATTTTTTTCTTCGGATAGATTATAAAACAAATAATATGTCGCTTCCAAACTTTATTATTGATGGACTTGAAAATCTCAAAGATTTAACTGATGTGAAAGTGCAAGTTATTAAAATTAATCCATTTGCCAGTCAAACCTTTTCAGCTGCTGGTACTCGTGATGTAACATTCAGACTACCACGTGATGGTGTACTTGTAGGTATGCAATCACATCTTTACTTACAAGCTAAGCCAACATCATCTGATAGTAATGCTACAGCACAATTCATGGCAAACAGCGCATCCATGTTTGATAACCAACGTGTTGAAGTT
>Ga0247836_1006270_pt1 | contig 13310 bp, 11 predicted proteins | sample LaCruzMarch2015__4_FD_187116 | JGI IMG/M metagenome (GOLD analysis project Ga0247836, IMG submission 187116) | Freshwater microbial communities from meromictic Lake La Cruz, Castile-La Mancha, Spain - LaCruzMarch2015_14m | ecosystem: Environmental > Aquatic > Freshwater > Lake | place: Spain...
AGCAACCAGTGCTTGCTGGAAAAGCGGTTTATCGGTGGCCATGCTCATTGCTCCTACATTTAGATTGAGTTAGCTATAACGTGTATAGCCAAAATACACGCCGAGATGTTCAAATATTACACCAATAATATTAACAAAGTATTAAGAAAATATTTAAAAGATAAAACATTACGATATATTTTAAAGCGAAGAGAGTCTCCGTGGTCACGGTAACAAAACACTACCCTGGCCATGAATTGTTTACTGTATAGTCGATTAAATTTTAAATCACGCATTTTTTTGTTAGCCAAAGGTAGATGTGTCTTGGCTTTTCCGAGAAACATAGAGATCTTCTGGATACCGCCGACAAGCAGCGGTACGTAGAGATTCAGTCATTTAAAGTTTAATTAACTATATTAGGCTAGTACGCCTGATTTCCCGCACTGCAGCATCATCCATTGCATTCTCTAAAGGCAATAATTTTTTATAGTTTGTAACGTCAACACTAAAAAAACGCCCCTCGTGACGAACCCCGTTCAAAAATCGCAACGTATTTTGAAGCACTTTTATAGTGTTATAGCCTCTAGAATCCATACGCATAATATACTCACGCTCGGCGTCAGTCAGTTTAGGAATAGCGTCTTTGATTAGCGGTAGATACATTGGATGTTGAACAGCAAGCATGATGTAATTTTCAAAAAACTCGGACCAATGCTTAGATACAAGGGTTGAATATAACCCTTTAATCAATGGGTTTAGATCAACTTTTTCGCTAGCATCCCCATCAAATTTTTCAGTAAAATAGCAAGGTACTCTACTCAAAAAAGGCACGAGCCGTGTGTCGATGAGCAGATTAAGCGTTGGGGAAAAGTCGCCTTTCCAGTGTTTAATAATAGAGGTTATTAAAAGTAACGTGTTACCTGAAAGCATTTTGTCTGCATCAGTGGGTTTGTATTGATGCATAGCATCCGAATCCTGGGGCGATTTATTAATGTATGCAAAATTAGCGCTCATTAATTTTTCTAAACACGCATCAAAATAGGTTTTCTCAATTGGGCTATAACTTAATGTTCGAAGACAAAAACAAACGGCCTCGTTTAATCGCATCGTCTTTACATCAAGTTGAGCAAGGTAATGTTTGTATACTGATGTTAATGTAGGAACATCAGGGTTCTTATCTTTAAGAGGAAAGAGCAAGGTTAACCGACCCAATACGTTTAAAAAATATGCTTCATGCTCCGTATCGCACATTAATCCTTTTATAGCCTTAACATATTGTGCAAAGAAAGGAGTAACATCCAAGTAGTTATTTTGGATTAAATAAATAAAGCATTTTTCGACCACATCAAGATGTTGAGGGGCGAACAATTTTTTTGTATTAGGCCCGCTCAGAGTCTCTATTTCACCTGTGAAGGACGCTTCACAGGGCTTGCTTAACAGCTCATAAAACAAATAAGGAATTAACAACGCCAGAAGCTCAGGCGTCAGTTTGGCCCCTGTTTTTGAGTGCTCATCAAGCAGCGCGGCAATTAAAATAACCCGTAAATCTTGCTGGTTTTTAGAATGCTCTGACGCCTCTAATACACCTATAAGCAATGAGGAGAGCATGCTATCGCTTTTATATTCTATTTGATGAAAGCGCCTCAACATAAAATCAATGTAAACGTGCTTGTTCAGGAATTGCTGATGCAAAGACATAAAATTAAAAAGCCTGCCTAGAAAGGCTTGTTCTTCTTCAGGATTTTGTAGAGGTATATCCAGGGCTTGAAAATCAAAAAACCAAGAGGAGGTCCCGGCCAAGTCTTGAACTTGTGCATAAAGAAAAGATGCTTTTTCAGGCCATTTTTTAAATAAAAGATTGATTATTTTTGTCGAGATAATTGTAAACTCAGCATTAACATTATGGTTAAAAAATATTCTTGCACTCTTTAACCCACTGAACAACGAAACAATATCTTCATAGGATAATGGTTCATCCTGGTAAAATAAAACAAAGTGCGCTAATTTTAAAATTTCTGTGTTTTTAATTTTGTTATTCAAAAGGGCGGAAAGCTGCGTTAACGACATAAGTTTATTCCCTTCTGAAAAACTTAACTTGGCAATGGCATCGCTTAACGTGGCATTCATGTCAACGATCGGGTAGCCTAAGGATGAGCGGCGCACGTCTACATAAATCTCTGACACGAGAGCGTCTAGTAACGTTTTAGAAACGTCCTCTTTTTGTTTTGGCGTCAATTTATCAACCATCAATAAAGCAAGCTTAGCGCCTGCTTGAGTAAACGACCCATTACATAACTTATCGATTAAACCTATTGGGTCCACATCCTCCCAAGGCCACGCGTTTATTTTTACAAGACTCGCACTGAGCCCTCCTAATAGATGGCGGTACAAAGGGTCTGTGCTGAAAGACGTCGCTAATTCACTAGAGCCAGAAGCGCTCAAACGGCTTGAAAATTCATGACAAAACCACGTGGCTATTGCAGGATTTTTTGAAACAAGATGGGCAATAATAATTTGGAAAGTATGGGGTGCCAAACCATTGGGTGATTTATCATACTGTGGCGCACGAATGATTTGCCCTAACAGCTCTGGGTCTTTCTCAAACCAAACGGCAACAAGGCTCTCTAAAGCATCAAGAAATTGCTGCAAACTCTCCGTATAAGTCACGTCCGCACAGCTCATATAGACGGACAACAATTCGGAGTAAATAGGCGAGCCATCTGAGCCATTTAATAGTTCTGCAATAATAGCCACGTGTGGACCATTTAAAGATTTTTGTCTTAATAGCATGTTCCTCAGTGAGCTATCTTTCGTCACCACATGATTGGATTTTTTCAATACGTGTAAAATGACGCCATAGCAAAATCGAGGCCTGGGTAAATTACTATCTTGCCAAAACAATTGATGACGCATGGCATACGTCGCTAGGGTGTTTATTAATTTATCAGCCAAGGGTTGTGGTATGGTATGCACAAAAACCAAGGCCTCTTCAACCAATTGAAAATCAACATCATTAAAAATATCGCAAAAAATATCGCACCCTTTACGACTGAAATTAAACGCCAGTTGTGTGGCAAAATTTTCAATACGTTCTAAACATGTTTGCATGAATGATTATCCTTTTAATTTTCTTATGCCAGGAATAAGCCGCCTTAATTCCTAGAACCCCAGCGTGGGTTTATGCTACTGTTTCCCTGCGAGGTTGGCTAGAATTTCAACCACAAAAAGCCATGTTTTTTACCATCAAGATTACTTACGAACCACCATCACCGTTATGAAGCATTTCCAGCGGCTAGCAGCAAACGTAGGTTGGGCCCATGGCCCAACGTTTATCTTTCTCCAAGATTCGCTATCTGAAACCCTGTACTCTAACTATTATTCAACAAAACTCTTTAAACTTTATGATATACTTCGCACCCCAACAGTTAACGATTTTTGAACCGATAAGCTTTTGCACGGGGAGCACACCGTTATTGGTGTTGCGCTAGACCACGTTATACGTGGGAAGCCTGATCCAGAACAATCGCTCCCCACCTGAACCCCAGGGTTCAAATTCTTAACTGTTGGGCACTCATCCCAAGCGCTTTTATATAGATAAGCGGCAATAGACCGTCATTAGGTAACGTCCCTAAAGTTTTTTTGATTGTTCTGTTGTTTGTATAAAAATTTAAGAAATCTACGATATAACTGTATAACACGCATAAAGTGCCCCTTTTGGGCGCGTGAATTTATCTGAAAAGACTCGTAATCTAGAACGGCAAGAGAAAACCTTGATGAGACTTCCATCAAGGTTTTCTATGCACACGATTATCTCTTTAAGGAAGCTCCGGGAGGCAAGGAAGCTCCGGGAGGCGTAGCTTCTTGTTGCTTACTTTTTTTATGAGGTGGAAACATACCCAAACTCAAATCTACTTTTGGAGGCCTACTCTCTTTAGAAAGAGCAACATTTGGATTTTCTTTTACATCAGAATCGAAAAGATACTCTCTCCAAACAAACGGATCAATCGTGAATGAAAACCCGTCATCTACTTTAATACACCCCTCTTTAATAACCGCTACCGTTTGGGCATTGTCTATAAATTTTTCCATCATTAAATCGATTACTTCCTGATTTATCCCCTCTTTTTTTAAACATTGTCTCATATATTCACTCAGAGAAACCGAGCTATCGAGACCTAATATGGAGTATACATCTGCAGGCACATGCGTGTTTTTAATACAATCAAAAAGCGTGAAAAGTGATAAATCGTCTGCATTTACGGGCTTGCGTCTTTCACTCATCTTTTCAAAATAACATTGACCCATCAGTCTTGTTAGCAATTCGGGCGTATAGGTGATGAATAACTCAAAAGAAAAATTCTCTCTCTTTAATGATTGATAAAATTCATTATACTTAATACCTAAAGCTTGTGAAACTCTTCTAAGTTTTTCTAATTCCCTTTTTTCCCAAACTGTAAGATGAAATTCAGCCCACGTAAAATCCTTTCGACCTTTCAAGGCAGGTAAATTCGACGCATATTTTTCGCCCATCAGGCCCCTAACAGACTGCTCTGTATTGGAGTTCATTTCATAAAAATTTTTAGGTAACTTATATTCAGATATCAAGTTTTTACAAATATTTTGTATATCTGCAACTGCGACAGAATATGCCTCTGCAACTGAATCAATACCATGCTCCATCATTGCTTTATGAAGCGTTGAAAATGGCACTTCATGGTAAAACGGCAAATTAACCTCTACGTTGAGTTTAAAACGTTCTTTCATCTCTAAATTGATTGTCTTTTTAAAATCTTCTTTTGATATGTTCAAAGCGTCCAATATCAAGTTCAATGTCAGCATAGGCGCTTCTAGTTTGAACTCAATCGATGCATTGTTAGATGATTGAAATTCACGGTGCAATTGCTCATAACTAAAGGCGGAAGTGTATAAATATGGCATGAAATAAGCATCCTTCATTAATAAATATGAAGCCATAATACCACGATCAGATTAAAATAACTCCAAAGAATTTTTAAAATGGACTTTATGGGTTTTTAAAGGGCATTTTCTGCATCAGGAATGCCAGCGTCACGTCATTTGTGCTTACCCCATAGATACAGTAACCCTCTCAAAACAGGTGTAAAAGTTGCCTTTTCTTCACAACCTATATAAGCTATTTTTTCGCTACAAATACCCTGTAATTGAAAGACTTTAATTTGATAACAACTAATTAACTAATGGAGGAGTTTCATGTTAAAAATGAAAAAAATAATGATGGCCAGTGCGCTCGCTACGTTACTTTGCCCACTCAGTATTCAGGCAGGTACCATGGGCGATGCCGTTATGGGTGAGTCTGGTAAATTTCTTCTTATAGAAGCTGGCGCGGACTACATGCATGCCATTTATAAGACAAATGTAAGAGGTGCCCAGTCTTATACAAGAACCAATCCCAATGGTTGGAGCTATAACCCATCAACTGTATTCCCAAATAATTTCTTTGGTGGTTACCTAGGCCTTTCACTGTATACAAACTCTTTGTTGTTTAATACACGATACGACATGTATGAGAAGAAAGGTCGAAGTGCCAATCAAGGATTATTGTTGACAGATATTGCACCCGCTAAATTGTCGTTTACCTTAGATAAAACATGGGGCTCTATTGAAAACTTGATTTATGGGGTAGGTGCTGGGGTAATTGTATCAACACACAATGAAGCGCAGCTGTTCAACTACGACACAACCACTCAAATTAACAACCAAGTAGGCTTTGCATTCCCAGGCCGCGCAAGGCTAGATCCTTTAGTTGAAGCGGTTGCCATGTATAAATTGTCACAAAAATTTAATCTTCGTGGCAATGTGGCCTATCAGATCCCAGAGCATTCATTTTTCACAAATGGGCATATAAACGTAAATTTAGGGATTAACTACGCACTACCTTTGTGATAGGTTAAGCAAGTGGTTCCGGTGATGTATAAACTGTACTTGCAATAATAAAATGGAGATTTATTGATGGACAACCAAGAACTAAATACAATCGAAATTGAAATTCTTTTTGATGAGAATTTACCGTCTGATGTTTCTTTAGCCTCATGCTGCTGCTGCAGTAGTACTTAAGATTTAACGCTCAGAAGAGAGGGCGTTGAGCACCACATTAAAATGTCTACGTATTTCAGCTATAAACATACAATAGCGTGTTTACGTAGACATCATTGATAATATGCGAAGCTAGATGTCAACAGGTTATCGATGTTTAAAATAATAAATTCTCATACATTATTGACCTTTGTGATATCCCTTTCATTTTTAATGGAAGCCGTTGATAGCACCATTATTAATACCTCTATTCCCGCCATTTCACATAGCCTATCGGTTGAACCCGTCGATTTAAAAATTGCACTTATCAGTTACTTCTTAAGTTTGGCTATTTTTATTCCTATTAGTGGTTGGCTTGCAGATAAATTTGGTTCAAAACACATTTTTATAACCGCTTTGTGCATTTTTACCCTCGGATCATTGTGGTGTGGGTTTGCACATAATTTAATAGAGCTCGTCGTAGCACGTTTTGTTCAAGGGCTTGGCGGTGCGCTTGGCTTGCCTGTAGGGCGGCTCATTATTTTTCGTACATTTGGTAAAGAGCGCTTGATACCAATGATGAACCGTGTCGTCACTGTTGGCGCATTAGGGATGATGCTAGGGCCGATTATTGGCGGATTTATTACACACCATTTTTCCTGGCATTGGATATTTTGGGTCAACATTCCCTTAGGGTGCCTGGCCATCATTTTAGCGTACGTTTGTATTCAAGATAACGACCGACATAAAGTCCCACCAATTGATGGCCTCGGTTTTGTGCTATTTGGTGTAGGCTTAGCCGGCAGTACCTTTGGACTCTCTGCCTTGAGTGAAACAACGTTTAGTAGTTTGGTTGGATTAGGGATTATAGCTCTCTCCGTTTTTATGCTAATGGCCTATATTCGACATTCTAAACATCGGCAGCACCCCATCGTTAAAATTGAACTGTTAAAGCTTAGAACCTTTAAAGTATCTGTTGTTGGTAATTTAATTTCACGCTTAGGTTTTGGTGGTGTTCCTTTTTTACTACCCCTTTTATTACAAATTGGGCTTGGCTATCCAGCAGAAGAATCGGGCATGTTATTAGCACCCACGGCGATTGGTGTTGTGATTTCGAAACCGTTGTACCTTCCCCTATTACGTATTTATGGCTATAAAAGACTCCTGATAGCCAACACATTTTTAGTAGGCTTGTCTGTATGGGCGTTCATCACCATCAATGCAACAACACCCATTTATGTCATCGGCGTGTTAACCTTTTTTTATGGATTTATTGTGGCTATGCAATACGGCCTAATGAATTCACTGGCTTATGCAGACATAGCACCAGAACATCTAAGTGCTGCAAGCAGTATTTTGGGAACAATACAACAAATGTCACAGAGTTTTAGCGTTGCAGTAAGTGCTTTATTGATTCGTTTTTTTTCCTTGATTTACTCAGACAACTTAACCCATCACCCCATTATCTTTCAAAGCACTTTTTTTATAATCGGCCTTATAACATCACTATCCTGTCTTTTTTATATGCAATTAAAGCCCGGGGATGGGCAACAAATGATTGTGTGAATTTATATTGTTTTTCCTCTATTGAGGGCATAGAATCATTTGGCATTGTGGTTTTGCAATGACTAAGTTTTGCTTGAAATGGAGTTCGAGTGGTGTACATCATTAATGATTATCAAATAACCCTTGTTAAATCAGACGCCTACATACATAGTGACAATAAAGCTGCAAAAATATCCAATCAGCGCCTCATTCAAATACTTTCGGAATTGCAACACAAACCTAAATTGGAATTATCTGAAGACGAGTTACTTCAGCTCGCCAACCTACACCAAATCAGCATTGATCAGCTTAAAAATATTCTTATTCATCAATTGGATGTGCTCAGGCCACTGGTGTCTAAAAAGTTTTCAACCATCTATATCAACGTTAATGATGCTTTGGTGTCCACTCTTATAGCGGACTCTTTAAAAAACAGGTACAACGTAAAAATTGTTCCTGGAGATTACGTTAATTATTCAAGTGGCTCGCTGCTGATTTTTTATCGAAGTAATTACTCAAGCCAGGATTTTAAGCGTCTTTATCACCATTTGCCTGATGATGTTTTTGTGGTGACCGCAGGCATCATACACAACATTTTATTAATCGATAACCTCTATTTTAATGGCAGTGGATTGCCCACACACGTTTCAAATTTGCACCAGCTCATGGCATACCTTAACAGTGAGCTGCCTGCTACCAAAGATAATTGGCTCTTGTTCTACCGAAGCATAGTAAAAAACCATGTTGATGAATTTCCAGAGCCTAAAATCAACCCGTGCCAACAGGGATTTGTGGCCTACGCTCTGTACCAATTTATTTCACAGTACACCCATTTTTGGTCATCGCCAACGCCTCTCGATCAAATCAATTGGTTTTGGCATGTGGATTTAACAAGCTTTAATGTTCATCGTGAAGTAGCCATTCACTCGCCCTTTTCCGAATATGATATGAAGCTTAATTTAGCGACGCTAAAACAACCTGAGTTGATTTAAACAATGGATGCTACTGAGAAAAAACCTTTTATTAATGCGGTGTTGGACAATTATCTTGATTCAAGCGTTTACCATGACATATTAAAAACCTATGCCAAAGAGACCCTATCGTTTATTGACTATGGGAACTTAAGCATCACCAATATGAGTTCAGCACTTATCAATCAAGTCCAATTTACCGAAACAGAAATTTCACCGTTCCATAAACATGATATTGACTGTGAAGACAAAACCCCAACAGAAACAATGAGGATGCCATCACGTGCCGTATTCAATGATAAAAAAATTGATTTTTCAAATCTTCAGCGCTTACTGATTAAGAGTTTTTCGCCTAACGAAGGAACCCGCCCCTACCCCTCTGCCGGGGGGCTTTATTGTATTGAACCTTTGGTGTTTTTGTTTCAAGAACGAATCCATTATTTTGACAATCATTTGGCTGGCTGCTATCACTTCAGACCCGTCAGTAAAAAGTTACAACTGATAAAACCCATGTCCATGTCTTTTTTTTATGACAAACTAATTCATGGGCACATGAAAAATAACCATTTGCCTTGTTTAGGAATACTGTATCTCGTCAATATAAGCAAAGCGCTCTTTAAATATCGCTACAGAGGATATCGTCATGCATTGATGGAAATAGGCTCCATGTATCAACAGGCAACGTTTTGCTCTCAAGACATGGGATTAAGAAATACCGTATGGTCGACGTTTAGTGATCAAGAAATGCTTTATGCCTTGGAGCTAGATCACGGAGCCTATATGCCAATGACAATGCAATTTTTTGGGTACAGTGAATCATGAGTACTCGAGGTTCCTTATTAAAAACATCCATCATTAAGACCAAACATGCCTCTTTACAACATGCAACATCTTTTAACTTAAGTTCCGAGGGAATGCTTTCTGTACCTCGGTCGGTCATTCTAAATGGCATTGTATCTTATGGTGGAAGTACCGGGTTTGGCCTTGATCTAACTCAAAAAGCCTTTGGCGAATACTATGAGCGCAATCATTTTTTTACTTCAGTAGCTATCACTTCTGAAAAAAAATTATCGGAAATACAGCCAGAAATACACCAAAAAAAATTGCGCTCACTTTGTAATGACCAAACATCTAACGCCATAGCAGAGCATCGATTTGCATTTACAAAGGTCTACAATCTATTTGACTCATCTCCCTACGATTATTTTTTTAACGCAATAAGTCTTCATGGTGTTAAATCCGACGCGACCTTTCTAAACGTTACTGACAGCTGCGCTTGTGCGTCTCATACAACAAAAGAACTGGCATTGTATCAATCATTGATTGAGTTTTTAGAAAGACAATCACTGATTGGAAGTTGGGTGTCGAAGACATATCGGTACAGCATTAATCCCTTGGTGTTAAAAGAGTTATCCCCCTACTCCTCTTTGGTTGATAAATTACTGGAAAATGGAGATATCTATATTTTCGAGAATGGGAATCATCTGCCGGGGTATAACATCATTATGTTTTATTTTTCTCATAGCGCCGCGGATGCAGTGCAATATTCCGTAGGCTCCAAAAGCGCGGGCTCTTTATCAACAGCGCTGGCGTCGGCATTTGAAGAGCTTTATCAATGTTATACGTTTCTCTATAGCGCGGTCTTTAAACCAACCAATCTCGAAAATAAACCAGGTGCAGGCTATCATCTGGCCTTCACTGGTTACAATACTCAAAAAACCAAATTACTCATCCCCTTTTTAGAACACATTAAAGCATTTAAAATCAATACCATTGCCGATATCAATGCGCTACCAACCATTGGTTTTCAAGACATGTTACAAACGATTAAAGGGCTTACACCAAACATCTATTTTTATTACCACTACGAGAAAGCCCTCGGGTTACATTTTACAAAAATTTTTAGCCCTGATTTTTTTTCCCACATGTCACTGAACAAAGCCCTCAACCTAAACAATTTATACGCTCAAAAATTAAACATAACACAAGACAATGCGTACTTAGAGAAGCTCCCATTCCCTTAAGTCGATGTCTATATTATTAGGTGGTAGATGAGTATGAATGTCGTCATGAATTTAAACGGGATTATCTTATGTCCCTTCCAAGGTATTTTGGATATTGCATCACAACTAACGGAAAGCACGGCCCTACTCAACGAGCTTGTGTTTAAGCCTGTAAGTGAATTAAACACCATCAATGATTGGGTCAATCTGGATGACTCCGTCGGTGACCCAACAGCAATTCGGGCCCAAGAAATAACCAACCTACTATGTGCATTACTCGATAAACAGGCCATTGCGAGCCTTAACATTCATGTTGATCTTGGCGACAAGTTGTTAACCATTGATAATTTTTTTGCCCTTTTATTTTTATCGGCATCGATTAAACATCTTGAAATAATTTTTTACATATCACCCAATAAAATTTCAGATTTGCAACGTCTTACCCGCACGTTTCATGAAATAGAAAATGTGGTTATCCACTATCGACAAGCCTCGTGTTTCCTTAACGAAGTGGCTTATGTTCAAAAAGCACAGCAATTAAAAACAGAGCGCCATCAATTATTAAATGCACAAGGGTTTTCATTTGATGAGACCTTCAATGCGTCTCTATCAAACCTTGGAACCATCATCAGTTATGCGTGGTCTAACTTAAAAGCGGGGGCATACCCTTTAAGTTGTCAGCTGCTTGAAAGCATACTCAGTCAGGATAATGTAGACGGAGCCCTGCGTGAAGAAATGTTCATGCATTTACAAATTATTCGTTTTTTATCACATCAACACCATCAAATAAACAAGGAGGTGTTCCCTGAGCACTTTCATTGTATGACCCAAGAGCGGATAGAACACCTCTATTTTATTAGGGCGTTTGCAGCAACCCTAACGCGTAACCTAGACATCGCAGAGGAATTATTTCAAAAAGCAAACATTCATCTTGCGATGCCCATGACCGATGAAGAATCAATTTACAAATTAAATTTATATGCTTTATTTTTGCTCATCAAAGGCGAGACAGAAACTGCTTTTAGGTTAGAACATCAATTGCATGATTACATTAAAAGCCATCATGTTCATGCTGCCCCATTAAACCATGTGGTTTTAATAAATATTGCTCGATTACATAAAAAATCAAAACAATATGATCTTGCGAGTGACTATTACGAAAAAGCATATTATGAGCTCAGTGGTGGCGGTTTTACGCCATTTGATTATATGAATTATGCCATTGATACAGCCATTTTATCTGAAGCGCGCGGCCAGTGGATGAGCGCTCTTTTCTCATGGGTCAAGGTTGCTATCTGTTGGCTTTCCTGCCCAAATCCTTATGCCCTTCCGGTGCGCACAAGGCTTGTTTTATGCAATGAAAAAGTAACCGATACAGTCATCCCATTATCCATGGAACGGGTCAATCAATTTCTGCTAGAAAAAATCAATTATATATGTGCGATTGGTGATATTCAGTGGGACAATATCGATAAGCCCCTACTCAGATTTAATGACACGCAACATACCCCAAGAGGGTCATGTCACGTGACAAATCACATGGTTATTTACACAAGCGCCTACCATGCAAAAAGGCGCCTTACGCCATGCACACCCATGGAGCAATCTTTACAACGATTACTGTCTAACTTAATAAGAGCCCATGTAAATATTGGGGATGCCGAACACGGGGTTAGTATTGAAACGCAATACGATTGCTTTCATCCTCAATCCAGCGAGGCTTGCGTTGCATTGGCGTTACTCTCTCAATGCACCTCATGTTATTACAATGGAGAATCACTATATTTAGATAACAATCTCTTAAAAAATGTCGGGGTCGCGCCATCTAAAATGATTAAATCAATTGAAACGACATCCACTGGGATGAACCTTCTTTATAAGCGAAGCTTCCTGAATAAAACGCTAGAGTCATCTGAAGAAATCGAGCTCATGAATAAAATTAGCAATGCGAGCTTTGTCAATGCATGCGTATTAAAAGATGATCACGCTGAGGTGTTGATGAGCCTTTTCAATAAGAAAATCATTTCATTCAACTTTCTTAACGTATCGACGGTTCCCGTCAAAGTGACATCATGATTGGTTGTGACAACCGTTATAGAGAGTGTTTTGATTAATGGAGATAGAAGGTATAGTCCTTTGATTTTTGCAGTGGTTACGGTATCAACAGGGGCATTTTTAACCTCCGCTGTTACCACGGTATCTGCGCTCACAACCAATGGGCTCATTGTTATAAGAGCCAACGCACCACACAATAGAGTTTTTTTTAACATAATATTTTCCCTTAAGATGATAAAAAATGACCGCGACGAAACGCGTTATGGTCATAAAAACCATAACGTGTAGTGATGTTCTGTTCGTTTTATTGTGTGTTTTTAGGCGTCTGAGTGTCTTTGGAAAAAGAAATTCCGGCGCTATGCTTGGATGCTTTTGAGGCATGCTGTTGAGCTTGACTGGCGTGTCCATGAGCCTGATTAGCCGAAGTATGTCCTTCACTGTGCTTGTCATTTTTATGGAAATTTGCTGCGTCCTGATGATGCTTGGCCGCTTCTTGAAAATGCTTAGAAGCCGCTTCATGTTGCTTCTGCATCGTTTGTTTATCCATAGTGTGATGACTCATTTTGCTATCCTTAGATGACTTTAAATATCCTATACCACAGCGTAGTAGTTAACTAGGTTGAGAGACTTTTCAAGTTTCAAACATAAGCACTTGAAAACTCAGTATGGTTCATAAAAGTAAAAATAGCCATTTTCAAATCATTTT
>Ga0247836_1006294_pt1 | contig 13283 bp, 18 predicted proteins | sample LaCruzMarch2015__4_FD_187116 | JGI IMG/M metagenome (GOLD analysis project Ga0247836, IMG submission 187116) | Freshwater microbial communities from meromictic Lake La Cruz, Castile-La Mancha, Spain - LaCruzMarch2015_14m | ecosystem: Environmental > Aquatic > Freshwater > Lake | place: Spain...
CAGCGGAGGAGGCTCCTCTGGTACAGCATATTCATCATTCACGCCACCAGATCCCTGCACTGGCGGCTGCTGCCCCCCACCACCATGCAAATCGTGCACTGGCGGCTGCTGCCCCCCACCACCATGCAAATCGTGCACTGGCGGCTGCTGTGCGACAGCCGAATCCCTCTCCAGGAAGCGCGACAGGAAGCTCTCACCTGCCCTCGCCCGCTTGCTGGGGGCTCCCACCCTGTCGTCGCCATCCTCGATAAACTCGTCGTCAGGGTGCACAAAACTCATGTGAGGCTGCTGAGGCTGCGGAGGTGGCATGGCAAAGACATCCATGGCGTCCTGCAGACTGCGCAAGCCATCGCCATGACCAAAAACAGGATCGCCCTGAGCGCCGTCGCGGAATTCAAGCCCAAGATGAGGCTGCCATCCTGTGAACGCGGATACAGCATCCCCGCGTATATGATCGGCGACAACATGAGCGATATTGCTGCCCATGAAGCTACCACCAGGAGCGGAAAGGAAACACGGCTCGAATGTCATATCCAGATGGTTGAGCTTGAGGCTGTTGACCATGTCGTTGTTATAGTACTCCTTCTCACCATACTTGCGAAACATGACCTGGCTCCGCCCTATGTGCCAGTAGCCGTGCTCCTGCCAGTGGTACGGGCGCTCTATAGTCATGCGGGCCCTGAGCACCATACCAGGTGTCATCGTATCAGGGTGCGCATTCAAGTCGAAAATGTCAGGCACCAACTGCCACACGTGTGTGACCCCAAGCTGCGCCAGACCCCCTGTAATTCCACGGGTGATGTCCTGTTTTGACACGTTCTTGTAATAGTGGTTGAGCGTGTAGCCCTCCTGAAACGGGACGGGCATGGGCTTGAGGCGGAAGACAAGGTCATCGCCCGCGCTGATGTCATGGAAGTGCCAGAAGTTCACCACGTTGCGTTCCTTGCCATCGATGACGAGGGTCCCTGCAAAGCTCACTGGCCAAGTGGCAGCAGAGAAGCCAACCTCGTTCTGACCACCCTGCTTCTCAGAGCCACGCACGATGCCAAAGGGTGTGATGAGCTCGCGTACAATGTAGTGCAAGTCACCCAGGGTCAGACGATGATTCTCGTTTGGGAAGCGGGTCTTGTCCAGGTCGTGCAGCAGCTCAGCCCACTTGGAGTTATGTCCAGCAGTGTAAAAGAGCTGAAGCCCTGCCAAGATATAGTTGAGCGTGCAGAGGTTGATGTAAGGATCGATCGCAGTGCCCATCTTATGCCTGTTGAGCGACCGGTTGCCCAGCATGGTACAAAAGGTGGAACCGCGATCCAGCCGCATCACAAAGGCGATGTCACTGTCATCCACGGGATGCGAGATGTGAATCGTGTGCTGCGTGTTGAGGGCAGCGGAGGGGAGCAACAGCGGTGGAAAGATCTTCTGGATGCGATGAGGGTGGTTCACATAAGACACCTGGCTGGACTGGTACCCCGGCTCGCCATACGCATACGGTGAGAGGTCGCCAAGCAGCGTGGAACCATAGTTAATGCGCGCGTCGGCGCTGTCGTGCAAGGGAGCGGGCAGACCACCTTCTGGCGGCAGCGGCCCTGAGTTCATTACCACCTCGGGAAAACGCGCGCCGCTGAGCGCTCCAAAAAAATCAGACATATTCTCGCCGCGTCTACTGGACACAAGCAGCGCAGCGTTTATATACACCTACGACTGAACACAGGCACAGACACACAAGAGGACGCGTTGAAAGACTGTTTATTATACACAAGAGGCTCACGCTGCAGCACATCGTGGTACACCAAAAAAACCAATCAGGACTCGCGTGCCTCGAACTCGCGCCGCAGCACATCGTGGTACACCAAAAAAACAAATCAGGACTCGCGTGCCTCGAACTCGCGCCGCAGCACATCGTGGTACTTGTACTTGGAACTACCAGGCGGATGATGAGGATAGCCCGTGTTCTGCTCAGGAAACACGCCGCGCCGGGCGCTGTAGGCGGCCATGGAGGGTGCAATCGTCGTCCACGCTGTGGCGTCGCCGGGAGCCTGCTGCTGCCAGAGGAGCGGCGGCTGCTGCAGCGGGGGCGACTGTAGCGACGGGGAGACAGGGGATATAGATGGAGTGAAGACAAGGGGCTGGCCCTGCACTGGAGCCGGAATAACTGAAGGGGGCTGGGTCTGCACTGGAGGCGGAATAACTGAAGGGGGCTGGGTCTGCTCCAATATGTACACCCCCTTGTCCAACGCTGGCGGGGGAGGAGTCGTCAGATGAAGAGCATCCCGCATCGACAAGGAGGACAGGGACGGGACCACCGTCGCTGTAGCTGCTGCAGCCGCTGCTGGGATGTCCTCGAAAGAGGCCGAACGCCTCAGGTGGAAGGCCTTGCCCAGCAGCACCCCCATTGTCTCGACGTCCTTGCCAAGATGCGGATTTGTCATGGCCATCTGTGCCAACTGCACCAGCTGAAGCAGCAGAAGGTGATGGCAGAGTATCGAAGCGAGGCGCATTTTCGAAATCGCCCGCTGGACTGAGCTTAAATAGAGCGGAGGGCCCCACACAGCCCGGAAATGACAAGATGGGACGCGAGACGAAAAGGGGCGCAGGCTGTCGCATGTACACCTCCTGCAGTGCACCCATCTCCAAGAGAAGGCCAGCATATATCTCCAGCACAGACGAGGACACAGCAGAATCAGACTCGTCGTCGAGCCGCCGCGCCAGATATGACCCAATGTCCATGCACAGGGCGAGCTTGGCCACGATTGTCTCGTGCGACGCCACTCCAATGGGTTGATTAAACGGCCGCGAGAGAGACACCACGAGACCAGCGAGAAACCCAGCGCGACGCCGCGTATACGACAGCCCCGTGGTGTGGATTGCACATGACAACCGGTGGACACGCGCCGTGGCTTGAACGGACAAGGCACGGATGAGTGAGGGTACCAGCATGCCACGAAGAGCGTAGGGCGAGACGACCCAGGATAGGAATCCACTCCAGTCATCTACGACGATGGGAAGCGACAGAGGCAAATTATAGGTCTCAATGCAATCAGCGTCTATGACACGCCCACGCTCACAGAGCAACACATCCATGATGAAGTCTGTGCTTGTCATTGCTAGCATGCAGTGGGAATCAGGGGACATGTAGGATGGCATGCGCATAACAGAAGAAGGAATACCCAACGCCAACACATCCTGGTTAAATAATACCCAGAAGAGGTGACACACCCGCGCCCCTTTGCAAGAAAAGAGTCGCACGCCCTTTGTGCAGACACAGACGCTTAATAAAACAGGGCATGAGGCGGCAAATGTCAAAAAAAAAAACACCCTCGCCACGCACAGATGGATAACAATGAGGAATGTGTCAAAGAGATAAGAGCCTTTGCCTCAGGTGGCACTGCTGGCTTATACAGGCTCAAGCAGGTGCTGTCCAGCCTCTTTGGCTACTACAACATGCAGACCAGAGGCGAGCAGATGGACGCTCTCCGCAAGGTCGGGCTCGACCCCATCGACACAGGAACAGGAGTGTCGTTCACCTTCAACAGCGAAATGGATTCCCTTGTCGTCAAAGACGAAGGGGCGCAATCAGTTGTCTATGCTGCCATCTATCCTGAGCCGCCTGGCCCACTATGAATAAAAAAAGAGTCTATGCCTATTTATCGCGCGATTGTCTTGTGTTTTGCCACAGCATATGCTTGACATCGCATGCTTTGACGATCTATTCACTGGGCGCGCGCTGCCGCTGCTGTATGCGCTGTTCAACACAGACCCAGATTCCCAGGCATGGGCACTCCTTGCAATGCTTACTGGCATGGCATTGGCGATAGCAATCGCGGTATGGCGAACCGAGCGCATGCTCACGCCAACGCCAACCATAGCGGCACTCGATGCGTCTGTGTGCATAGCCATGAACGCAACGCTGCTGTTCCACAAGGCCCACAGGCTCGACAGGGACACAGGAGTGTCTCTAACAGCCATCCCTTTGTTTGTCTCCCTCATCCTATTGTCAGAGCACGAATGCTCGAATCGGCTGCGCTGCATCGCACTGGCAGGCACAGTGCTGATCATGCTACCCCTGGTGATCATATACAGCCTATACGAGGAAGACCCACCCCAAAACCTGGCACCCTCTTCCTCCATTGCAACATACCTCTTCGTCTGCCTCACAGCGGGCTATGCTGTACAGTGCTCACAATGCAATGTGCAGGCCATGACAGCGCGCGCAGCAATCATTGCCGCCACAGCCGCTCTATCCACAAATGGCATTGCATCACTCCTCATAGACCGCGTAGGACACGGCGCGATATTCACAATACAAATGGCACTGGTCGTCATGCCATCCTCGTTTATTCACGTCAAGACGCTACGCGCGATACTGGGAAGCACACGCTCCCTCATGCTCGCCGTCGCCGTCATCCTCGCTGCGGCATTCGACTCCCCCGTGCGCTTCCATGCCCCCGCCGTGCTCCAGCAAAGCTCCTGGGCCGTCGCGGTGCTCACGGCCGCCGCTGTAGTCGATGTCATGCTTCCATGATAGTAAAAAAAAAGTGCCATTGGCAGTGGTGAAGCGGGCCAGAAGCATAATTCAGGGTGATGTTGTGTCTGTGATTTCAATGTTTTTTTTCTGTTTCTTGTGCTGACGTGGCTGACCCCCCTCTGTGACCTCTTTTGATTTGTTTTTTTTGGGTTTTCGGGGTTTTTCTGTTTTATCCTCATGTGTACCTGAGAGAGAATGAGAGGGTTATAATCAGTGTTATTTGTACTATATAGCAATATAGAAACTATACAGATATAACAATACCTCCTCCTTTGCAGCACTCCAAGAGAGCACTAAAAACCTCCTCAGTCAACCTCATCCATATCCCATCCAACACAGTGCCAACCAGAGGATGCAGAGAGCTATACTTAGACCTGCACATCCAAATAGCCTGTGTTAGAATAAACATACAAACAGGAATAAACTGGCATAACATAAAAATATAACCTGCAGAAACAGCACTTGGTATAGATAACAGTCTCAGCGTCTTCCTTGCATATAGCAAGTATAACCCCATTACTGCTGTGCCTGTATACCTGAGAAAAGGACACAGCCTATAAAACAGAATAGCTCACAGCCACATACATATAACAATGCTCACCATTGGCTTCTTCTCCTGGCAGAGCTTCAGAGGACACAGAAAGTTCTTCACATGCACACATGTAACCTCCTCCAGTCCCAGACCTGACTTAAAACTCTCCACATGACCACTGAGAAACGGAGATGTAGTCGTCCACACACACCCAGAGATTCCTCCATGCCCCTGCAGCAGACTCTCAACCCAACTCGGCAGGTCTGGGGGAGCACCGCTGCCACTTCCACGGCCATGGGGGCGAAGGGCGGAGTTCGATGAACCCTTCTTGGTTGTGCCCCCTGGCATTTGTTTTGGGATCGCCTGGAAACATGGCATATAAGCTTGTGGTTCGATTCCACTGGATCCCTTAAAAATAATAATAAAGAATGAAAAAAAACGACTCTCACCATCACACCCACAGATGCAACGTAGTTTGCAACATAGCAAGTTGGCACAGTGAAGCACCCATGCACCAGATGCTCAATCGCTTTAGGCCCAGTGGGATCATCCGATCCCTGAGAAAACTCACGTCTTGCCACCTCCCCCCCATTCCTGAATGCCACACGACAGACAAGAAAAGCACGAGGATCCTCCACCTTCTTCTGGCTGTATAACGTGGCAAAACCCTGATTGCCATGCAGAGTCGCAATGTCACAGTAGTACGCCGGAAGCAGAATCTGATCATCAGACAAATGGGCCACCGACTTGCTGCTCTGAATCTGCTTGATATCCGCCGCGAACGAATAAAAGATCGAGTTGCATACCGCCCGGTGCCACACAGGAGTCCCAGCAATCTCCACTATGAAATGATAGGAGATCTTGTAGTTGCCTACGCCCACTTTGCGGCTCTTACGCTTCACCACAAACGTGACGGCCTCGTCAGGCAAGATGAAGCGCTGCGCACGGAGCTGCTCGTAAAACCACAAAGGAAAGCGCTGCATCACCGCGTCGATGGCGTCCACATCCATTGTGCGACCAGAGAAGTACTCAAAGTAAGTCTCACAGTCCAGGATGAGAAAGGTGATGCGTTCAGTGTCGCCAGGCTGATGCTCATAGATTTGCGTGATCTACAGAAGAGAGACAGAACACGTATCAGTAAAACATCATATACAGTGATATCAAATAAGAAAAATGAATAGCAACCTGTGGAGAGACGATACCATCGCCTCGAAAGCACCGCTCAACCGCAATGCGGCGGATGCGATGCAAAGCGTCCTCCGCGGTCTTGAACACAAAGAAAAGCGAACCCTTGAAGCAGCCACCGTTCGCAGTCTGAAACATGAATGGCATGACTGGAATGTCCTCCTCACCACGGCGCTTCAAAAGAGCATCAAATCGGTCGAGCGCGTCCTTCTTTGTGTAGCTCACCACATAACACTCGCTGCTCACAGACTCAGTCTCCATGAGCATCCTGCGTATTCCCTTGTCCTTGGGGAACCCTTCGGGAAACTCCCGTTGCAAACACCTGCCAAAAGTAGAGAGCTCCAGGAGCGAACCCTTGGCCTGCAACCAGAAAAGCGCCAGGGGGCTCATCTTCAATGCCTTGGCGTGGGCTACGCATGCAGCAGGATCCATTCGAAAACAAAGATCAACGCCGATCAGGGACTCTTATAGGTTTTTGTAATTGTGACGTCGCTTCAGTGTTGTGACGTCGCTTCAGTGTTGTGACGTCGCTTCAGTGTTGTGACGTCGCTTCAGTGTTGTGACGTCGCTTCAGTGTTGTGACGTCGCTTCAGTGTTGTGACGTCGCTTCATAGCAATGCTTTAAAAGCAACGGATGCAAGGAAAAACGTTTATTTGCCAACCACGCCATCGAGGCCAAGCGCACGCGCAATATCATCCCAGTCAACCTGCTCCAGGTAAGCTTCAAATGCTGCCTCCGTGTGCTGCTCGATGTGCTGCTTAGAGTCCTCCTCTTTGCCATTTTTCTTAGTTTGACGCCTTTTTTTGATGGAACTCTTTTTTGGTTCCATATCGTTGGAAGCACGCTTGTGCTTCGAGGTTTCGCCAGCCGTCTTCGGTTTCTTACGCTGTTCGTATGCAGCCTCGTTGGCGGTGTTCCCCTCGCCACACGTCTTGCGAATGCGCGAGATGGAGGCATGGGCAGAGGTGACGAGGGAAACAGGGGGAGAAACGGCTGTGGCACTAGGCAACAGCCATCGATGTGGCTTGTGGCTGGAAGCAAAGTGGAAGAGAGAGGGCTTTCGTCCTTTCTTTTTTTGGCTGACGCTTTCGTCCTCTTCTTTCTTCACCTGCTTCTTGGTGGTTTTGTCTTCCTCCATCTGCAGACGCGCGGCATCACAAAACACACAAGAGGAAAAAAAAGTTTTAATTGTATTTGCTGGAATATGACGACTGTCGAGACGCCCTTGAAACAATGGCAGCGACACTGGCCTGAATGCGCCGCTGCCGCTCCAAATCGCGTTTGACCGATGCGATCTCCGCGGCCCGTTCGAGCGCCCGCAGGAGTCTCTGCTGTGCCGGATCGTTGCGGAGTTCCTCGATCATGAGCTCCCGTGCCTGCATTCGCGTGGATGGAGAAGGAAAAGAGCATCAGGAAAAGGTGATTGTCTTGCTTTTTCTTAAAAGAAGAGCATCAGGAAAAAAGGGTGCTTGTCTTGCTTTTTCTTAAAAGAAGAGCATCAGGAAAAAAGGGTGCTTGTCTTGCTTTTTCTTAAAAGAAACGCACCTGAATCACATTGAGCAGGTCGACATCAACGAAGCCGCTGGAGACGAGGGTGGTCTGGGGCCAGCGAGGGACGCCGTGCCAGCGCCGGATGCGCTTCATCATGGTCTTGCCAATCCCGAGGGCAACCCCAGCCTCCTCGAGGGAGATGTCGAAAAAGCAGGCGACGGTGCAGCGATCAAGGACGACGCTGTTGCACTTGAAGGGACTTCTGGAGGGACCCACGGTGAGTGTCTGGGCGATGGGGTCTACTATGAAGGTCATATATGGTAGCAGGGATAGCAGGGGCGTGGCACGACACGTGGGTTTGAACAGAAAAGAATCAGAAACGCTTTTTATAGGCGCCCCTTCCACCCCTTCACCCCTTTAGTTTTAGAGGAGGCGCTAGGGTTTTATATTTGCCCCCACGCATCTCAGGTAAGACGGAGGGAGACACGCTTTGTTGCAGCCACGACACAGCAGCAATTGTAAACACACGCCTGCTCATATCCACCCCCTTCTCTATTATAAAAAAAGATTTAACACCTATACTCCCCCAGGGGTAGCTCATACCCACTATGAGATTTAGAGAGAACAGTTAGAGAGAGACAGCTAGAGAGAGACAGCTAGAGAGAGAGAGACAGCTAGAGGGGGACGTGACCTCGCCGAAAAAGTTTGAGGGTGAGGGTGAGAGTGTGGGGGGGGCTGGTCACGTGACCTCATTTTTTTGTGCAAACAGGCGCAGCAGGAGGAAGATATTCCCCTTCATTAGTGGAGCTGGGGCTTGTCGAGCAGCTTGCTGTCGTGGAAGGCGACTTTATCGTGGCAAACAAGAGGTACTTGGACGCTGAGCAGACCATTAAGAAGCTGCGGGAGATGCTTGCTAGTGAGGAGGACGCATCTGCGTATCTGCGCGGCGAGGTCGAGCGGCTTCGCGGGGATCTTGCTGCTGGACAGGAGACTATCGAAACGATGCGCCGTTCGGTTGGGTACCTGATGAAGGAAATGGAGGAGCTGAAGAAGAAGGCCCCAGTGGACGGGGCGATGTTTCAGCAGCAGCAGGTGAAGCGCATGGATTGCCTGCAGAAGCAGCTTGTGTACGTCACTGGGGTGGCGGAGGATACGCTGGGGTGCGTCAGGGGAATCCTTGCAGAGCAGAAGAATGTCACCTTGGTGGTTGGAGGAAAAGGAGACGGGTCGCAGGACAATTTGGAGGTGTCATGTGCGCAACGGGAGGAGGTAGGAGCCAGTGGCGGTGCTCGTGGTTCGTTTGTTCCCACTTGTGACTTTGATACCCCCTCTGAGAAGGAGGACGATCCTTATGCCTTCACTGCTATTATTCCAGCGCGCGCTGGTGCTTCCACCAGTGCCACCAAGAAGGAGGAAGAGGAACTTTCAGAGGGGGTGCCTGCGACGCCCTCGCCGCCACAGAAAAAAAGGTATAAGTATGACAGCAAGGAGATGGCCGCGTACATCGCTGAAAACGACACCACCGACGAAGAGATGTGGGTGAGCCACCATGATCGCTGCAGGAAGATCGTTACGTCTCAGAGACAGTGGAAGCTGCGCAAAGGGGCGCAGAAGAAGGAGCACGGAGACGGGGGCGCGGGGGGTGCATAAAGGGGGCGTTTTCTGGATTGCCTGGTGAGTCACTGTGTGTGTTGCATGTGCTTCTTTGTGCTGCTTGCCCTTGTGTGCTTCTTTCTATCCACCCCCTCAGTTTGCAGTCTCTCCCTGGTACAGCTCACGCACGTCATTGATTTTCCCACAGTGCCGTATGGGCTTGGCATTCGTAATATCCACACGCCCGAGCACATGGGCGCGAGCCACCGTCTGAGGCTCCAAGGCTTCCACCTGGTATCGACCAACTTTCCAGCGAGGACTGGGCCCTCCTCGCACGTCGTCGCGTTTCGACTCAAATCCTGGTTCTGCGGCGAGCAGGAGGCGCGCATGTTCACCGACGCCAGGGACCGCTCAAATGTGATGGTGTTTGGCGCAGACGAGCGTGCGCTGTTCCTCGTGAATCTACGCGTCGAGCCCCTGGGCGCGCAGGGGCATCGGCTGCACATGTCCACGACGCTGTTTGCGCCAGAGCTGTCATTTTTCGCGCGCCTCCTGCTGCCGCTGCTGTTTGACGCGCGCTCGCTCGAGGACGCGCTCTCGTGGGGCTACGTCATCCGCCGCGAAGACCGCAACCTCCGCTGCTACCGGCGACGCGTGCTCAACACGCGTGACTCGCCGCCGAGCGGGGATTCGTTTATGAGTGATTGAAGTTTGTGTGTGTGAGTGTGTAAACACGTCTGAATCATAAAAACTTCATTCATCTCTTCACAGGCTCACGTAGCAGCTCGCCCAGCACATGGCACTGCGAGCGAAGCAGTGCTCGGCAAAGTGAGAGTTGCGCCCACACTTGCGACAGAGGTCGAAGCGCTCACAGATCTGCCTGAACGCCTCCCTCCCTTGGTCCATGGACAGATTCTTGGAGGTAAACATCCAACCCCGCACCCGCTCGATGCCAAAGTGCCTCATACGCTCGAGGGTCTCGGTGCGCTCCCACGCCTCGAGATCGTCGGGGTCGCCACGTGTGAATGGCGCGATCTCCTGCAGATGAGTGCTTCCCTCCAGGCAGGCGGCACCTGTGCCTTTCATGTGCTGCTTGATCCGCTCCTTGACGTCTTGGCTTTTCCCGACGTAGTACATGGTGGTGTCGGCTTGCTTGCTGCCTTCCGTGTACTGCAGCACGTAGACCCCTGCCCTGCTGATGCTATCATCAGCGGTGACCCTGGATCGCTTTTTGTCTTTCTTGGTCCTCTTGGGGGCATCACGTACGGTCCTTTGCCTCTTATCCTGCTCTGCATCGCTGCTGTCTGCAGATTCCTCTGAGGTAGACAGCAACGCGTCGCCATGGAGATGCGTACGGGCAAAACACTGGGATACAACATGGCTGTTGCGCCCACACCTGGAGCACCGTGGCATGCGTGGTGTGTGCGTGCCGATGCGACAGTGTCGAGTCGCTTTATAGATCGCTTTCACGCCCCTTTGAATGAAATGATGATTGGGAACGCGCGGTTGACACAACGACACACACAAAAAAATGATTTACTCTCATTCAATCAAGGGGAAAAAAGGAAGCAGAAAAGAGAGCCGTCTGCGTCGGCGATGGGCAGGAGGACGAGGAGGTAGCTGGAGCTTTCCAATGGTTGGATTGCATGGCCTTCATTTCCACTCAGATGAAAGGCATTTTGCATCAGCCTCGCGGGCTCGCGCTTCATACACAGGTGTGTATGGCTCGTCGAAAATGACACCACGCCGCTCAAGGCGTTTGCAGGTATACTCGTCTTCTTTGTCTGCATCGTAGTCTTCATCATTATAGACCTTTCTGTTGATATTCAAAAAGTGCGACCGTCGAAATAGCATAGGCAAAAACATCCCACCCTCGTTCAGGTATTCGTCTTTCAGCCTGGCATCAATAGATGTAAGGCCTTCAGCCTTGATGAGAGCGTCCAGCTTGATCCTGCGAAAATCTGCAATCGTAGTGTGGCGGACTGTGGTAGTGAGAGGAAGAATGAATGAACGCAGCATCTCCTTATCCAACCAGCGCAGCGGTGAATCGCTTCCAAGGCGTGGATGCAGCGCCATCATGATTGTCAAGGCACATTGTTGTGGCTCATCCATGGCGTCGCGCAGAAGCTCAATAAGCTCAGGCCTCACACCCTTGCACTCAAACAGTGTACGTCCGTCTTCGTCTAGCTCCAGTGGGCTCTGGTGCTCTGGATAGCGATCAAGGAGCTGCTGTACAAACGTCATATATAACCCATGTTTGCTGAACATGTGCACCATTGGAACAATACGCACAATGTCAAGGTCACCATTGATAATTGTGTTGAATTTATCAGGCGAAGTCAGAATGTACACCCCATACTCTGCGATTGAAAGCAGCGTGTGTGGCGAGTCCAAACGAGCACCAATCGCTTGTGCTGCTTGATGTACATCACCACGCCCACAACTGAAAATTATCTGTGTAGAAAGTGGCGTTCTGCCCATCTTGTCTACAAGCTCTGGATCAGCGCCAAACTCCTCACGAAGCACTGTGCACGCGTCAAACAGACAGCCCCATAAAGCAAGACTGTGCATCAATCGATTTCCTTTACCACCAAAATCAGTTGTGTTTGGGTTCACACCGTGCTGCCGCAGAAGCTCAAATGCTTCAGGCAGCCTTTTGTTCATAAAGGCGCGCGTGATTTCTTTCGCCACTGCATCTGTCACCTGATGTGTCATATACACGCTGTCTGAGTATCCTGATATGGCGTGCCGGGGCGCGTGGGTTTGGGAACCAAACCAGATTGAATTTGGTTTTATATGGGTCCTGACTTGTGACGTCGCTTCACTGTTGTGACGTCGCTTCACTGTTGTGACGTCACTTCATGGTTGTGACGTCACAACAGACTTGTGACGTCACTTTTGTGGGGGCCGCACCTGGGGGGCGACGGGCATCGTTTTAAACCACCCCCAACGGTCATAAAGCTTGTGACGACACAACCAAGCCACGCGCCCTTTAGTTTTTAAAAAAGCATAAAAGCGATGGAACCGAGCGAGGCGCCAAATCCAGACCACACACAGCATGGTCGTGCCCAACCTTGCCAATGGTGCCGGAGGCTGCCCGCTGAGAATGCTCGGGCTGCGCGCGAGTGCGTCTGCCGAGGAGGTGACACGCGAATGGCGGCGGCGGATGAGGGAGGTGCATCCAGACAAGTGCGAGGCGTCAAACGCGACGGAACGGACGCAGCAGCTCGTGGAGCTGAAGGAGCGGGCGCTGAGGGCGGTGGAGGCGCGAGTGGAGCGAATGAGGAGCGCGGCGGAGGCACGGGAGGAGTTCAGGAATCAGCAGTACGGGGCATCAAGCCAGGTTGTTTTTATGTTTTGTTAGCTGAAACCAAGGGTGATACTGATTATAGCTATGGTGGTTTCACAGGAACGGGAGAACGAGGCGCGCTGGGCCGAGTACATGTGGCAGCGGCAGCAGGCGGCCGCACAGTGGGCGCGGCAAGAGGAGATGAACCGGCACTACCGCGAGATGTTCGAGCAGCGACAGCGGGAGGCCCACGATAGGGAACAGGCACAGCAGCGGGCGCAGGATGAGGCAAAGGCAAATGAGGAAGCGGAGATGAATAAGCAAAAGGCGAGGGAGCAGGAGGCAGAGAAGGGCCTAAAGGCGCTGCTGAGGGAGCAGCGCGAGGCAGAGGTGCGACGCCTCGCGGAGTCACGCATCAGGCAGCAGGCGCTGGAGCGGATGATGCGGGAAAGCAAGGAGGAGCGCGCGGCGCTGCGCGAGCGGATCATGCAGCCGCTGCGCGCCGCCTACTTCCAGCGCAAGGACGAGTCGCGGTCGTCTCTGTGCAATAAGTGCAACAGCAGGTTCAAGGCGCGGAAGCCGACGCAGGCGTCGAAGGCTTCAGTGCCCGCGTTTTCGTGATGGATTTCGTTGTTGTGAAATAAAATGTGGCGTCTGTTGTTGTCTCTGA
>Ga0247836_1006296_pt1 | contig 13282 bp, 14 predicted proteins | sample LaCruzMarch2015__4_FD_187116 | JGI IMG/M metagenome (GOLD analysis project Ga0247836, IMG submission 187116) | Freshwater microbial communities from meromictic Lake La Cruz, Castile-La Mancha, Spain - LaCruzMarch2015_14m | ecosystem: Environmental > Aquatic > Freshwater > Lake | place: Spain...
TCGGGCAAAAGAGCCCGACAGCCTCACCACTCGACACCGAGCACCACGACCGCGGCGGACTTGACCGGCGTGCCTCCGCCGAAGTCTTTGCTCACGAGTCTTTCCCCGCTGCCATATTCTTTCGGCGCTGCCGGATTCACAAGCTGCCACGGTTTGCGGGTGGTAAATATTGCAGCAACAATTCCATCAATCGAGGGACGGAGATCCGGTTCCTCCATGGGAACGATTTCCGCCGGCTCGGGAAGCGGCGCGACAAAATCCTGTGCATGAACTCCGATCACCGTCGCGGCAAGGATTCCAAATGCAGATTTCATCGCTTCAATCTAAGGTGCCCGGTGCGCGTTCCGCAACCCCTTTGCTCAGCGGGGCACGGACTCAGATCTGGCAAGGCATGCTTTGGCGTCCGGGTCTTCTTGTTTTGGACCGGCACTCCCCCAGTGCCCCGCTGAAAGACTTTTCGCAGCGAAAAGTCCATCAGATTCCTCGAGGGAGATAGCAGCAGAGGGAAGTGCAAAATTTGAAAATCAAGGAATCTAGCCCCCCACGTATTCGGCGGAATAGGTGTCAAATTTCTGGACGGACCCGACCTTCGGTGACTGCTTGAGGTCCCAGACCTGATTGCCCACCAAACCGTTCGTCTTCGTGTCGTAAACCATCACGGCATCCTTCCCCGTGTTCTGGCTCTCCTTCTGCGTGCGCACCGCGATGTAGCGCGGGCTCTTCTTTTTTGAAGAGGCAACCGCCGCTTTCTCCCGCTCCTTCTGCTTGGCAAGGTAAAGCCGTGCCCGCTGCTCGGCGATTTTTCTCTGCCGCTCCGAGGCCTGGTGTTTGGCGATGATGTAAGCCCCTCCTGCCACCACGGCCGCAGCCCCGATCGATACCGGAATCGTAACTGCGGGGCTGACCCCTGACACTCCGAGAGGGATCGCGGTCGCCGCGCCTGCAAGTCCGCCGAATACTGCCGCATTTTCTCCGGGGGTCAGGTTCTCGCAGCCCGAAGTGCCGAGGGCCACTGCGGCGACGGCCGCGGTTGTTTTCAGGAGAGTCATATTCATCGTCCGCCTTTATAACAAAGGCCCCCGGCTCACAATCCAAATTTTTCAAACCTCCCCCCGTAAATGTCCCACCCCCCTTCATAGAGTGCCGATATGCCAAGCAATTTGACTGGTCGCAGAAGCGCCGTTCAGACACGATCCAGCCTCGCCGTATGAACTTCCCGGAGTTTTTCGGTCACCCGATACGAGTTCTTCCGTTTTCAGAAGGCCTTCGAGAGCCTCAATCAGGAAATGAATTTCCGCATGTCCGGGATTCTCTGGCTGATGTGCAGCGGTGAGTCTTGCGGTGATGTCTTAGCTTGCGCCTACGAGTGCTACGTGCGTGGCGTTTTGAAATCCGGCGACAGCATTGGTCGCCCCAGCAGGCATCGCATAAAGAAGGACAAGCACCCATGATCACGAAACTCATATCAGGTGGCCAGACGGGCGCAGACCGCGCACCTCTGGATTCATCAGGGGAACCTCGGAAGGCCGGGGGGAGGTTGAAGTAATGGACACTGAGAGAAAAACCTCGATCATTGGCACCATGCAGCCGCTCTATCGAATTCCCGGCGAAATGCTACGCGGACACGTGGAGAGGCTTTCTGCTTGCACTCGCGTGAAGGAGGCTCACACGAATCTCTACTCGCTCCTGTTTCTCTCGGGCCTGCATGCCTCAATTCACTTCTACAAAGAATCGGGCACCCCGCCGTTGCATTTTCTGGATGACGGGCTGAGCGACACGACGAGAAGCTGCCTGAGAGCTTTGGGAAAACTTGTGCGCTCTCGTGCAATCCAGAATTTGAAATTCGCCCGCGAATCGAAGGAGAAGCTCCCCAACTGGGTCGCGGTGCAGTTGAGCTTTTTCGGCTTTTTCGATAACTGTCCGGTCCGCGCAAAAGAATGGATTTCCCGGGGAGATACTGAGACGAACCGAGTCCGTCTCGCCTGCGCCATGGGCATCGAATCTTTCTTCAATACCGATGGGTTCATGGATATTGCTTATGGAATAATGCGAGAGCCCCTTGGACTTGATTCAGACGAATCAGCGGCAATTAAGGCCTTCTTGCTAAATTCTAAAAACGCATTGCCGGCACTATGAGATACCTCCTCGCTATCATCGTGCTATCGCTCTGTTCCTGCACTTTGCCCACGAATGAGGCAACTGCGAGCCTCGCGGCTTCAAGATCTGCCCGCCCCAATTACACGGCCACCATCGAAATTGCCAGCGTTCCCACGGGATGCATTGTCGAGTGGAATGGCGAATTTTTGGGCATAACTCCTTTCCTGCTTACAGTGGACACAACCGCCGACAGAATATGGCTGCACACGGGGTTCTGGGGCAGCCGCTGGAATATCTGACACCTGCCCACTCCTGCTGTTCAATCCCACAAGGTCTGGTTCAAGTGGAGTATTGCCAGAAAAAATTGTTACCTTGAGCGCCTTGAAGATTGCTTCTACCTCAGAATACCCGTGGGCAATCGATGGCTCACGGGTGAAAAATCTCAAAAAAATCAGGGCGTAGGACAGTCTTTGTCTGTTCTCTGTGTTATACCGGCGATGTGAAACCGAAAAAAGAGGCACCAACATCAGGAGAGGCAGCGGACGAGCAGATCCATCCGCTGGAGGTTATACGGCAGGCATACCGCGCGATGGAGATCAGGTTTCAGGAGGATGAGGATATGATATTTGCCCGGCTAAACCTTCAAAACGTGGAGGTTCAGGTCATCAGTTATAACCATCCCGATGACCTGGCCCTTGTCATTGTCCGTCTGCCTGTGAGGGCAGCGCCAAAATTCCGTGCCCAAGCTGGGGAATTTCTGCACCGGCTCAATTTTAGTGCCCGCAGGAAATTCTGGGAGATTGACCACAACGATGGGGAGATCAGGCTATCCGCCTACACGGATACGACGGGGCGCCGCTGACTGAGTCCCGATTCCGGTCGATTCTCCATTGCCTGGTCATGAATGCCGACACCGTTTTCCCCTACCTGACCAGCGTCTTGTCGGGGCGGATGACTCCTGATTTCGCTGCGGATCAGGCGGATGCGGCAACCGCCGCGATGTGGGACACGAACAAAAGCGAGGGGGAAGAATGAATCCGGCGGACAGCTTTGAATTCAGCGGGGAGCAGGAGATTTACGACGACGGAGTTTTCCGGATCGAACTTGCGTCCGAGTTGGTTCCCGAGTCCGACGACAGTGATGGTTCGATGAAGTTCGCCATTGATGGACTGCCCTTCCTTGTCGAGTGGACCACGATTGTCTTGAACAAAACGCAGATTGGACAGATGGGCGGACCTTCGGATTCCATAGAGGGAGGTTATGCGGTTCTTCATGCCGGACCTGCCAGATGAAGCTCCGCTGCGATTGTTCCCTCTGGCGAACGGTTTCAATCTGGCGAGCTACGGATGCATTCGCGATGGGGAATACCGTGCCTACTGCCTGCTGGCGCAATTCCTTGACGAGGACACGCTGGTTGGAACCGCTGTGGAACTGACCGCCCCGGAGGAATGGGAAGATGATCCACTGCTTATCGGCTTCCAACACTTTTTGAGAGCGTCCATCCGTCACGCCCATTGCAGCCTCGGGGAGCCGAGGATGAACTCATCACGGGCATGGTTGAACGTCGAAAAGATCGGTGTGCACTTCCCCAGCGAACTGGGTGCTATGAAATTCGACTTTGCCAGCGACTACGAATCCAGTCAGGAGGGACAAGGAATCAGCCTGCGTTACCTGGATGATGGGCGGCGCAAGGCGGACATCTACATTTACGACGATTTGGAGGAACTGATCGAGCCAGGAGCCGAAACAGATCAGGTTCTCGCCCAGATGGAGTCTGCGATGCTGGAACTGGAGAGGGCCTGTGGGCCAGCCGTCGCTGAGCTTCTGAGCGAGACGGTCGCCCCCTACGGCCGGGAGGAGATCGCCTTTCTCGAAAGGCGATTCCTGGTCGTTGGGCCTGAACCAGATGACAGCGAGACTGTGACCGCCATCCTGCTTGCCGCACGTCTTGGGGCCTTCATCAAGGTGCGATTCTCCCCGCTGCCCGGTGAAAGCCAACCGAAACACCCGCGTCTCGAAGCGCTCATGAACGATCTGGCGGATGTGCTTTCTATATGAATTCGCGACCTGAGCTTCCCAGTGAGGAAAAGGCAAGGGTCATGGCTTTTGGTCCTCTGGCATCCAGTATTCGAACTTTTATTGCGTGGCATGATTCATCGGGAGATCAAGTTCAAGAGCATGACCTCAAGCATCTTGAAACTCTGCTACAAGTGCTTGAGCAAAAAATCAAAGATTATGCTGAGTTTCCTGAACCGGCTCCACTCCCCCCCGAAGCCCCCACCCCTCCACTCATGTCCGGGAACTCAAGGGAATCCATCGCTGCGAGGAAAAAGTATTCGACTGAGCTGATGAAATACCGGATGGCGATGGACCGGTGGAGACGACAAATGGCGGCCTGGCACGCCCGACAGGATGCAGCTGAACTAAAATTGAAATCTGTCGATAGCGAGAGGCGCATCTTGGAAAACCGCCGCAATGAACTGGAGGGGTATTTTTTGCGTGGTGGCTGGCCCAGCATCATTGAGTTGAACTGGTATATTCTGCCCCCTGGGTTTTGGCCGCGTTCGTCAGTGGAGGTAACCCGGATTTTTCCTCGCATAAATCGGGACAAATACCGACCCGAGCGAATCTCGAATGCCTTTGATATCGGCCCTTTTGAGGTTGGGAGGGGGCGAGGCGATTTTGATCAATATCTTTGTTTTAGATACAAGTTCACAAGTCGTGTTCTTCTCGAAAGTGCGGATGAAGGGAATGCCGCATACCTTTTGATCGGCGACTGGCAAAAGCTGTCCAGGCTGACCAAACATGATCTGATCACAGGACATCAAAGCGAGCACGTCAGGATCGTTCACCGCCAAGATTCGCACTGGCGGGCCGATATCTTGAACGCACTTCAGCATGGGTGAACTGGCGATTTTCTGTGGGACAGGCGGCGTCCGAAATCCTCTCGCATGTGGGCAGATAAACGGCTACAAAGCCCGCTCTTTCGTTGATGGCCTCGGCACATCGGCGTCGCTGCAAATTTTCTGAACATGGCCATCAAGAAATCAGATCTCTACTCCTCCCTTTGGCAGTCTTGCGACGAGTTGAGAGGTGGCATGGATGCCAGCCAATACAAGGACTACGTCCTGTTCATGCTGTTCATCAAATATATCTCCGACAAATACGGGGACTCGGAGGATTTTGCCCCGCCCCTCACGATTCCTCCGGGGGCCAGCTTCAGGGACATGATCGCGCTCAAGGGCAAGGCCGACGTCGGAGACAAGATCAACAAGCAGGTCATCCAGCCGCTCATTGACGCAAACTCCCGGCTCGCCCGAACCGACTTCCCGGACTTCAACGACCCCAACAAGCTCGGTGAGGGCCAGGCAATGGTGGACCGTCTTACCAACCTCATCGGCATTTTCCAAAAACCCGAACTGGATTTTTCGAAGAACCGGGCGGACAACGACGACATCCTCGGCGATGCCTACGAGTATCTCATGCGACATTTCGCCACAGAGAGTGGCAAGAGCAAGGGGCAGTTCTACACTCCCTCCGAGGTGAGTCGCATCATCGCCAAGGCCGAAGTCAGTGCCCAGCTCAAAAAGATCAAAGGAGACAAAGAAGCGACTGACGAAACGACAGTCCTCAAGCAGTGGCTCACCCTGAATACGAAAGAAGCCGACCTCAAACGTGCCATCCGCGACGCAGAAGCCTCTCTGGACCACCTCGCCTATAAAAAATATCCCCAGCTCACCGAGGCAGAGGTCCAGACGCTGGTTGTGGACGATAAATGGCTGAGCGCGATAGCCTCCGCAATCCCCGGGGAGGTGGATCGAGTATCCCAGACCCTCACCAGCCGCATCCGTGTCCTTGCCGACCGCTACGCCAGCCCGTTACCCCAGATCGTCGATGAAGTCGCCGCACTGGCTGCCAAGGTGGACGGACACCTCAAAGAGATGGGGGCCAAGCCATGAAAAAGCAATCCGCCCCGAACCCGTGCAAGTCGAAGAAGCTTGTGCCCGCCGCAAAATCAGCAGCCATTATTGACGAAGCCAGCCTGATTTCCGATCTGCGAAAGCTCATCCAGTCCGCCCGCCAGCGCATTGCCGTTGTTGCAAATTCCACACAGACATTGCTCTGCTGGCACGTCGGGCGACGCCTGCTTCGCGACAACCTTCAGGATGGTCGGGCGGAGTATGGGAAGCGAATTCTTGCGACAGTGGCGCAACAATTGACTGCGGAGTTTGGGCGTGGCTTCACCTACACCGAAGTCACCCGGATGATCCGTTTTGCCGAGGGATTCCAGGATCAGGAGATTCTTGCGTCACTGGCGCAACAATTGAGCTGGGGACACTTCCGGGCGCTCCTTCCTATCAAAGACCCGCTCGCCCGCGACTTCTACGCCGAAATGTGCCGCATCGAGCGATGGGATGTGCGCACGCTGCGTAGGAAAATAGCCGGCATGTTGTTTCAGCGCACCGCTCTCGCCAAAAAACCGAAGCAAGTCATCGCCGCAGAGATCGGCCAGATGCGGGACGGCCATCTCTCCCCGGATGCCGTGTTCCGCGATCCCTATTTTCTCGATCTCCTTGGCCTCACCGGAGCCTACAGCGAGGGCGATCTGGAGCAGGCCATTCTCCGCGAAATCGAAGGCGTTCTGCTCGAACTCGGCACAGGCTTCACCTTCGTTGCCCGCCAAAAGCGCATGAGCGTGGGGGGCGATGACTTTCACCTCGATCTGCTTTTCTTTCACCGTCACCTGCGACGCCTCATCGCTGTGGAGCTGAAGCTGGAGCACTTTCAGCCCGCCCATGTTGGCCAGATGGAGTTTTACCTCCGCTGGCTCGATAAGCACGAGCGCGCCCCCGGCGAGGAAGCCCCCATCGGCCTCATCCTCTGCGCCTCCGCCGATGCCGAGCAGGTGGAACTCCTCCAACTCGACGCGAAATCCATCCGCGTGAGCGAATACCTTACCGAGCTGCCCCCAATCAAACTCCTCCAATCCCGCCTGCATCTCGCCATCGAACACGCCCGTGAGCTGACCGCCCGCCGCTCCCTGCCCTCCAGTCCCGCACCATGAGCCAGAATTTCGAAGAGCTCACCGACACTCTCAAGGGCCTGGCTGAAAACCTGCGTGGGCTTCAGGAGCTTGGCGTCGCCGAATATACACCCGTGGTGGAGCAAATCATCGCCAGCCGCAGCCGCGATGTTCGGCACATCGAGCGCACGCTCGACGGTATCCTTGACTTCGCCTGCCACCCCGATGGACTGGCACTCTTCAAATCCCTCTGCCGCTACTACTACACCATCGATCCTAACGCCACGGGAGACTATGTCCGGTTCTACCGTGAGGTGTGGGAGGAGGACGCGGTCGAGGAGGAGGGAGGGGCGTGAAATCTGCAATTCGCAATCCTCAATCCGCAATGGTTTAGCCTGGTTACAAACACACTCAGGTGGGAGTTATTCCGGAGGAGTGGGAATGCCCACGCATTCGCGACGCTGCTGCCAAATCATCAAATGCTACTGTGGGAGGCCCTTTCGGCTCGGACCTTGTATCCGCTGATTACGTCGAATCGGGCGTGCCTGTAATTCGCGGACAGAACATGAGTCCTCGAACCAACCCACAACGAACGGTTCGTCTCCATTCTCCAAGAGCACTACCCCACATGGCGCGAAGCCCGTGCCGAACTCAACGAACTGCCACTGACCGCAGAGATTTGGAGGGAGTGAGAGCTATCTGCTGAATTTCTCAAACACCTCGGAAAAGATTCGTTCTACGAGTTGATGTAATCTTGGCCGGATTTGCTCCAGCCAGCCGCACGGGAGAGAGCAAATCTTTCGTGCCGGAAGTTCCGAACCACTTGGGGTTTCCCATTGTGGAGTTCAAAATTTTCGGAGTGCTCCGTTCCCATCAAAAATCAAAAGTTTTTGGGGTAGGACAGTTTTTGGCCGGGGTGCTGTGCGATTTATACGGTCGTCATGAATACTCCGACCCAACCCATAACGACAAAACCTCGCGGTTGGTTTTGTTTCGGTCCCTCCAGGCAGGGCAGTCCTCAACTTCACAAATGTGGGAGAAGCAGACTGTGACGATATGAAGCTCTCAGAACCACAATCCGTGACCTATAGATCGCTCTTCGCCCAGATCGAGGACGGGACGCTCAAAATTCCACAGCTTCAGAGAGACTTCACTTGGCCGCTAGATACGAGCGCGAAGCTTCTCGACAGCGTCATGAAAGGGTATCCCATCATCACGCCTGAGGAGATGAATTACCTACAGACGACGGCCCAAGCGCTTTATCAGGATATCTTGTCCAGATGCACTGCAGGTCGGAAGGGATTCGTGCAGATCCACGGAGAGGATGCGGTTCGGGTTTCCTCTCCCAAGCCACGCAAGAAGAAGTTGCCGACTTTGGTCACCTGAATCTTTCAAGGCCATCCCTTGTTGATTTACTGGCTTCCCGTTTTATCCTCTCCGTGAACGCGACATCAGCGCACCCACCAACACAGAAAGAAGCAGGCCGACCAAACCAGCGATCAGAAGATGACCGAGTGGGAGTTTCTTCCCACATTCACAGCATCCGCCCTCCCACTTTCCTGTGGTGATGAGCGTGGCGGCGTTGATGATCAGCTTCCCATTCCGCGCACTCCGGTGCGCGGCCCCGTTGAAGTTTATCAAGCGCTGGAGATGGAGCGGGAGTTGCAGGGGCATCAAGGGGAGGGGCTTTCGCCTACTCCGGAGGGGGATTGGGCACCTTCTTGGGCCCTGTTCAGATAGTTATCCATGACCTCATCGGAGAGGGCGCGCCAGAGGAGGAATTGCTTGCGGATATCTTCGAGGAATCCCGGCAGGGCGCGCTGCCATGCGGTAGGTGGGCCGGAGATCCGAGCGACGGAGATGCTGATCTCCGACACTTCTTCGATATCGGAGGGTTTTGCGCGGATCTCGAAGTCCTGGCTGATGCCCTGATCGAAGGGCTGGAGCCAGATTTTTGCGCGGAGCCATCCATTCGCTTCGTCTGTCTGCCAGGTGGTTCCGGATGCGGCGAACGATCCGATGGTGCGGTCGGAGTGGCTTTCGAGGTGTTCCTCGATGAAGCCGAAGACACCGCCGAGGTGGTGGGACGACACGGTGAATGGGAAGGGCATTTCGATCCGGTCGTCGGCGGCCTTGGGGATCTTCCAGCGTTTGCTTGTGTCGGCAGTGGCTTTTTTGGCGGCTTGCAGGGCGGGGTAAACGGTGGAGACGAGCACGACGCCAATGACGAGGAGGATGGTGTTGATCGCCGTGGAGGAGGAGTAGTTGACCTCGGGGGCGGGGAACCACCCGAGCTGGGAGAGGACATCAAGGAGGAGTGCGGCGGCCTGGCCGAGCAGGTAGCCCCCGAAGCCCCCGAGAATGGCGTAAACCCCTGATTCGACGAAGAAGAGCATGGCAATGTTTCGCGGGGCGAGGCCAAGGGCGGAAAAGGTGTAGATCTCCTTCTCTCGGTCGATGATCGAGCCGAGCATGGTCGAAAACACGATGAGGCCACCGATGAGAAGGGGCACCAACACATCACCCAATCCAACAACCCCGATCTTGTCGCCAAAACGGAACCAGCGGCGTTCGCCCCCCTCCTGCACGTAAGTGCCGAAGTCGCTCAGCAAGGCCATCTCGCGTCCGATCTCCGCCGGGCGGCCCCCGTCCACCGCCAGAGGGAAAAGCGAAATGGCCCGCAGGGGCACGCCCATCTCGCGGGCAAGGGCATCGCCGACCAACACCACGGAATCGGCGCTGACCGGCTCGAAGGCCTCCGGCTCGAGGCGGCTGATTTCTTCCTCGAGTTCATTCTCGGCCCCTCCCGCGGCCGACGAGGCACTCTCAAAGGCACCCATGGCGAGGCGGGTCGAGCGGAAGTTTATGGGAAGAATCGGGCCGCCGTCGATCTGGCGGACCTGTTGGAGCCGGGTGGCATCGAAGACGCCGAGCACTTCGAGTTCGCGTCCGAGCATGCGGAGGGTTGCGCCAGGCCCGATGGCGAGTTGGCGGGCGAGGGCGGGCGGGAGAAAGATCCCCTGGCCGGAGAAGAACCGTTCCAGAACGTCCTTTTCGGCGGGGAGGGCGGCCTGAAGGTCGGGGAGCCCCTGCCACTCGCGCCGATCCAGCCCGAGGATGCCATTGGCTTCCGCGAGGTTTCCATCTGCGGCGCGGAGAGGAATATCCAGTTCTTCGCCGACGACGTTGGTGAGTTCCTGTGCCTGCCATGAACGGCGGGCCACGTCGAAGCCTGCGTTGGTCAGCGGGCGGATGCCCTCATCGAGATCATTGGGAAGCGCCTGCCAGACGCGCTGACGGATGAGGACGGCCCCGCCGGGTTGGCTGGCCGCCCCGAGGTAAATCTCGTTGACCCCCTTTTCCTGTTGAAAAGAAACGAAGGAGAGGATGGTGAACGTCAGAAGGAGGACAGTCACCACCGTGAGAACGGTCCGGGCCGGGCGGCGTCGCATCGTGGAAATGGCCAGCGAGAATGCGGCTCCCACGTTGCCCAAGGCACTTCGGCGCATGGTGTGTGCGGAGATCGCCAGGCCCTGCATGTTCTTGATTTCGGCGCTGAATTTTCCCGCGATGATGCCGATCACGGCCCCGCTCATCACCATGAGGATGAAGGCGAGGAGAATGACCACGGGAAAGGCGCTGAAGGAAAAGGCCGGGTGGGTGAAATACAGGCCGAGGAAGCAAAGCAGGAAGATCGCGCCGAAGATGCCCACGCGGCGGTAAACGCTGGGCGTGGGAAATAGCAGAGCCTGGGCGGCGGCAGAAAAGGGAACTGCCATTACGAGAAGAAGGGTCACGGCGCGAACCATGTCACCGATCGTGTCCTTGACCGGGCGATAGACCCGGCGCTCCAGCGAAGCCGACCGGGCGAAGGCGGAGCGGGCGGCCGCGAAGTCGCCGACCGAGGTGGCAGCCTGCGCCAGTCCCAGTTGCTCGCGGGCGGCGAGATGCAGTTCCTCGAGCGAATCCAGGATAATGTTTCGTTTGCGAAGTCCGGCGAGGCGGCTCTCGTTGAGTGCAACCATCGGCGCGGCCATGTCCTCGTCGAGGTTGATGACTGCGGTGGGATTTGCGGTCTTTTCGGCGAGAAACCGGGTTGGGGGATCGAGGTAGAGGGCGACTCCGTCGGTGACGGTGGAGTCATGATAGAGGAGTTTGGCCGGGAGGCTCGGTTGGGTGGTGAAGCCGCCTAGGCCGGAGCGCGGATCATACTGGAAATTTAAATAGGAAAAGGCACCGTCGGACACTCCATTGAGAAGGTTAAAGGCGCGGGCCCGGAAGGGGCCGGCAAAGGGCAGGTCGCGTCCCAACAGAGCGCCCTTGCTTCCGGAGAACAAGGCTACGACATTGAAAAAACCGGTGTCCGCTTGGGTCTGGAAAAAGGAGGGAGCCGTCCAGCCGGCCTCGACGGAACCCCGACCGCCCGCGGGCGACAAAGCCGATATCGACGAAATTTTCCCCGCATCATCAAAGAGGGCTCCCTCGATGGTCAGATCCCGGAGGCGGAGGGAATCGGTGATGAGCAATTGATTGATCGGGAAGATGCCATTGGAATCCGAGCGGGTGACATAGCGGGGTGTCTCCGGACCCGTGAGGACCGCGCGGCCCATGATTTGCACCATGGCATTGCGCTCGATGTCGCTTGGGGCGGTCTCGCCAAAGCCGATGCTTTTCACCATGTGTCCGTCGGCCCGGTCGCCGAGCCACTGGTAGTCATCAAGGTAAACCCGCGTCTGCCGCAGGATCCGATTGGGGGTCGAGGCCTTCGGCGTGTCCATGGCAAGGCGGAAGTATTTGCCTGCCGCCTGCGCTTGGGCCTGGATGGCTTCCAAGTTGTGAGGTTGCACTCCCGGCATGCCGGCGAAGGGGGCACGATCCTGCTCGGTGACAGCGGTCAGCGCAGGAATCCCGAAGGTTTCGGCGAAGGCCGGGGCCTCGATGGTGTTCCATGGAACGGAGGCACGGGCGGTTTCCCGCCGGTTGAACCACGAGGCCGGAGCCTCCGGGTCGGCCAGCTCGGGGGAGGCGGCCTGCAGGGTTTCGGCGAGGAGTGTGCGCGTGCGGCCCGGCTCAAGGAAGAGCCAGCGGGTGTTCCCCGACGTGAAGCGCAGTCCGGCGTGCCAAACCGGATTCCACCCCCCGATCCGATTCATCAGTTTGAGGCTGTCTTCCAGCGACTGTTCGAGGGCATCCAGTTCGCCCCGGCGGGCTTGCACGGTCCCGCGGAAATTTTCGACGGCTTGGTGCCAGAGGGCCTCGTGGGCCGGAGGAACGATCGTGCGGTCGCGGACCGCCTCGCGCAGTGCCTGCCAGCCGCGCTGTTGAGTCCGGAGCTCTGCGATGGCAGCCTCAAGGCGGGCGGCCTCCGGGCTTTCGGGATCCTCGCGGGCCGCAATCTTGGCCCGCAGGCGAAGGGCTCCGATTTCTTCTTGAAGCGAATCGTATCTCGCCTTGGTCTCCACCCGGAGTTTGGCGCGAATGCCATCGGCCACCGTGTTCCGGCGGGCGAGGACATCGGGCAGCGCGAGTTCCTCAAGCACGGACGTGAGGTGCGCCTTTTCCATGTTCACAAACTCGCGACGAACGGGCAGGGGGTCCGTGATTCCTTCCGGGATCGACCGGCGCAGGGCGGCATAAAAATGCCGGGCTCCCTCCTCAAAGTTGGCATGGTTGTCGAAGAAGGCGAAGAGGACGTTTCTTCGAGCGGGGTGTTCTGACACCGAACGGGCGAGGTCGAGGAGGGCGGCCACGTTGGCAGCCCGGTCGGGGGACGGTGAGTTGGTTGGCACGAGGCCGTCGGAGTCATAGGGTGCCGAGAGAATGACAAACTCTTCGGCGGTCCCTTCAAAAACCGGCTGGGTGCCCGGAACGAGCAGGAAGAGGTTTCTCCCCTCGCGGTCCTGCCAACTGACCTCGGAGATCACCAAGGCTTCAGCCCCGGCCATCGCACGGAGCGCCGCACCCTCGGATGGCCCTACATAGAAACGGGGAAGATCGACGCTCACGTGGGTCGCTTTGTCGTACGCCCAGCGCCGGTCCGGGTTGTCACCGCCCACGAAGATGACGGCTTGCGCACCGGCGGCGAGAGCAAAGCGGGCACCGCCCTCGGATTCCAAGTCGATGATGACGATGGAACCCGCGATTTTTTTTCCGGATGCGAGC
>Ga0247836_1006298_pt1 | contig 13277 bp, 11 predicted proteins | sample LaCruzMarch2015__4_FD_187116 | JGI IMG/M metagenome (GOLD analysis project Ga0247836, IMG submission 187116) | Freshwater microbial communities from meromictic Lake La Cruz, Castile-La Mancha, Spain - LaCruzMarch2015_14m | ecosystem: Environmental > Aquatic > Freshwater > Lake | place: Spain...
GCCAAGTCGGTGACGCAGCTCGAAATCATGCCGCGCCCGCCCGAGAAGGAAAACAAGGCTCTCTCGTGGCCCCATTGGCCGATGAAGCTGCGCATTTCGTCCTCGCAGGCCGAAGGCGCCACAACCGAGTTCTCGATTTCGACGACTGGCTTTTCCGGCGAGAATGGCCACGTGCGCAAACTCAACTACACACGGCTCGATGCCAAGATGCAGCCCATCTCCGGCACCGAGGGAACATTCGACGCCGACCTCGTTCTCTTTGCCATGGGCTTTGACGGCCCCATCGAAACCGATGTGGTCAAGGAACTGGGCCTCAGCGTCGTGCCGCGCGGCCGCTTCAAGGGGCTTGATGCCGACGACCGCGACTACAAGCTGCCGGGCAACCCGAAGCTGTTTGCGGCTGGCGATATCCGGCGCGGGCAGAGCCTCGTCGTCTGGGCCATCCGCGAAGGCCGCCAGGCAGCGCATGCCATCGACAAAGCCTTGATGGGTTTGACGAGTTTGCCGAGGTAGAGAGACCCTACTTCACATAAGCCATCATGCGTCCGGCTGTGATGATTGCGAGCCACAACACAATAGACAGAGCGGCCGAGAGCTTGGCGAGCCACGGTGAGGCGGCACGTGTGTCCTCCACGCCTAGTTTTGCGGGATGTAAACGCCGCGCAAACAAAAGTGCGTTGGTGCCAGCCAAAACCAATAATACAAGCTTGGCTTGAAAAGCCACGTTGGTGCTGAAATCGACAGCATCGGATGCAAACAGCAGAAACCCGCTTGCCGCGTTGAGAGCAAAGCCCGCCCAAACCCAAGGCAAAAGATGACGGCCAAGTAGGCCGAGCGGCAACGCCTTATGAAGCCCGAGCACACGCAAATCAAACGCTAGGATCGAGCCGAAAACCAGCGCAAGCCCTATGACGTGGAGTGTTTCAAGAACGGGATACAGATAGAGCGATTCCCGCACGGCGGCGGCGATAGCTGACTGATCGAGTGCGTTAAGGATTTCGGTGAGATTTTCGAACATCGAGTGTCAGTCCAGCTCAGCGCGGTGATCCGCGAACCGACAGCGACGGGCCGCCCGAAAACGAAATACTGTTGAGCCCTAACTGCGCCGAACCATCGCGTGCTGGCCAGCCGGTTACTGTGACCTTCGCTCCGTCTTTCAGCAATGCTTGTGTCAGCCCCTTGGCTTTGCAAGCAGCCGGACTTTCCGTTTCGACGTGCCAGCTTTTACCGCCGGCCTCGACCGTGAACGAGATGTGCGGGTTGCCGTATTCGACGGACGAGATCACGCCAGAGACGCGAATGGTTTTCGCGCCGTCGTATTTCACGACGTAGGTGTGGTGAGCGCCCGCTCCGGTGGGTGCGGCAGCAAGCAACGGCGCGGCAACAAGTATCAACGCCAAGCGACTACGCAACATGACAAAGACCCAAAAAGACCATGTGGAACCATTCTTTTAACAGGCAGACTGTGCTCTGACTGTATCTGCCTGGTCACAGAGAGCGGCTGCCTTGCAACATGATTGACGGCGCTCGCTACCCGAGGCGCAACGGCTGCTTTTCGCCTGTTCCGCCCATTCTCGTCTTGAACCCAACCGTGGCAGGTATACGCTCAAGGGCTCGAAGCGCCGCTGCTTCGCACCCTGGCATAGGAGGCTCCCCCCATGAGAACGCCGCTCGAAATTTCATTCAAGGGTCTCGAAAAAAGCCGGGCTGTCGAGGCCAAAGTGGCTGAGCGCGCCGCACGGCTCGAGCGACATTTTGATCGGATGACGCATGTGCGCGCGGTTGTCTCGGCACCCAACCGCCTCGCTCACAAGGGCAAGCACTTCGAAGTCAAATTGGAAATTGGCATACCGGGTGGAGCGCCAATCATCATTTCGGAAGATCCCGAAGGCAACGACGCCCGCTCGGATTTGATGCTCGCCATTCGCCATGCTTTCGACGCAGCGGAACGGCGGCTGGACGATGTGGCCGAGCGGCTCGGCGGAAGTGCCAAGAAAGCCGAGCGCGACCGGCGCCGTCCCGCTAAAATCCAGGAAGACGTTTAGAATTCCGATCAGCGCTTAGGCTTGCGCTCGTCTTTCGCCGGAGCCGCATCGGTGCTGCCGGTCTCCTCTGGGGCAAGGGGTGCAGCGCTAGCCGCTTTCGCTTTCGCCGCCCGCAGCGCAGGCGATGGCTGGCGCGGCCACGATTGATCATCGGCGCGGCCCGGTTTCGGTGCCAGCCGCTCGCCCTTGAACAGCACGCGGAAGTATGGTGTTTGCGCGGCCGAGACTTTTAGTGCGCCGCTGCGATCGCCTGCCGAGCGCGACGGCGTGACAGAATTCATGATCAGCAATCCGCCAGCAATTGGATCTGTCAGGATGTCGCCCATTTGAGAAGGCTTGTCCGGACTTTCGCGCCGGGTAACAAGCTGCACGACGGATGCGGGGATGAGCGGCCGCACAATATCGAGATTGAGCGTTTCTTCCTTCCCCGATGCTGAGACGGTTTTCAGACTGATCTTGCCAGTTTCGGCCTTTTGCTCACCGGCTGCGCCTTCGGCTGTCGCGGACGCCGATGCGGCAGCAACGGACGCTGCTTGCGCCTCAGCAGTTTTGCCGGCCGCGGCCGGTGGCGCCGGTTCGGCCAGTTTTGCCTTATCGGGATTGATCTTTGCCTGCTCAGCTTCCGCGCCTGCCAGTGGCACATCCCGGTTGGCACGGGCCTGGGTTAGATCGCGGCGCAAGTCGCGCTCGACGAAGTGGCCGAGTTTGCGATAACCAGCCCCGGTAAAGTAGACGCCATCGCCATCGCGCAACCGAACGATCTTGCCACTGAGATCAGGCCCGAACGCATCGTAGCCGCCCTGCTCTGTGAGGAACCCCGTGTAGACGTCGATGAATTTCATATTGTTCAAGAAAATGCGCTCGCGCAGCACTTCGTTGATCATCTGGGCATCTTCATTTGCGTCGGCCTTGCGCACGTTGGGCAAGCTCACCCAATAGACCGACACATTAAGGCGCTTCAGCATCTTCATCAAACGGTCGGCGCGTGAGGCATATTCCGTGCGCCAGGCTGGCGAGCCGACGGGCACCTTTTTTTCTGAAGCACCGCGCAGCGACACGCGATCCCAAGCGCCCAGCATGATGATGGCGATCTGCGGCGTCTCGCGCTTCAAGTCTTCTTCGAGCGACACCAACCGCTCGGCATAGACCGGCCGGTTGAGACCGTTCAAGGTGTGCCGCTTGGGGCGCAGCACCATGCGCCGGTCAGTGCCGATCACTTCGCCAAGACCAAACAGCAGGCCATCGGCCATGTCATCGCCAATGACGGCCACGTTATAAACTTCGCCCGGCGGAAATGGAGTGAGGTAGCTGGCCCCCAGCGCTTCCTCTTGGGCACGAGCGTGCTGCGGCGCGCTGAAGATCGCTGCCATCAAGCACACAAAGAGAATGCCCCAGCCCTTCATCCAGTCCTCGTTCCCCTCAGGCGGTTCTCTCGCGTCATCGCGCCGCTGTCGAGCGCATGTGTGCGAGTGTTGCGTCGGTCGGCCAGCAATCGACCTTGAGGCCGTTGGCGCGCTGATACTTACCAATGTTCATGCGCGAATTGGAACCAATCTTGCCATCGATTTTGTCAACGTCGAAGCCCGAAGTCTTGAGGCGTGTCTGGATTTCCTCGATCACCTTCGTCTTTTGAGCTCCTGTCCCGCCCCAGGCCTTTTCGAAATCCCCCCCGCCCGCGATGCGGTCGGCCAAATGGCCGACGAAGACGGCATAGAGATCTGACGTGTTGTAGAGCCGGATCACTTTGAAGTTCTCGGTCACCAGAAACGACGGGCCGTAGGCGCCTGCCGGGCTCATCAGATAAGCCGGTGTGCTTTGAAGGTCTTCCGGCCACCGCTTTCCGCCTGCACGTTGAAACCCGAGACGCGTCCACTCGGACACAGGCCGCGCCTGCAAGGGCCCTTCGAGTGAACAATCGGCCGTTGCCGGAATGCGCACTTCAAAACCCCAGGGCAGGCCCGCGACCCAGCCCTTGCCGGACAGCTGCGCCGCTGATGACCCCAGCGCATCGGCCACCGACCGGAAGATATCCTTCTTGCCATCGCCATCGATGTCGCGCGCGAACGGCGCATACTCGCTCGGCATGAATTGCGTCAGCCCGACAGCGCCAGCCCAGGACGATTTCATGTCGGAGCGCGCCACGCCCTCCTCCAGCATCTGCAGGGCGGCGAGCAGCTCCTTGCGGAACAAGTCTTTGCGGCGCCCAACGTAAGCGAGTGTTGTCAGCACCCGGACCGCGTCGTGCGGCAACTTATAAGCGCCAAAAGCTGTCTCGCGGCCCCATATGGCCAGTAGCGCATAGCGATCGACGCCGCTGCCCGCTTCGATCTTGTCGAGCGACGCTTTATGCTTGGTTAGAAATGGCTTAGCTGTTGCAGCCAGCCGCATGAGATAGGCCCGGTCGAGATATTCCGACGGCGCACGGGTGAACTCGGCTTGCCCAGCACTGCCCAGCTTGTCCCGGCCCGGAAGGGCAAGATCAGGAATGGAGAAATCAGGCTCTAGGCCGCGAAACGCCGTATCAAACGTCGCCCGCGAAACATTGAGTGCCTGCGCATCGGGCCACAGGGCCGTGAGCCACTGTTGAAACGCCTCGTCGGCGCGGGCCGACGGTGGCATCAGCACAACCCCAACCATCGCCGCTAAACTTGCCGCGATTGGCCGGATAGAGGCCCGCCACACCCGCCCAAATCGTCCCGTCACACCACTGCCCTCACGGTCTCGCATCTCGACCCGAACTGCCGTGCAGGTCTTGTGGCATAGACCAGACGATTCGGGGCGTTTTTAGGACGCGTGCCGCAACCCGATCAGCGTTTGGACGCCCCGTTAGCTGGCTTTCAGAAGACGGCTTAGGTGCGCCTCCCAGGCGAGGGCCTGCGTGACGATGGTATCGAGATTGTCGTGAACTGGCAGCCAGCCCAGGACGCTGCGGATTTTTGAGGTTTCGGCAACGATAGCAGCGGGATCGCCGGGGCGCCGGGCCGATAGACGCACTGCAAAATCACGACCCGAGGCGCGCTTGACGGCATCGATCACTTCGAGCACCGAAAACCCGCGCGAATATCCGCAATTGAGAACGGAAGACGCTCCGCCCTGCCGCAGATATCCCAGTGCGGCCAAGTGCGCCCGGGCAAGGTCGGTCACGTGGATGTAGTCGCGCACGCAGGTGCCGTCGGCGGTTGGATAGTCGGTGCCGAAAACATCCATGTGCGCGCGCATGTCAAGCGCGGTTTCGCACGCCACCTTGATGAGGTGGGTTGCGCGCGGCGTCGACTGCCCCGAGCGACCTTGTGGATCAGCACCGGCGACGTTGAAATAGCGCAGCGCCACGTAGTTGAAATCATGCGCGCGCGAGGTATCGCCCAGCATCACCTCGGTCATCAGCTTCGACCAGCCATAAGGCGACATCGGCGCGGGAGCGGCGTCTTCGCCAACGGGGTTGTGCGCCGGATTGCCATAGACAGCCGCGGTCGATGAGAAAATGAAATGGCGCACGCCAGACGACACGGCGGCTTCCATCAGCGCCCGTGATTACACGGTGTTGTTGTTGTAGTAGCCGAGCGGATCGGCGACCGACTCCGGCACCACGATAGAGCCTGCGAAGTGAATGATCGCCGTGATGGCGTGCTTTCGGACGAGTGTGCGCACCAAATCCTGATCGCCCGCATCTCCAACGACCAAAGTCGCCTCGGGCGAGACCGCCCAGCGAAAGCCGGTGGTGAGATTGTCGAGCACGACGACTTTTTCGCCCGCATCGACGAGTTCGAGCACCATGTGGCTTCCGATAAAGCCCGCGCCACCCGTCACCAGCACTGTCATACTTGCCAACTCCTCAGTTCCGCTGCAAACACGCCCTTAACCTAACGGTGGAACAATTACTTTTAGAATGCACACGCACCTAAAATTGCAATAGCCGCCGTGCAATTCAACACGTCGTAACCGGCCCGTTTTCAGGCGCCCCAAAGTGAGACCGCCCCATGGCCCCAGCCTTCAAACCCATCCGTAAGGCCGTTTTTCCGGTTGCCGGTCTGGGGACCCGGTTCCTGCCGGCGACGAAAGCCGTGCCCAAGGAAATGCTGACGGTCGTTGACCGTCCCGTCGTGCAACACGTGGTCGACGAGGCCCGGGCCGCCGGTATCGATCAGCTCATTTTCGTCACGGGGCGCAACAAGGGCGCCATCGAAGACCACTTCGACTTGCAATTTGAGCTCGAGCAGACGTTGTCAGCGCGCGGCAACAAGCAAAAGGAACTTGCAGCGCTTGCCGAAGCCCAGCCGGGCGCGGGCGATGTCATCTTCACCCGCCAGCAGGCGCCGCTGGGCTTGGGTCATGCGGTCTGGTGCGCGCGCCATATCGTCGGCGATGAGCCGTTTGCGCTGCTGCTGCCCGACATGCTGCATCACAGCGCTGTGCCGTGCCTGAAACAGATGATCAACGCCTACAACGCCAGCGGCGGCAACCTTGTTGCCGTGGCACCGGTGCCGGAAGAAGAAACCCACCAGTACGGCATTGTTGGCGTGACCGACGCGAAAGCCAAGGTGTCTTCGATTACGTCCATGGTCGAAAAGCCGCCGCGCGGCACCGCGCCGTCGAACCTGCACATCACCGGCCGCTACATTTTGCAGCCGCAGATCTTCGATCTGTTGGAGCATCAGGAGCGCGGGGCGGGCGGCGAAATTCAGCTCACCGACGCCATGATCAAGCTGCATCAGCAGGCGCCTGCAAGTTTCCAGGCGGTGCGCTTTGACGGCCAGATTTACGATTGCGGCGCCAAGCTCGGCTTCCTGATGGCGAACATCGCCTACGGTTTGGCGCGCGACGACATCGCGCCCGCGTTACGTGCGGGGATCAAGGGGCTGCTGTGAGGGGTGGTGGTACACGACGGAATTCTGATAAGGCTTCGCGCTTTAAAATATCAGCAGGCAGCTAAGGCAGGTACCCCAAAACTCGAATCTGTGCGGCCACATACCAGCTCTATAGAACTGCGCTTCCTACGCGACCAAGCAGGCGCCATTGATAGTGGAGATAGAGCCGTCCATGATAACGACCTCGAAGTTTCGGGCTTCTTCACTCAAGCTCGTCAGGGCGGCCAAGCACCTGGATGAGCTTCGTGGAGAGGTTCAATCCTACATCGACAAAAAGCCAATGGATCTCTCCTGGGAAAGCATCCCCTGGCGCGATGAATTCGTAAACATCTTCGCAAGAGATGAGAATCTCATTGGTCTTGTGCCCAGAGTTCGCATTCCCATTCCCGACGAATTTGCCCCGATAATTGGCGATGTTGTGCACAACCTACGTTCGGCACTGGACATCATGATTTTTGATCTCTTAGCACCACAACTTGGCGACGAGACGCACCGCTCTATCGAGTTTCCATTCTGGAGATGCGATAGAAGCAAACAGCGATCAATGAGGTTTGTTGAACGCCTTCCAGAAGTCGCAGTGCTTGTGGAGGCTTGGGAGCCGTTTCCCTATGGCCGTTCCCGGCTGCACGTACTTCACGACATGTGGAACATGGATAAGCACCGGTCTATTATCCCTATTTTGGGCGGCGTCGAATACAGCGGGGCTCATGCACTTTTTGGTCACTCTCTCGACGGTGAGAAACTGATCGACCCATTCCCGGCTCGCAAGCAAGTAAGAGACGGGCAACCGTACTGCGTGATGGTAGCCAGTCTCACCGCTCCGCCGTTGGGTGCGCGTACTCCATGCGAGGTTCGGCTGGCGCTTGACGGGGAGGCCGAGGTGATAGGGCGAGACCTACTTCAAGAACTAGACGCTCACTGCAAGGTGGTGGGTGCGGTACTCGAAAGCTTTGAGAAGGGGGAGCGGCCTACCTTCGTTCCACCGCCGTCACCTGGGCCAGAGCAGGTTGGACCGCATGGATGGGCATTTCCACCGTCGATGACGCCGCAAGACGTTGAAGAATGGATTCGAAAGAATTGGATGACAGACGACAGGGATGTTTCCCACCCTCCCACTCAGTGACTCGCGGTTTTATTCACGGATTCTTCGCGCGCAGAGAATCGGAGACACGCGCCTTATTTGCCACTGGCTGAATGAATTCGGCTTGCAAAAAGCAAGCTGTAAACATCGCCCCCAACCCGTCATGGCCACGAAGGTGGCCATCCACGGCAAGCCTCAACGGGCGCGGTGTTGCTGCCAGTGTGCCAGACTGCAGCGGCTCGCCTAAAGCCGCTTCAACAGGCAAACGGAAGCTTGTCGTGGATAGCCCCCTGAAGGGACTTCTGAGTGTTCGCGTCCGACGGCAGCTCAAGCGACGATAAAATCGTCGAACGTCAGCGCTGTGCCAGCGGTGACGGTTGCAAACTGAGTAGCGCCGCCCACACCGCTGCCGTTGCTGTCGTAGAACAGAGCCCCGGTGATGTTGTTGTAAAGGATGAAGTCCTTGGCATCGAGAGCCGAGCCGATGCGGAATTCATCCGCCGTCAGAGACGCGCCGATGGCGCTGAAGACCCCAGCGCCAAGCTGAATATCGTCGACGCCGGCGGCGAAGTCGATAATCGTGTCGACGTTGGTTGACCCGTTCAAACCGGTGATGAATGCGAAGCGGTCGGCGCCTGCGCCACCACTCAGTGTGTCGGCCCCGCTCAAGCCGAAGATCTGATCGGCACCACCACCGCCGATTAGATAATTGCTCAAAGAATTACCAACGATGACATCGTTGCCAAGACCGCCCACCAAACCTTCGATGCCGGCGTAGGTGTCGCCGACCGCAGCCGCGCCGGCGTTCAAGTTCGAGGCATCGAGGCGGATCGTGAGGTTGCCGTAGTTGGCATCATCATAGCGCGCGAAGTCGAGGCCCGTGTCATCGCCGCCCACATGCGCATCGGCGCCAGATCCGCCCCAGAGATTGTCACCGCCAGCGCCACCACTGAGTGTGTCGGCCGCGTTCAAGCCGTAGATCAGGTCGGCGCCGCTGCCGCCGATCAGATAATTGCTCAAAGAATTGCCGACGATAATATCGTTGCCAAGACCGCCGACGAGACCCTCGATGCCGGTGTAGGTATCGCCGACCGCAGCCGCGCCGGCGTTTAAGTTCGACGCATCGAGACGGATCGTCAGATTGCCGTAGTTGGCGTCGTCGTAGCGTGCGAAGTCGAGGCCCGTGTCATCGCCGCCCACATGCGCATCGGCCCCGGCACCGCCCCAGAGATTGTCACCGCCCGTGCCGCCACTGAGTGTATCGGCCCCGTTCAAGCTGTAGATCAGGTCGGCACCACCGCCGCCGATCAGATGATTGCTCGACGAATTGCCATAGATGGTGTCGTTGCCGAGGCCACCAACCAAACCTTCGATGCCGACGTAGGTGTCGCCTGCCGCAGCTCCGGTGTTCAGCGCGGCATTGTCCAGCCGGATGGTCAGGTTGCCATGGTTGGCGTCGTCATAGCGGGCAAGGTCGATGCCCGCATCATCGCCGCCGATATGCACATCGGCGCCAAGCCCGCCTGAAAGATCGTCGCTTCCGGCACTGCCGTTCAGAACGTCATTGTTGTCGCCGCCAAAGAGGCTGTCGTTCCCCGTGCCGCCATCGAGGATGTCGTCGCCGGTGCCCCCGCGCAGAACATCGTCCGAGCCGCCGCCCGACAGGTTGTCATTGCCGCCAGCGCCGTCGATCAGTTCGCCCCAGTAGTTTCCGGCATGGCTATCGTTGCCCGCGCCAAAACCTAGCACGGTTTCCAGCCGGTCAGATTCGTCCAGATCAAAGTTCAGGATGCTGGCAACTTCCGCCGCCGAAAGCCCGGCAAGATCGCGGAAATCGGGGGTGCTGAGGGTGACGACATCGCCAAAGCCCGACCCCGCATCGGGATTGGTCGAAAAGAAATACAGGAACGACGCCGACGCCCCCGCAACGAGGCTTAGATCGTCATAGACGGCCTCTACGGTTCCGGAATTGAAGCGGACGAGGTCATTGCCATCGACCGCATCGCCCATCGTGTGGTCGCCCCAGACCACGGACAGCGACGGATCATTACCTCCCGCGCCACTGGTGCTGTCGTCAAAAACCGCGCCACTGTCGGTGATATCAAGTGTTGTGGAAAAGCTGCCGCTGGCGATATCCCGTGCCCCGATGAGATTGGATGTCCCAAGCGCCAAATCTAGTCCAATGGCTTCACCGGTTAGGTCAAAGCCGATTGTCGGGTCGGCCGCAATCGTGATCATATAACGCGCATAGCCCTGATCGGGAGATGCCATCAGCGAGTGCGTAAGACGGGCATCGCCCCGTGCAGCATTGGTGCTGGCAAGAACAAGGTTTGCCTCTTGCCCGCCTTCCGACACCTCGGTCGCAACGACTGTGGTGAAATCAGACAATGGCAGGTTGCCAAACGCCGCGTTGGTAGAAAGCAGCGCAGCGTTGCCAACTGTGGCGATGCTGCCCGTTTTGGTGCTGATCCGCCAGGTCTGCCCGGACCCGTCCGTCACTTGCAAGGCAGGCCCCGCAAACTCGCCATAGTTCACGATCTCGGCAATCTCGGCACTGCTGAGACCGGCCAGAAGACCGCGGTCTGCAAGGGTGGAAAGCCGGTCGTCGAACTGAGTCAGGTCGGCGATGCCTTCCGCCGCTGTCGCGTTCTGGAAGGCATAGCTGAGCAGGCGCTGGGTTTCGCCGGGTTGCAGCGTCAGCGTGAACTGAACGGTGATTTCGTCAACGCCCTCGCCCGAAATTAGGGCGGATCGCGCCGCCGTAGGGGAAATGCCTAGACCGTTGCCATAGACAAAGCCGACCGAGGAATCTCCGCCGACCTAGTTGAAGCTCTCATCGGTGACAAATCCGCGGTCGCTGGGGTCAATGGCACCGTTGCCGCTGGTTTCTGCGACCACTACTGTATTCGAGTCCGATCCGACGTCAGAGATGATCTGGACCAGGATGGTGACGGGCTGATCGGTGATGTTAGTAAAGCTGTCCAAGAGGCGCATGAACCCGATGGCCGAAATGCTCGCATCGCTGACCAGCATCGACCGGGTGATGGCCACCCCGCCAATGATCACCGGCGTGGTGTTCAACTCGCGGCCATTCTCGTCGATCGAGCCGACAAAGGGGTTGACCAGCGCGCCGGTCGAATTGACCAGATCGGTGCCGACCGCAATCGCGAGCCCGCCGTCATAAGCATCTGCCGTGCCGCCGTTGATGCCATGTCCAGTCTGACCGGGAAATCGGCTCCCAATCGGATTGACCCCTTGCATGTCCCAAGTGCGGGTTTCGGAATCGCTTAATGTCAGTATGACTGGCATGATGCTCTCCTATTACAATTTCCCGGCGGTGCGGACGCACGCGACATGAACCGGTCAAGGCTTGGCCACGATCAAAACGATTCCTGCACTGACCACCCGAAACTGCAATCTGCCGGACGTGAACCGTGGCAAGCAGAAGCGAATTCTACTTGCCACTTTCAGCATTTTCAACCCGACATGTGTTCGCCTGTTGCGGACGAGGCCAGGGGGTGACTTACGCCACGATGAAGTCTCCTACTGTCAGCGCTGTGCCGGCGGTGACGGTTGCAAACTGAGTAGCGCCGCCCGCACCGCTGCCGTTGCTGTCGTAAAACAGCGCCCCGGTGATGTTGTTGTAGAGAATGTAATCGTTAGCATCGAGAGCCGCGCCGATGCGGAATTCATCTGCCGTCAGAGACGCGCCGATGGCTCCAAAGACCGCAGCGCCCAGCTGAATGTCGTCGACGCCGGCGGCAAAGTCGATAATCGTATCGACGTTGGTTGATGCGTTCAAAGCGGTGATGAACGCAAAGCGGTCGGCGCCTGCGCCGCCACTCAGTGTGTCGGCTCCGCCCAATCCGAAGATCTGATCGGCACCGCCGCCACCGATCAGATAATTGCTCAAAGAATTGCCGATGATGACATCGTTGCCAAGCCCCCCCACCAAACCTTCGATGCCGGCGTAGGTGTCGCCGATGGCAACAGCGCCCACGTTCAAGGTCGAGGCGTCGAGGCGCAGGGTGAGGTTGCCGTAGTTGGCATCATCATAGCGCGCGAAATCGAGGCCGGCGCCATCGCCGCCGATGTGCTGGTCTGCGCCCGCGCCGCCCCAGAGATTGTCGCCGCCTGCGCCGCCACTCAGTGTATCGGCACCGAGCAAGCCGTAGATCTGATCGGCACCGCCGCCGCCGATGAGATAATTACTCAAAGAATTGCCGATGATGACATCGTTGCCAAGCCCCCCCACCAAACCTTCGATGCCGGCGTAGGTGTCGCCGACGGCAACAGCGCCCACATTGAAGCTCGGCGCGTCGAGGCGGATAGTCAGATTGCCGTAGTTGGCATCATCGTAGCGCGCGAAGTCGAGGCCCGTGTCATCGCCTCCGATGTGCGCATCGGCGCCAGCTCCGCCCCAGAGATTGTCACCGCCTGCGCCGCCACTGAGTGTATCGGCACCGAGCAAGCTGTAGATCAAGTCGGCACCGCCGCCGCCGATCAAATAATTGCTCAAAGAATTGCCGACGATGGTGTCGTTGCCGAGACCGCCCACCAAACCTTCAATGCCGTTGTAGGTGTCGCCAACAGCAGCCGCACCAGCGTTGAAGCTCGGCGCATCGAGGCGGATGGTCAGATTGCCCCAGTTGGCATCATCGTAGCGCGCGAAGTCGAGGGCGGTGTCATTGTCGCCCACGTGCGCATCGGCGCCAGCTCCGCCCCAGAGATTGTCACCGCCGGCTCCGCCGTAGAGTGTGTCGTTTCCGGCACCGCCGGTTAGTTCATCGGCGCCACCTAGGCCATAGATCGTGTCACTGCCCCGATTGCCGTCGATGTAGTTGGCAACGGATGATCCGACGAAGATGTCACTGAGGGTCGAGCCGATAAATCCTTCGATTGATGTGTAGGTATCTCCGAGAGCTTCACCGAGTAAACCTTGGTTGGTGTCAAGGCGGGCGTATACTGCAGACCCAGCTTGATCAAACCGGGCGTAGTCCCGCCCGTCGCCGCCATCGATAACGTCACCGCCCGCCCCGCCCATCAAATTGTCGCTGCCGCCACCACCAAACAACAGATCGTTGCCCTCGTTTCCGATCAGGTAATCGTCGCCTGCCGATACGTTTGCATTCTCGACGGTCTGGGTCTTGGTCGTGTAAAAACGCGACGGCGGGGTCAGCGGTGGTCTACGGCCAAGCCGATCCGGCAAAGATCTGAGCTTTTGTATATATTCCGGCGATTTCGGTCCCGATGCAATCCTGAAGCTGATCCACGGCAAGCTGAGCT
>Ga0247836_1006299_pt1 | contig 13275 bp, 12 predicted proteins | sample LaCruzMarch2015__4_FD_187116 | JGI IMG/M metagenome (GOLD analysis project Ga0247836, IMG submission 187116) | Freshwater microbial communities from meromictic Lake La Cruz, Castile-La Mancha, Spain - LaCruzMarch2015_14m | ecosystem: Environmental > Aquatic > Freshwater > Lake | place: Spain...
CGGGTCTGCGGGTCGCCTTGGTCACCACCCACCTGCCGCTGAGTCAAGTCAGCGCCGCCATCACCGGGCCGCACCTGCGCCGCGTCATCGAGGTCCTGCACGCGGATCTCAGCCGACGCTTCGGCATTGCCGCCCCGCGCATCCTGGTCTGTGGGCTCAACCCCCACGCGGGCGAAGGTGGATACCTTGGAATGGAGGAAATCGAGGTGATCACGCCGGTGCTCAACGACCTGCGCGAACGCGGCTGGGACCTGGTCGGCCCCCTGCCGGCGGATACCGCCTTCTTACCGGAGCGTCTGGCGGCCGCGGACGTCGTGCTGGCCATGTATCATGATCAGGGCTTGCCGGTGCTCAAGCACCTGGGGTTCGGTCAGGCGGTCAACATCACCCTGGGGCTGCCGATCATCCGCACCTCCGTGGATCATGGCACCGCGCTGGACCTGGCAGGAACCGATCGCGCCGACCTCGGGAGTCTGCGCGCCGCGATCGCGGCCGCGCTGGTCATGGTGGATGCTCCGGGTTAAGGCGATTTCCGGGAAAGGATCTACCGCCGTGTAGGGGCGAATTCATTCGCCCCTAAAACCCAACAGGCTTTCTGCGCATGTGCAGTCGGGATGCCTATTCACGGAAATCGCCTAAGGCGATTGCCGGCAATCGCGTAGGGAACCGTTCAACAAGCGACACAAGTCCATAGCGCTTAGTCAACCAAGGAGCCGCCCGATGAGCCTGATCGCCAATTTGTACGGTCGCCTGGGTGGCGATCCCGTGGCCCGCACCACCAAGAGTGGCAAAGACATGACCACGGTCCAGGTTGCTGTCGATGTCACGCCCCGCGATGCGGCGGCGCCGGAAACCCTGTGGGTTGGTCTCCTCGCGTTTGGGGTCGCCGCGCAGACCTTACAGCGGGCGCAGAAGGGACAGATGGTCGCCGCTCTTGGGCGCATGACGCGCGGCATTTATACCCCCGTGGACGGCGAACCGCGCGAGTCCTGGGCCATGCTGTGCGACTCGCTGGTGGTGACCACCTCCGCCAAGCCGGCCGGCGGGAGGCGGGCGAAGGGGCAGGGCGAATCGGCGCGGGGTCCGGCGTCCCCCGTTGAGTCGGAGCCGGCGCCGTTCTACGATGATGACATCCCGTTTTGAGCGGGTGCGCGTTCGAGAAAACCGCCAAACCAGCCGCGGCATCATGATCGAAGACCGGCTCACCCTGAACTTTCAGATCGCCGAGCGGCTGCGCCTCGCCCGCGGCGCGTCCCGCCTATCCCTAGCGCAATTGTCCGACCGAACCGAAGGCAAGGTTTCAGTTTCGATGATCAGCAACTATGAGCGGGCCCAACGGCGCATCGGCATCGAGGAGGCCCGCCTGTTGGCCAAGGCCCTGGGCACGGTCACGCCGGGTTACCTGCTCTGCGTCGAGCCGCTGATGAGCGTCAGCCCCGACGAGCTTGGCCTACTCGGGATGTACCGCAAGGCGGACGCCCAGGGTCGGGCGCTGATCATCGAGAAGGCCATGATCGAGAGCGACCTGATCCGCTAAATTGATGTAGCCATCGGACGTGATAACCGGACGTAGGGGCGGGTTTTAAACCCGCCCCTACACCGAGGGTCTGTCCGGATATCAGGTAGGAAGGCTATATCACCCCTATCCTGACGCTTCCAGCAGGGCACCCAGGCATCAGGATAGGGTATACCTCAGCCGGACGGGTGCATCCGGTTCCGGATCAGAAACTTTATGTGTTCGAGCAGGGCGTCCTGCAGGTCATGCAGTTCACCCAGCCTCGCCAGTGCCTCGGGTGTCCTGTCTTGGGCGTGCAGGTCACACAAGGTTGCCGCCAACATATGTATTTTTTGGTGCAAGGGCTTGATGACCGCGGCAGCCGGCTGCGCACTATAACGGGCCAGGCTATCGGCATCCAGCCAATTGCCAAAGCGGCACCCGTGGTAATCCAGCGGCGGTGCTGCACGTTCGCCCTTGAGGTGGTTATCCAGGGCCATCATCCAGGCGTGGTGTTCGACGCCCGCAAAGAGCAGCGGCAGGTCGTCGCGGCTCACCGCCGGCAGGTCGGTCCAGGCCGGATCGGGGCGCCAGGCGGCCGACCAGCCCGGCAGGTCGACGGCCGGCATGGGGCGGGCAATGGCGTAGCCCTGCGCCAGTTCGCAGCCGAGCCACAATAGCAGTTCGCCTTGGGCGACGCTCTCCACCCCTTCGGCGATGACCTGGCGGTGGAAGGCACTGGCGAGGCCGAGGACAGCTTCGATAATCGCCAGGTCATCCGGGTCCACGAGCATGTCGCGCACGAAGCTCTGGTCGATCTTGAGCTGGGTGACCGGCAGGCGCCGCAGATAGGTGAGCGATGAGAAACCCGTGCCAAAGTCATCCAGGGCTGACAGGACTCCGAGCTCCCGGCAGGCGTCGAGGACCCGGGAGGCCCCGGTCAGTTCCAGCGCGCCGGTTTCCAGTACCTCCAGTTCCAGATGGCCCGGACGGACCGTCGGATGCGCCGCCAGGATCGCGCGCAAACGTTCGACGAAGTTCGCCTGCTGTAACTGACGGGCCCCCACGTTGACGCTGACCGGGAACTCCCGCCCGGTGGCCTGCCAGCACTCCATTTGGGTCAAGGCGGAGTCGATGACCCATTCGCCGATCGCGATGGCCAGTGGATGATCCTCGATCACCTGCAGGAACGCCCCCGGTAGCAGCAGGCCCCGTTCCGGGTGTTGCCAACGGATCAGTGCCTCGGCACCGATGACCGCCCCCGTGCGCATATTCACCTTGGGCTGGTAATACAGCACGAATTCATGGTCGACCAGGGCACGGCGAATGCGCTCCAGAACCTCGTGATGACCGCGCAGGGCGCGATCATGCTCGGCGTCGAACACGTGGTAGCAATTCTTGCCGGCCAGTTTCGCCTGATACATGGCCTGATCGGCCTGACGCAGCAGTTGCTCCGCATCGATGTCTTCCGCCTGCGGATAGAAGGTCGCGCCGAGACTGGCCGACGCCTGGAGCACCTGGTCGCCGGCCGCCACCGGCTGGGCCGCGGCGGCAAGCAAACGGGCGAGCAGCGGCACGCCTTCCTGGGTGTCGGCCAGGTCCGGGAGCACCGCGACGAATTCGTCCCCCCCCAGACGGGCAAAGGTGTCGCCCGCGCGCAGCACTTGCCGCATGCGGGCCGCCACGGCGATCAGGAACTGGTCCCCCGCCGCATGTCCGTGGCGGTCGTTGATCGTCTTGAAGCCATCCAGATCGAGCAGGACCACGGCCACCGGGCGCGCGCGCCGTTGCGCCTGAACCATCTCCTGCTGGAGGCGATCGGCCAGCAGCACGCGGTTGGGGAGTCCGGTCAGGCCGTCGTAGTGCGCGCTGCGCTCCAACTGTGCCTCGGAATCCTTGAGATCCTGGATGTCGGTGCAGGTGCCGAACCAATTGATGACTTGGCCCTCGGCATCGTGTAGCGACACGCCGCGGATCAGCCACCAGCGGTAGACCCCGTCGGCGCGGCGCAGCCGACATTCGAGCGCATAGACGCCATCGGTTTGGACGGCGCGCTGCCAGGCGTTCCAGGCGCGTTGCCGGTCATCGGGATGGAAGGGGATGTTCCAGCCGTCGCCATAGCTCTCTTCCAGCGTCAACCCGGTGTAGTCCACCCATTGCTGATTGAAATAGCTGTTCCAACCGTCTGGTCTGGTCATCCAGACGATCTGCGGCACGGCCTCGGCCAGGGTGCGGAATCGTTCTTCGCTCTGCCGCAGGGCCTCCGCCGCCTGCGTCCGCTCGGTGATGTCTTGGGAGACACCGATCATCTTGATCGGCTCGCCCCGTGCGTTGCGACTCACCTCGGCCTTGGCATGAACAAAGCGGATGCTGCCATCGTCCCGGCGGATGATCCGGTGTTCGATGTCGTAGGGCTGCTTGCCGTCGAGCGCGTCCTGAAAGGCTCGCTGCACCGCATCCAGGTCCTGCGGATGGGCCAGCGGCAAGAGTTCATCGAGAGTCAGCGGCATGGCTTCCTGCAATCCATGCATGCTTAGAAATTCCGCGGACAAGTTCAGCCGGTCCGGCGCGATCTCCCACTCCCAGGCCCCGATCCGCGCCAGATGCTCGGCCTGTTGCAGGATGATTCGCTGCCGATCGAGTTCCAGCTCAGCTTGTTTGCGCTCCGTGATGTCCTGGAAGGTCCCGGAGAGTGCAATGGTCCGGCTGCCCTCCCGGACGGCTCGACCCATGGTGTGGACCCAGCGGCGACGGCCCTTGGCGGTGACGATCTTTAACTCCAGGTCATAGGGTTCACCCAGGTCGATCGCGCGCCGCACTGCTTCGGTAATGATCGGGCGTGACTCGGGGGCATAGAAGGCGATGCCTTTCTCTACCGTTGGCGTATAGGCATAGTCCAGTTCGTGGATGTCGTAGATGGCCTCCGTCCACGCCTGTTGACCTGTTACCAGGTCGACCTCCCAGCCGCCAACCCTGGCCATCCGGCCCATCACGTTCAGCAAGTCCCGGTTCTTTTTCAGCGCATCCGTGGCCACCCGCCGCTCGGTGATGTCGGCGGTCGCCCCGACCAGGCGCTGCAACCGGCCCTGCGTGTCGAAGAAGCCCTGTGCGGTCTCTTCCAGGACGACGGTCTCGCCGTCACCGCGGATGACGCGGTACTCGGTGCGATAGTGGTCCTCACCCGGCCGCAATGACTCCAGCAGGGCGATGAAGCGCGCGCGGTCCGCCGGCACCACCCGCTGAAAATAGCCCTGCCCGCTATCGTGCTCCGCCGTCTCGCCGGAGAGGCCCAGGATGGCCGCGCAGGTCGTGCTGCGCCACACCCGGTCGCCCTCCTGCGGCTCCCACGCGAAGGCGAAGGAGCGGCTGGTCTGCATCGCCAGGTGCAGCCAGTCCCGGCTCTCCTGCAGGGCGCACTCGGCCCGCGCGCGTTCGTCCACCTCGACCGCCAGTCGATCGCGCGAGACCGTGGTCTCCTGGATCTGGTCCAGCAGGTGGTCGAAGGCGTTGGCCAATTGGCCCAATTCGTCCCGGCGGTGCGTGTTGAGGCGCAACGCCGTGGCGCTGCCGCCGATCTGTAACACGGCCTGGCGCAACCGGTCGATCGGCAACAACAGGCTGCGCTCGATCAGCAGGAGCAGTCCCAGCCCGATGGCTGCCAGTCCCGCCAGCAGCAGGCCCAGGGCGCGGTGCTCCCGCGCGCTCGCCTGGAAATACCCATCGAGGGCGCCGTCATTGATTTGACTGACGAACAGGGTCATGGCATGACTGTTCATCAAGATCAGTTCGGTGGTCTGCCGACCGCGCCCGCTCAGCCGCGGGTCGGTCCCGGTGGCGTCCAGGTCGGCGAGGAGTGCCGACAGATCGCTCACCATGCGCCTTGCGCCGTTCCAGGCGTACCGGGTATCCGCATCCGGTGCTGCGGATGCGGCGCTGGACTGGGCCCCCGGCTCCAGCAGGTCGGCGAGACGCTTGAATTGCGCCTCGACCTGGGATCGGGGTTGGGTGTGCGGGGACAGTAGATGGCCGAAGAGCACCGTGCGCAGTTGGGCGGTCGCAACGGTCAGGGACTCGCTCAGCGCCAGGTCCTGCTCGGCGCGGATCTTCTCCCGGTAGGCGGCGAAAAAGACGCCAAGCAACCACAAGGCGATCAGGGTGGACACCAGCACCAGCAGGCGGATTCTGGTGCGCAGGGTCATGGTGGCGGGGTGACGGTGACGGACCCCGGGCGCAGCCGCGCAAGGCCGGAAGGGTCGATCATGGCGCGAAAATCGGGCAACGTCCGACCGGGAGCGAGTCCACTGGCGATCGCCCACTGGGCCTGCGACTGCAGGAGCATGACGAACCCTTGGTCAAGAGCCAGATTGAATCCAAGCCGATCCCAGAGGTCTTCGACGACCGCGCCTTCAACATTCAGTTCGATCATCGCGACCTGCATGGCCTCGTGCGGATGCGTGCGCATCCAGCCGATGGTGCGCTCGAGGACCCGCAGGAGACGACCGATCGCCTCCGGCCGGCGCTGAGGCAGGTCCGACGCCACCGCCAGGCTCGCATAGCCCCAATAACGCGGTCTCATGGGAAAGGTGCGGGCGGTTTCGCCCAAGGCACGCTGGCACTGGGTCGTATAGGGGGCCAAGGTCGCGACCGCATCGACCTGGCCGGCCTCCAGGGCCGGCGCCTGCTCCGCTGCCGGCAGATCGACCAGGGTGATGTCCGTCTCGGTCAGATCCTGGTCGATCAGCATGACGTGGAGGAAGTAATGGACCGTAGTGCCGATGAGGACCCCGACGCGCCGGCCGCGCAGGTCCGCCACCCGGCTGATGCCCCGGTCGGCGCGGGTCACAATGGCGTGCTCACCGCTGCCGGCATAGGTGGCGATGACGCGCAACGGCTTCTCCGCGAGGGCAGCGAACACGAGCGGGGTTTCGGCGACCGTGGCGACCTCCGCCTCGCCGCGCAGCATGGCCTCCAGGGCGAGCTTGCCGCTGGGCAGGCGCTGTAGGGTTACCGCCAGGCCCTCGGCGGCGAAGAACCCCTGCCGGTCTGCCACCCACAGGGGTACGCCGATGAAATTGGTGGCGACGGCGATGCTCAGAGGTTCAGGGGCTGGCGGCGCCCGGATCAGCCAGGCGATGGCGATCAGCGCGGCCAGTGCGCCCATCGCCACGACACCGATCCGTTGCTGTGCGCTGGTCATCGAGGGGTTCCACACCCCGAGTAATAACACTCGGGCATATGGGCACCGCGGCGAGTGGACCAGCGCGCACTCAAGGGATCACCTCACAAAACGAGAAAAAGTCGTACATCAACGTAATCTCTCAATCGCTCACGGCCCATCCGATACAGCGAGCGTGCGCTCACCGACGCTATCCGGCAAGGGTGGGATAACGCCGAGCCGCTCGCTGCCGGCGGCGAGCAGATGGTCGGTGGCCACGGCCAGCTCGAGGGCCAATGGGATCCCCCCAGGGTCGTTGCCGCGGGTGCCGAGTTGGGTCCGCAGGGCCAGGTCTGCCGCCTCGCCGGCCATGAGGTTCCCGGCCACCCCCTTGAGGGTGCGGGCCTCCCGGCCGATCTGTTCCAGGTTGCCCGCGGCGGCCAGGCGGCGCAGCCGCGCCGGGGTCTCGGCGCCACTCGCGATCACGAGGCGGGCCAGCCGCTCCACAAACTCGGGTCGCCTGGGGAGCCGCGAGTCCTTCGCAGTCCACCGGCACGGCAAGCAATACCGGCTCCGGTGGCGCGATCGGGGCGGGCGCGGGGGCAACCGTGGCAAGATGGGTCCGGTGCAACAGGGTGGTACCGACGTAACGCTCGCGCTGGCCGGCCGCGTTGAAGTAGGGATAGGCAAGGTCGCGCACCACTCGAACGGTACCGTCCGGGCGCAGGATGCGGTTCTAGAACTCATAGGGTTTCCCGTCCTGCAGCGCGGACTGGAAGGTCGTGGCCAGCGCTCGGCATCGTCGGCGTAGCTGCATTGACGCAGCATGGTCACATTGTTCGGGGGCCGCGTCAGCCGTTCGCCAGCCCCCGCACCAGCGACACTCGGCTGCGCGGGTCCATCGTCGGCTCGCACGTGCTAGCCACCGATGCGGGCGCGAACCTCCAGTGCGACCTCCAGCGCCTTCAGTCCGATGGCGCCGTCCACCAATGGCGGACGGCCGGTGCGGACCGACTGCACGAAGGCGGCCAGTTCCCGGTCCAGCGGCTTGACCGCTTCGACCTGAAGACGCTCACGCACGATCTCGGGGCGGGCGGCCCCCGGTATTTCTTTGAGACCGGCGCTGTCGATGGTTTGCGCGATGAAGTCGAGCGACAGGTAGGCCCCCGGCTGGAAGACTCGGATGCGGCGGGTCTGTTTGTCCGAGACACGGCTTGCGACGACATTCGCCACGGTTCCGTTGACGAATTCCAGACGGGCGCTGGCAATGTCCACATGGGGGGTCAGCACCGCCGAACCCACCGCGGAGATGCTGCTGATCGGCGCCCCCACCAGCGCCAGGATGATGTCGATGTCGTGGATCATGAGATCCGACACCACGTCCACGTCGGTCGCGCGCTCGGTGAATCCGCCCATGCGCTGGGCTTCGATGTAACGCGGTGCCGTGATGCGCTCGGCCAGCGCCATGACGCCGGCATTGAACCGCTCCACATGCCCGATCTGCACCAGTGCCCCATGGTCACCGGCCAGTTGCACGATCGCGGCGCCGTCCGCCTGGGTCGCGGCGATGGGCTTCTCGATCAGCACCGCGATGCCGCGCCGCAAAAACGGCTCGGCGGCCGACCAATGGAGCGTGGTCGGGACCACGATACTGACCGCATCGACGCGGTCGACCAGATCCAGCGCGCGGTCAAAGACGGCGCAGCCGGCCTCGGCCGCCACGGCCTGGGCGCGCGCCGGGTCCGCATCGACTACGCCGACCAGCACGACATCGGGCATACGCGAGTAGATCAGGGCGTGAAAACGGCCCAGATAACCGACGCCGATGACAGCTAAACGGAGTTTATCCGGCATGGGGAGGCGACCTGCCGTGAGGCGATCAGCCACCGACAGCGTCGGCACCAGGCGCCTGCTTGGCGATCGGCACCGCATCCGCGCCATAGTAGATGTTGATCTGGTACGCAAGGGTTGCGGCCATACCGACGACCACGACGACCAGCAGGAGTACGAACAGATCGGGTTTTCGACGGTTGCGCTTGTAAGTCATGGACGTACCGAAGAACACTGCAAGTGAAGTTCTGGGGGTGAGGAACGAAAACCGTGCGAAACAACCATCAAATCGCGCAACGAGCGCGGCGTGAACGGACATGCCCGGTCACCGCCGCCGCCACTCGGTTCGTATTATCCCGCGTTGCGGCCCGCTTGTCTGCTTCCGTTCATGCGCGCGAAACCGCGATTCCGACGTGCTGAAATTCCGACCCGCGACGCGCCTTCGACGCCGCCTCGGCCCGGCAGTCCCAAATTTGGGCGGCAGCACCCAGCATGGAGCCATCGGCGGGGCAGATGGTGGATGCGCTACGCTTATCCACCCTACAAAACCGGCGCTGCTGTAGGGTGGATAAGGCGCGCCGCACAATGTTCGGGACGCGGCACGTCGGTCGTGCGCGCCGCATCCACCAGGAGTCGCACGAGATCCTCAAATTTGGAATTGCTGGCCGCACCCGCCGAACTTCCTGGAGTGGGGCGCGTTAAGGTACCCTTGACGGCCTGAGCGCGGTCAGTCAACCCATTGCAACGATTCAAGGAGTCAAAATGAAGCATCACTCGATCAAGGTCGGTGCCCTCAGCAAGTTCCAGCCCGAGCAGTCCTCACCGTCCGACGGACGCTATGTCTTTTCCTACACCATTACCATTGAGAATCAAGGCGACGAGGCCGCGCGCCTGCTCGACCGGCATTGGGTGATCACCGATTCGGACGGCAAGGTTCAGGAAGTCCGCGGGGAGGGCGTGGTGGGAGAACAACCCTATCTGCAACCGGGCGAGCGATTCGAGTATACCAGCGGCACCATCCTGCCAACACCGGTCGGCAGTATGCATGGGAGCTACGGTATGGTCAGCGACGACGGCACCCGCTTCGACGCCGCGATCCCGGCGTTTTCCCTGGCATCCATGCGCAGCCTGCACTAGCCGCGACACCACCGACCGCACGCGCATGTCCACTTACGCCATCGGAGATATCCAGGGCTGCGAACTGGAACTCCATCGCCTGCTCGAACGCATCCGTTTCGATCCCGGCTCGGACCACCTCTGGTTCGCCGGCGACCTGGTCAATCGGGGACCCGGCTCCCTGGGCGTGCTGCGGCTGGTCCGCTCGCTCGACGCCTGTGCGGTCGTCGTGCTCGGTAACCATGATCTGCACTTGCTTGCGCTGGCCGCCGGCAACCAGAAGCACGCTCAGAAGAGCACCCTCCAGGCGGTTCTGGAGGCCCCTGATCGCGATGAACTCCTGGACTGGCTGCGCCGCCGCCCCCTGTTGCATCACGACAGCGCCAAGGGCTACACGCTGATCCATGCGGGGCTCCCCCCGCAATGGACCTTGGGCGACGCGCGCGCTTGCGCCCGTGAGGTGGAAACAGCCCTGCGGGGACCGGACTGGCGCGATTTCCTGTTCGCCATGTACGGCAACGAACCGAGCCGCTGGAGCCCGGAACTCACCGGCATCGAACGGCTGCGCTTCATCACCAACTGCCTGACCCGGCTGCGCTACTGCACCGCGGACGGCGCCCTGGCGCTCAAGGAAAAAAGTCTGCCGGCCAATCGTCCGGCAGGCTTGTTCCCCTGGTTCCAGTGTCCGGGCCGACTGACCCGCACCGCGCGGATCATCTTCGGGCACTGGTCCGCGCTGGGCTACTGGGATCAGGACAACGTCTGGGGCATCGACAGCGGCTGCCTGTGGGGCGGCAGCCTGACCGCGGTGCGGGTGCGTAAATCCAAACCCATCGAACCGCTGCATCTGCCCTGCGCGGGCTACCTGACGCCGGGCGAGGATGGCGACTGAGGCGACGCCTTATCAGGTCATCTGATACTCGGACTTGGAACCGGTCAGGTCCCAGGCAAAGGTACAATCCAGATGCGACAGCACCGCGATCATGCCGCTCTCGCCATCCTCCACCATGACGGCGATGGGTGCACGCCGACCGAACCGCCGGTTCCCGCGCCTGACCCAGAGGTTGCGCTGTTCCGGATTACGCGGAAAATAGGTGTTCAGTGCCTCCTCGATCCGCACCAGATAGGCGATCCGACGATTCACCCGCGGGTCGTCCGGCAAGGGCTCGGCCTCGCGAAAACGCCCGACCTGGCGGGCTTTCACGGTATCCGGCAGGTCCAGAATAGCAGCGATCGCCGGCGCGGGCAGTGCCCAGAGCGTGAGCAGATCCATGATGCGCCGGGTCAGGGCCAGGCGTTCGTCAGCGGTTTGATCAGTCATAGCGGGCACCCTGGGCAAAGCGAGGTCGTCAATTCGACCGCACGCCTGGACATGGCGACCGCGCCGCGGCGCAACAAGCCCCGTCGGTCGGGATGCCGATCCGCGGTACCGTCCCGAGCACCAACGGTTGCCCCGGTCCCCGGTGTCCGGCATACAATTGGGCGATCCAGCACGGATCGACAGCGCAGCACAGCATGACCCAGATCACCGACATCGACGCCTACATGGCCGAGGTGGGCCGCCGCGCCCGCGCGGCCGCGCGCGCGCTGGCCCGCGCCGCCACCTGCGATAAGGACGCCGCCTTGCGCGCCATCGCGCGGCGGATCGACCAGGCGCGCGACACCATCAGTGCGGCCAACCGCGCCGATCTCGAAGACGGCGCCGCCAAGGGGCTGGATACCGCCGCGCTCGACCGGCTCGAACTGACCCCCGGACGCATCGACGCCATGATCGAGGGTCTGCGCCAGATCGCCGCACTGCCCGACCCCATCGGCGCCATCACGGACCTGAATTACCGTCCGTCCGGCATCCAGGTCGGCCGCATGCGCGTGCCGCTCGGGGTGATCGGGATCATTTACGAGTCCCGCCCCAACGTGACGGCAGACGCGGCCGGACTCTGTCTGAAGTCGGGCAACGCCACGGTGCTGCGCGGCGGCTCCGAGTCCCTCGCCTCCAATCAGGCCATCGCCGCCTGTATCCGCGAGGGACTGGACGCGGCCGGGCTGCCCGGCGACGGGGTGCAGGTGGTCGCCACCACGGACCGCGCCGCGGTGGGGGTCATGATCGCCATGCCGGAAGCGATCGACGTCATCATCCCGCGCGGCGGCAAGAGCCTGATCGAGCGCATCAGCCGCGAGGCGCGCGTGCCCGTGATCAAACACCTGGACGGAATCTGCCATGTCTATCTCGACGCCGCGGCCGACCCGGAGAAGGCGTTGCGCATCACCCTGAACGCCAAGACCCAGCGCTACGGCACCTGCAACACCTTGGAGACGCTGCTGGTGGACACGGCCGCGGCGCCGTCGCTGCTGCCGCCCATCGCCGCCGCCCTGCGGGAGAAAGGCGTGGAACTGCGCGGCTGCCCGCGCACCCGTGAGATCCTGCCCGCGACCCTGGCGGCCTCCGAGGAGGACTGGGCCACCGAGTATCTGGCGCCGATCCTGTCGATCCGGGTCGTGGACGGTCTGGATGCGGCCATGGAGCACATCGCCCGCTACGGCTCGGCGCACACCGATGCCATCGTGACCGAGGACTACGGCCGCGCCCGCCGCTTCCTGCGCGAAGTCGACTCCAGTTCGGTCATGGTCAATGCCTCCACCCGTTTCGCCGACGGCTTCGAGTATGGCCTGGGCGCCGAGATCGGCATCAGCACGGACAAATTTCATGCCCGCGGACCGGTGGGCCTGGAGGGGCTGACCTCGCTGAAATTCGTGGTCCTGGGAAACGGCGAAGTCCGTGCCTGACGGCCGTCCGACAGGAGTCCAAGGCTTCAGCCTTCGCTTCTCTGCTTCAAGCTGGGACGACGCATCGTCGGGCGTTCCATCTTGATCTTGCAGGTCCGTGCGTGCTGCAAGGTACCATCCATGGCATTGGATTCCGGCATCCTGCCGGAATGACGCTGCAACTTAGGCGATTTCCGACAATTTCCATACCGGTCAGTGTAGGTGCGACTTCAGTCGCACCTATACCCCAGCCGATGGCGGGTGGTATCCGGAGTTCCGGAAATCACCTCAGGTTGGAACCGGCCACTAAAACGTGCCGCCATTCCAGCCGAACAGGTGCCTGGGCGGAGCGGCGAACTCGATGTAAACCCGCTCGGCCGGGATACCCAGCGACTCATTGAGCAGGTCGCACAACACGCGCGAGTAATGGGCTGTTTTGAGTTCGGGCAGGCTCAGACTTTTCAGTTCCAGATAGGCGGCGGGTGCCGCGGTGCCGGCGAAGAGCAGATCGCACCCGTCCTCCAGAATCACCATCACATAAGACTCCGGCTTGCCCAGCAGCTCAGCCACGGTGCCGGAGGCGCGTTTCAGTAAACCGGCACGGACTTCGGCCGGGACTTGGACATTGGTCAGGATGCGCAACGTGGGCATGGCGGACTGGACCTCGGCAGTCGGTGAATTCCACAATGATAGAGTGCGGGCGACGACTTGTCGCCGGGTAGATCGGACTTGATCTTGCCGACAACGACAGGGCCCGCAGAACCATCAGGACCGCTGACCCGACATCGCGCAGCCCTGAAGCATGACCGCGTGACCGCAGTCACGGCGTGGGCTGGCGGTGGTTAACAAAAGTTAATGTTCGCACAAGGGGGTAGACACCGCTGCGGGCTTCTGGCAGGATTAATGGCAGAGTAGT
>Ga0247836_1006306_pt1 | contig 13269 bp, 5 predicted proteins | sample LaCruzMarch2015__4_FD_187116 | JGI IMG/M metagenome (GOLD analysis project Ga0247836, IMG submission 187116) | Freshwater microbial communities from meromictic Lake La Cruz, Castile-La Mancha, Spain - LaCruzMarch2015_14m | ecosystem: Environmental > Aquatic > Freshwater > Lake | place: Spain...
TTGATATTAAATGCAAATGGAGTAGAAAATGTTTATCAATCCAATGCATGTACTTATGAGTTAAAAAATAAATTCTATTCGTATCGCCGTGAAAAACAAACAGGTAGAATAGCTACATTGATTTGGTTTAATAATGTCTAATAATCACAGGATGCTAATATGACAAACAAATTAAAGTATTTCTTAACAGCATTTTTAATACTAAGTTTAAATTGCGTTTATGCTGGTAAAGAAGCATTATTACCAACTCTTGCTCCGGTTTTAAAAAAAACAATGCCAGCCATTGTAAATGTTGCGGTTCAAGGAGTGATTCCTGGTAGTCTTCCTGCCCAAGAAAATGAAGAGTCACCAAATAAATCTAATAAAAACCCCCAAGGACCAAGAAAATTTCAATCTATTGGTTCAGGAGTCATTATTGATCCTAATAACGGTATTATTATAACAAACGATCACGTGATTCGTAACGCTAACCTTGTCACTATAACTTTAAATGATGGTCGACGTTTAAAGGCTAAAATTATTGGTGGTGATAGTGAAACTGATGTTGCCGTTCTTAAAGTTGATGCTAAAAATTTAAAGAGTTTACCAATTGGCGACTCTGATAAAATTGAAGTTGGCAATTTTGTGGTGGCAATTGGCAACCCTTTTGGGCTAAATAGTTTTGGCAATAGTCAATCCGCGACCTTTGGTATTATTAGTGCGATGAAACGTTCTGATCTTAACATCGAAGGAATTGAAAACTTTATTCAAACAGATGCGGCTATTAATCCAGGTAATTCTGGTGGTGCCTTAGTTAATATTGATGGCGAACTTATTGGAATTAATACCGCTATTATTTCACTTTATGGTGGCAGTGTAGGCATTGGTTTTGCAATACCTATTAATATGGCAAAAGAAGTGGCTCAACAGATCATAAAATATGGTTCTGTTCATCGCGGCTTAATGGGAATATATGTTCAACATCTTACTCCTGAGCTTGCACAAGCCATGGGTTATAATGAAGATTTCCAAGGAGCTCTTATTTCGCAAGTCAATGAGGGCTCTCCTGCTGAAGCTGCTGGCTTAAAATCAGGAGATGTAATTACTCAAATCAATGACACTAAAATCACGCAAGCAGCCCAAGTTAAAACGACTATTAGTTTACTGCGTGTAGGATCTGATGCCAAAATAATAGTAAACCGTAATGGTAAGTTATTAACTTTAACCGCTTTAATAACTGACACTAAGAAAAATGAACAAAAATTACAATCAAATAATCCATTCCTTTATGGACTAGCACTTAGCAATTTTGAACAAGACTCACCAATGCATGGACATATTGTTGGTGTTCAAGTTATGGGTGCTACTGAAAATAGCGCTGGCTGGAGAGCTGGCATTCGCCCTGGTGATATAATTATCTCGGCTAATAAAAAGCCCACGACTAATTCAAAAGAGTTACAAGAAATAGCGCAACAGAATAAAAAAGAATTGTTAGTGCAAGTGCTAAGAGGAAGTGGTGCTTTATATATATTAATAATTTAATTAAATATATGAACGTATTGTGGGAAAAGCGTTAACTATATCATTAGCCAAAAGTATACTGATCTTTAATGTGTCTTAATTGTCTAGTGGAATTTGATTGAATCCGAGCCATGACCGTTAGGGAGTGGAGTCCTTAAAATCACCACTCCCTAACGGTCGTGGCTCGGAATTTCGCTTACATGCCAATATAAAAATTAACTTGTAGGTAATAATATATATATATCGCTTTGTCCACCCTACCTCTATAAACAACTAATGTTTTAAAATATTTGCCACTATATTTTTTAACCAAACTGCCCAACCCTTATTAAAATTAAAATTTTCTCAATAAATTAACTCCTAACACTTGACATAAGCTGATGAAAAAGACAGAATCACGCCTTCACGTGGCTATGTAGCTCAGCCGGTTAGAGCGCGGCACTCATAATGCTGAGGTCGGTAGTTCGAGTCTACCCATAGCCACCACTTCAAAAAGACTCTATATAAATTTATATTATTAGACTTTGTCATACGATATTCCTAACTATAATTTACATATATCAAATTGGCACAAAAAATGCATCGTTAAATTAATTTAAGTACAAGCGTGCGTATATTAAAAACATGTTCTTTATTCCTTGAAACAAGTGGGCAAACAAAGTACAATAATCTGTTTTAAAGCAATATGGTGAACAATGCCTAAAGTTTTTTTCTGGCAAGATGTAATAGGTAATAACGAGCAATTCGAGCCCTACCAAACTGAAATTAATCAATTAATAGCTGGAGATTACGCAGCCCTTTCGTTAGAAAAGCTGAAAATCTCATCGCGTACGCCGATATACAGTATTCGCATTAGTGGTGAAAAGCGTATTTTATTCACGACTTATAATGGAAAAATATGTTTATTAGATGTGGTATTAAACCATGACTACCATAAATCTAGATTTCTTAAAAACCCTGCGATTTTAAATGCTTTCCTAGATAGGCATGTTGAAGATTTATTAGCATTTGCTACAGAAGGACCAGAAGCTAAATTATCGGGCATTGCAGCACAAGATTTTGTTGTCTACGAACGCATAGAAGGAATAGAAGCAAAAACAGGTTTTGCCGAGCCTGTTGCCTTATATCACTATCAACAGCGCATGATTGAATTTAACGAAACACAAGATCATGTATTACGCACTCGATTACCACTGGCTATCTCGGGTCCCGCGGGCTCAGGTAAAAGTTGTGTTGCCATGTCGATGCTTACCAACTATGTACGTGAAAATATGGCAAAATCAAGTGCTTTTCCTATTGTTTATGTTGCTCACTCCCCACGTTTAGTAGCCGCCATGCAAAAAATATGGGGTGAAAACCTTAGCGCCCCTCTGCCGCCGTATGTAGATGTTCAATTTAAAACAGTTGTAGAGTTATTTTTAGAACAGATAGAAGGTGACTGGAAACTTGCCGAAAGTTTCAACTTTGCCGCCTGGTATGCGGAATATTTAATTTCAATTAGACATCGTGCCAAAGCAAAAGGTAGGGGTTCTCCTACAATTGAGGAAAATAAATCAGATGTATGGCGGGAATTTAGAATTATTTCTGGTGGTTTTGGTGAAAATGAATATATAAGACTAGGCGAAGGACAATCTACAGTTAGTGAAGAACGACGTAAGTTTATCTTTGATTCCTATAAAGCATATATAAGTTATTTATCTAAACACCATTTGATTGAACCAGAGTTAGCTATTATTCGTGAATCAAATCACAAATTAGCTATCATTGATGAAGCTCAAGACCTATCTTATGGGCAACTTGCAGGGCTTAATAATATGGCGAAAGGAAAAATCGTATTCATGCTTGGCGAACACCAAATCTTATTTGATGGACTATCACGTCTTAGCTACTTAGAGCAGCACTTTCATCAATTACATAAGCCATTAAATATAAAGCAATTATCAGGCACATACCGATCTGCTCAAAACGTACTTAATGTAGCCAAAACCATGATTGGATTTAAATATGGAGCCACTGGAGGTGCTACCGACAAGGGGGAAGTTATTGAATTGCGATCATCAGGAGAGATGCAGGATGTTGTAGGTGAAACCTTATGGCTTAGCTCTAAAAACATATTAGAATTATCTCATCTTCGTAACCAGGCGCAAGCGGCAAATCTTGCTGTTATATCTTGGTCTGAAAAAGGCGCATCCGAAGCAAGATCAGCAATTGAAACAGAATTAATCTTTAATCCAGCTGAAGCGAAAGGTCTAGAATATGATACTGTTATACTTTGGGATCCTTTCTCAGGAAGTGATTGTCGCAAAGCCTGTGAAAAACTAAAATCATCACATTCAAGTATTGCTGCTGCAAGCGGTGCCGGACACCTGGCTAAAAAAGGCCAAGCAGACACCTCTTTTCTGCCATATTTTAACTCCATCATTACAGCTATAACCCGTGCAAAACGTAAAATCGTTATCGTACACAATGGTGATTTTCATACTATAGAGCCTATGCTCGGTGGCCTATCGATGGTATTTCCATCCTTAAGCGCCATTCTTATGCCAAAAAAAGAATCAGGTATGGGTCCATCCTCTCGAACCTCAAATTCTCACATTGATGCTCCAGATACCAAAGATAAATCTGCTATTTTTATTAACATAGCAGAATGGGAAAGACAGGCGGCAATACTTGTTGGCGAAGGGCTAGAAGACAAAGCACGAGCTATTTTTCTTAATAGATTAAAAAGAAGCGTGGATGAGTATGAAGCATTTGCTTTATGTCACAGGATAGACAACACCAGCTCTGCGGCATCTGCTATAATTCCAAAACCACGAATTGAAGAAAAAATTCAAGCTGTAACTAGTGGGCCAACAAAATCTCCAACAAAATCACCAATACCAACATTGGATGAAATGCAACGGGAAGAAGCTAAAGGTAATCTAGCGCCGCTTAAAAAATTTATTTTATTTAAATTACATTTACAGGAAAATCCTAAATGCTTAGACAATAAATATGTTAAATCTTGGTTAAAAGAAGAGTTAAGCGTAAATAATCCTGCAGCTTCAGAAAAAACAATACTTTATTGGTTTGCTACTACTGAGGCGGGTAGCTCTGTGTTTAACTTGATTGTTTCTAAAAGGAAACATAATGATTTGCTAGAATGCATCCCTCCAACGGTATGGGAACAATCATCAAACTCCGGGAAGAAATCTGATAATCCATCTATGTTAAATCTTCTGGTGGAGAAAACATCTAAAGGGATTGAGATTATAAAAGAATTATTAGTAAATCACCCAAAAATTGCAGAAAAAATCCCAGTTTCAGCGTGGATTATGGCGCCAACAACTGGTGAATATATAAATATCTCAACCTTATTCGAAATATGCAAACTCCAATCTAGTGGGCATGAAGTACTTAAGCAACTCATTTACCGATATCCTAAAATTTTAGAATCAATTCCAGGCAGTGCATGGGCACTAGATCACTTAAGTATCTCACCATTATCTTGGCTATCTGCAAGCGATTCTGGTCATGAGTTGCTCAAAGTGTTAATCACTAATCAGCCTCATATTATAGCTGCAATTCCAAGTAGCGCATGGGCGCTTGCAAGACCAATATTATCACATGAACAAAGATGGACGGGTTCTCCTCTGTATGGACTTTCTGTAAAACCTAATGGGCGCGAAGTACTTGGCATGCTCATTAATAAATTTCCTAAGCTTATAGAGGATATTCCAGTTAGGGCATGGGGACCTGGGCTTCCAACTGATGTAACTACCTCTCCCTTATTATGGCTAACTTTTGATAACACGGGATTTGATGTATTAAGGCTCATTATTAAACATTGTCCCGCAATTATATCTAACATTCCCGCTAGTTTATGGTCATTACAAGCAGAAACTAGAATCATGACTAAAATGAGTAAAACATCTCCTTTGTATTTTCTAATTAGTGTTAGCGACAAAAGTCGCAGCATATTAAAAGATTTGATTATAAAATTCCCAGAAATTTTCACTGCCATCCCATGCAACATATGGATACGTATTATAACCGGTACATTTCCTACAGGTGTTTCTTATTCGATTGTTGAAAAAATACCAGCTGAAGTACTTGAGATTCTTAAGCTTCTTAAACCAAACTTAAAAACTGATTCACCTATACATGACATTATATTACGTATAGATGAGGCAATAAGAATAAACAGAAACGCAAGTACGAGAATATCAGGTGCAAGATTTTTTCAAGATTCAGCTACTACAGAGTCTTCAACTGAATTTTTGGAAACGAGAAAACTAGAATCATCTATATATGATGAAAAATCACAACTGCCATCTTTAGATATTATTCAGCAACTTGACCGTGAAGATAAACTCTCGCCGCTGAAAAAATTTGTTATCTTAAAATTACAACTACAAGATAACGCTGATTGTATAAAACATCCTTACGTTAGATCATGGTTAAAAGAATCGTTGAGCATAAATAATCCTGATGCTATAGAAAAAACATTATTATACTGGCTTATATCTAACGATTCTGGCAGAGGAGTTTTTAAAGCTATTCTTGATACGGGAAGTCTTGACTTACTTGAATGCATACCTCCTGAGGTTTGGAATCAATATCCAAAATCTGGTGGAAATGCTGAATTACCTTTACTATATATTCTTTTCTCCAATGAAGGTGTTGGTAAAGAAATAATTAAACAATTACTTGTAAAATATCCTAGTATTTCTGAAAGGATCCCTGTATCTGCCTGGCTTCATCCGCCAACCTTTTACCAACTATATAAAGATGCTGAAGGCATTAAAATATTTAAACTATTTATAAACAACTGCCCTAAGACAATTAATTTAATTCCAGGAGGAGCTTGGGCAACTAACCTATGTTTTTCACCTTTGTTTTTTCTAACTTCAGATAATTTAGGCCTTGAAATATTAGAATTACTGATTTGTAAACATCCTCATATTATATTATCAATTCCCAGCGATGAATGGGTAAAAAATATATCGACTGATGGAGTATCTCCATTCTATAGACTTACAACCGATAGCAAAGGGGTTGAAATACTAAATTTGATTATTAGAGACTTACCTACAATTATTTCTGCTATTCCATTCAGTGCCTGGTGGTCATCTTCAGCAAGCTCAATTCATCGAACTCAGGCATTACTCTCCCCTCTTTATTGGCTATGTACTGATAAAAATGGATGGGCTGCATTAAAAATACTCATCGAAAAATTTCCTGAAATTATAGCTAGCATTCCTCATGGGGCATGGGAAATAGAACTTAAATCAGGGGCATTAGCTAAATCATCACCTTTATCTTTATTGTTTTCTAACCCCGAAAGTTGTTTGGTAGCTAAAGATTTAATTAAAAAATTCCCCCTTATTTTCACTGCTATTTCATACAAAACGTGGGGACGAATTATGCTTAATGAGGCCCCATGCTCTGCTTTTATTGACTTACTCATTGATAAAAATAAAGAAATTCTTGAAATTATTAAGTTACTTAAAGCACATGCAAGACCTGAATCACCGTTAATAAGTCTTATAATTGGTGTCGAAGATGAAATAGAAGCAAGAAAACCAAAAATAAGTTCAGCAGCCTGCATAAGTGCGACAACAACTGGACTTTTTCAAGCTCCACCAACAACAGCACTAATTAATAATGATGGATTATCCCCCGAGGCTTTGTTAGAAGCTTTAACGCTAATGAATGGAATGGACTAGCAATTAAGTTTAAATTAAATTATTTAACAAGGAAAATTCTATTGCAAAAGATTAAATTTCGTTATCATGTTAAAATTAAAAATTTTATGGTTGTTTGAATGCAAAAAATTTTTTTCATTTTGATGTTATTAATAACTAATATGATTTATGCCGATGAAATTAATATTAAAGTCATACCGTTAGATGGCAAACCTGCTTATCTTTTACAAATTGGTTCATATGCATCAGAAAATGAAGCTCAAGAAATACAAAAGAGTCTTTCTTCATCTATAAAAGAAACCTTAAATGTTGAACATTCTGCTGATAAAAATAATTTTTATTTACAAATTGGCCCAATGACCGACTATTCTAAAGCACGCGAGCTTGAGAATAAAATTATAGAATTAAAAGGTAAACCTATAGCAACTAGTAATGAGCTACAAACAAGTCAAATAGAGCCCATAGAACCTCAAAAAATTTGGAATTTACGTAATGCTGATATTCGTGCGGTTATTGATGAAGTTGCGCGGGTAACTGGTAAAAACTTTATTATTGATCCTAGAGTACAAGGCAAAGTATCAATTGTTTCAACCAAACCTATGTCCGATAAAGAACTATATCAAGTTTTTCTCTCAGTCTTGCAAGTATCAGGATATGCTGCCATTCCAAGCGATGGAATTATTAAAATTATTCCTAATATCGATGCAAAAACAGTTTCACCTGATTTATTAAGTCTTACAAAAAATCCACCTGTTGGTGATGATATGATGGTGCAAGTAATACCTGTGCATTATGTACCCGCAGAACAATTAGTACCTGTATTACGCCCGCTTATGCCGCAATGGTCTAATGTATCGGCCTATTCACCTTCCAATATGCTAATTTTATCAGGACGCGCTAGCAATATTAAACAACTAGCTAATATTATTAAGCAAGTAGATAGCTCAACTTCAAATGGAATCGATATGGTCCATTTAAAGCATGCTTTAGCTATGGATGTGGCTAATACTTTAAAAGAATTAGTAAAACCACAACCTGGTATTTCACCTAATAATCAAACAACTTTAGCAGCTGATGATAGATCTAATGCCATACTATTAAGTGGGAGCAAAACCGAGCGAATAAAACTACGCATGCTAATAGCTCAATTAGATAAAGATAACCCAAATGGCTCTAATAGTAATACTCAAGTTATTTACTTAAATTATTTACGAGCTGAAGATATTGTACCTATTTTAGCAGGTATTGCCCAAGCAAACTTTAGTGGTACTGTAGGTACAACCATAGGAACTATTACTAGGCCACAATTAGATAGCACAAACCCTAATTCAAGTTTAGTAAATAACACAGATTCTAACTCAAGCTCACCTAATAACTCATCAGCTGGAAATGTATCGACACTCCCAGGTAATGCGGCCATGCCAAATACAACTAGTGCCTCAACTCTAAATGAGGGAACTACAAAACCATCAGTACAAATTATTGCAGAGCCTAATACTAACTCTCTTATTATTAATGCTCCATCTACGTTAATTCGCATACTTAAAACGGTAATTAGCAGGCTTGATATAAAACCCGCACAAATATTAATTGAAGCTATGGTTGCTGAAATTAATGAAAATGATTTTAATAGCTTAGGTATTGAATGGGGTAGTATTGATCAAAGAACTAAAGGACCTGATTCATTCCGTGCAGGGTTTGCAATTCTTAATTCAAAAACTACACTAGCCCAATTTCAAGCACAAATTTATGCCCTTGCGCGCATAAATAGGGCTAATATTTTATCTACACCTTCGGTTGTAGTATTAGATAATAGACAAGCAAAAATTCTTATTGGTAAGCAAGTATCTGTGGCATCGACAAATTACCCTAATAATGCTGGGGGCACAACAAATGCAAGCCCATACACCACCTTTGACCGCGTTAATGTGGCACTGCATCTATATGTAAGACCGCAAATAACTAAAGCTAAAGGGATTCAAATGCAAATTGATCAGGGTAATGATACTCTTGAATCAATTAACACTATTGATCCAGGAACTACCCCGACCTTTAACATCAGCTCAATTGTTACTTCAGTTCATGTTGATAGTGGTGACATAATAGTTCTTGGTGGTTTATTACAAGATAATTTAGGCAATGATAATAACGGTATTCCAATTTTAGGCAAAATTCCAGGGGTTGGCCGCTTATTTCAACATAATACTACCCTACGGGAGAAGAAAGTCTTAATGGTATTTATCCGCCCTTGTATCTTAAGATCTGAGTTAGATAATGTTCAAATGACTGGTGGTAAATATAATGATATTCGCCAAACTCAACTTGATTGGTTACGTACTCAAGAATTTAACCCACAAAATAAAAAGACAGTTCTGCCTCCATTACAGTTATCAAACTTACCTAAGCCTTTTAGCAGGACTATTATTCAACCTAATATGGCGACAAAGTAAAATATGGAAACTCTTAAACAAAAGCCTAGTCTTCCGTATTTATTTGCCAAAAAAAATGGTGTTATTGCATGTGTAACAGATAAATCTAATAATATTATTTTATATCATTTAGCTAATACTACTTTTCAAATTTTTGCAGAAGTAAGAAGGTTATTACAAACTGATTTTAGCTTGAAAGAAGTTAATCCTCAAGAATTTCAGCAATATTTATCAGCTACTTACCAATCACAATCTTCCATTTCAGATGCAGCCTTTGGCATGGAAGAAGAAATGGATTTAGCCCAACTCGCCTCTCACCTTCCTGCATCTGAAGATTTATTAGATAACCAGGATGATGCGCCAATTATACGTCTTCTAAACGCCCTTTTTACTCAAGCAATCAAGCAAAAAGCATCAGATATTCATATTGAAACTTATGAAAATCGAGTTTTAGTGCGTAATCGTATTGATGGAGTTTTACAAGAAGTTCTAGAAATTCAGCGAGGCATAGCGCCTCTTGTAATTTCACGTGTAAAAGTAATGGCTAAATTAGATATAGCTGAGAAAAGGATCCCACAAGATGGACGCATCACGTTACGCATTGGCGGCCATAATATTGACGTCAGGGTGTCAACGTTGCCCTCAAACCATGGTGAGAGGATTGTACTTAGAATTTTAGATAAAGAATCAGCAAAACTTGATTTAAGCTTACTTGGCATGCCTCAAGATACTTTAAAAGCTATGCGTAAAATGATTGCCGAACCTCATGGTATTATTTTAGTAACAGGCCCCACAGGATCTGGAAAAACCACATCATTATACGCGATGCTAACTGAGCTTAATCAAGTAAGTCGCAATATTTTAACTATTGAAGATCCAATAGAATACGATTTACCAGGAGTTGGCCAAACTCAAGTAAATACCAAGGTAAAAATGACCTTTGCCAAAGGTTTACGCGCTATTTTACGACAAGATCCTGATGTGGTAATGATTGGTGAGATTAGAGATTTAGAAACTGCTGAAATCGCAGTTCAAGCAAGCCTTACAGGCCATTTAGTACTTTCTACTTTACATACTAATAGTGCACTAGGTGCTATAACCCGTTTACATGATATGGGAGTTGAATCATTCCTATTATCATCATCTATAGTTGGTTTAATTGCGCAAAGACTAGTTAGAAAACTTTGCGATCATTGTAAAACACCGCATAAATTACGTGATGATGAAAAAGAACTAATGGGAATTAAACCTAAAACAGATTTATCTAATATATATGAGCCTTGTGGATGCGAGCATTGCTCTAATGTTGGATATAAAGGCCGCACTGGAATTTACGAATTAATAACAATCAATGAAACCCTAAGAGGCATGATTCACCGCCATGAAAATATCCAAGATATAGATTCATATCTAAGACCTAAAACACCGACTATTCGCGAGGATGGTTTTAAAAGAGTATTAGCAGGTGATACATCTCTCGCGGAAATATTAAGGGTTACGTCGATTTGATCACGGAACAATTATTGACTTCAAAACATTTTATGCGCAATAATTATGCATAAAATTGATATGAGATCATGTAGTGCCATTTGGTTCGTATAGGAGACCGTCCATCCATAAGATCTCAGGATACCGCGGACAAGCCGCGGTACTTAGGTGTTTTGGAGAGTTGCAAATTAATTGTCAACAGACCATAGTACAAAAATATTAAAAAATAAAAGTATGATCCTATACCACTGGATTAAAAAGCCTTATTAATCGATATCGCTAATGCTTGGGTATTCACGCTTCCCGAAGTTGTTCCGGTGTTCGTTCCGGTACGCGTTACTCCATTACGCGAGGTGTCAGTATCTGTCCACGACCCTCCCCAGTTACTCGTTTTTCTTCCTGTCACTGAGTACGTGTAGCTTATATCTAAGAACCAGGTGGGAGCGATAAAGTACGTGGCACCTACCATAGCAATGCCGCCATACAACCATTGGGTTGTTGAATATTTTTTGCCTAGGCCGAGTCCAGTAGGTGTAGTAGGGATAATTTCAACATCCTCGAATCCGGTAATGTTCTGAATTAAGGTCTTTGTTTGGACAGTAGTCGGGCCAAGTCCCAAATACAAATAGCTTCTTTCAAATGATCGGCCAATTAACGGAATCAGCGATATTTGCTGATTAATAGTCTGCCGGTAAGATTGAATAAGGTAATTCCCAGTGAATGGCGTATATACTCCATTTTCGGTAAATCCACCAGCTTGTGGGATCTGCTGTTGACTGTTGGAAGAACCTATACCAAAGTAACTATATGAAAGTTTACCGCCACCCATCCACTGGTTACCGGAAAAATGCTGGAAATATCCTGCTTGTATTATGGGACCCAAAGCCGATTTAGAGTCCAGATCAAGACCGGTCGAGCCAGCAGCAGATCCGACTTGGGCTGTATTAACGCCGTAAGGTGGGCTATATGATGTTCCTTTGCCATAAAGATTCTGATTACCAAAACTGCCTGAGATCCAACCTCCACCTAACCCACCAAAAAAGGCTGATTGCGGCACAATTGACTTATCGGTCTCAACGGCTGAACCTGTGCTCATCATGCCACCAGAAAAAGCATTGGTTTCGACCAATCCCATCAAAAGACCCGCTAATATTATTCTTCTCATATACACCACTCCATAGTTAAGCGTACCTTAATAGGAACGTTATTTATCCAAAATCAACAAATTAACACAATATTTAGTCCTGTGGAAGAACTACAAAATCTATCAGTTATCAATTTGCCAGAACTAATTGATATTCTTTTTGATAAAAATTAACCATATACTTATAAGTTAATTTCTTAAGGTCAGGTGGGTAAATCCGTCGTTGCGAGAAGGCATTGTTGCGCGGAGGATGACGAAGAAGAACCACGCAACAATAACAGGTAAAAATTTATAGGGAGCCACCCTTTATTAAGATAAGGTATGACGTAACCTTTATGGAGAAAACTAAAAACTGCTCTAAGTCTTTGTCACCATTCTCCATGTAGTCCCATTTTGGCTGTCAAGAAGCTCTATTCCCTGAGTTAAAAGGGTATCTCTAATTTTGTCAGCTTCTGCCCAATCTTTATTAGATCTTGCTTGTAAACGCTTTTCAATAAGCTCATTAATATGATCTTGTTCATTAAGCTCTATACCTGCTTGCAAAAATAATTCTGGGTCAGATTGCAATAAACCTAAGGTTCCACCTAAATGCTTCAGCGTTGCAGCAAGAGTTGCTGATTTAGTTTTATTAATTTCATGACTTAATTGAAATAACACTGATAATGCAACAGGGGTATTAAAATCATCATTCATCGCCGCATTATATTTTTCCATCCAAGATGCATCTAAGTCTTTTTCATTAGTAATACTTATATCTTTAATAGACTGATAAAGACGCATTAATGCCCGCCCTGCTAGAACTAAATTATCTTCAGAATAATTAAGTGGGCTGCGATAATGGCTAGATAAAAGAAAATAGCGAACAATTTCACTATTATGTTTTTTTAATACATCGGCAATAGTAAGAAAATTACCAGTTGATTTGGCCATTTTTTCATTATTAACTTGGAGCATGCCAGTATGAATCCAATAATTAGCAAAATTCTTACCAGTAGCACCTTCTGATTGCGCTATTTCATTT
>Ga0247836_1006310_pt1 | contig 13261 bp, 13 predicted proteins | sample LaCruzMarch2015__4_FD_187116 | JGI IMG/M metagenome (GOLD analysis project Ga0247836, IMG submission 187116) | Freshwater microbial communities from meromictic Lake La Cruz, Castile-La Mancha, Spain - LaCruzMarch2015_14m | ecosystem: Environmental > Aquatic > Freshwater > Lake | place: Spain...
TGAAAAAATGTTGCAGTTAAAAGAAGACGCGCTGCAGCACAAACTTTCTACCGAAAAAATAGATGTCACATTACCTGGTCGTGGTAACCAATCAGGTTCCCTGCATCCGGTGACACAAGTCAAGCGTCGTATCAATGCGTATTTTAGTCGTATGGGTTTTGATGTGCTTGATGGCCCAGAAATAGAAACAGAATTTTATAACTTTGAAGCATTAAACATTGCTTCTCATCATCCTGCGCGTGCAATGCACGACACGTTTTATTTTGGGGACGGGCGTCTCTTAAGAACACATACATCCCCGGTGCAAATTCGTGCGATGGAAAACAGAACGCCGCCGTTACGACTCATCGCTCCAGGTCGGGTTTATCGGTGCGACTCAGATTTAACGCATACCCCGATGTTTCATCAAGTCGAAGGACTGTTCATCGATAAGCAGGCGACACTTGCTGGCTTAAAGGGATTGTTGCATGATTTCTTCGCGGAGTTTTTTGGCCGTGAGTTAGCCGTGCGTTTTAGACCATCTTACTTTCCTTTCACCGAGCCCTCCGCAGAAGTTGATATTGAGTGTACTCAATGTTCAGGAAAAGGCTGTCGTTCCTGTAAATTTACAGGATGGCTTGAAGTTTTAGGATGTGGCATGGTGCATCCTAACGTTCTTCGTGCTGCTAATATTTCCCCGGACGACTATCAAGGATGGGCTTTTGGGATGGGCATGGATAGATTAGCCATGCTTTATTATGGCATCGATGATTTGCGCATGATGTTTGAGAATGATTTAACATTTTTAAACCAGTTTTAATCGCCGACAGTTTCTTTTTTGCGGGTGTGTGCAAAGGCAATTATAAATATAACAGTAGGACGCTCCAATGAAAGTAAGTGAATTATGGTTACGGGAATGGGTTAATCCCTCTTTAACAGCGCCAGAACTCAGCGCTCAGCTGACGATGGCAGGTTTAGAAGTGGATAGCTTGACCCCTGTTGCGGGCGAATTTAGTCATGTGGTTGTGGCTAAGGTTTTAAAGACGGCTCCTCACCCAGAAGCTGATAAGCTTACCTTGTGTGACGTCGATGCAGGTAATGGCACGCCGCTCAGTATTGTTTGCGGGGCGTCTAATGTACGGTCAGGTCTAATAGTGGCCTTGGCTTTGCCGGGTGCAAAATTGCCTGGCGGGATTTCAATAAAAGAAACCATGCTTCGTGGTCAATTGTCACAAGGGATGTTGTGCTCAGTGACAGAATTAGGCTTGGAAGACCAGTCAGACGGTATTTTGGAGCTTGCCGATGATGCACCTGTTGGGGCTGATTTACGTGAATATTTATTGTTAAATGATAAGGTCTTCGATATTGATCTTACGCCCAATCGCGCCGATTGCTTTAGCATTTTAGGTGTTGCTCGTGAAGTGGCGGCTTTAAATGGCATACCTCTTCGAGACGTGCCATCGGTGGTAACGCCTGCAACGACTGATGCGGCGTTAAACATTCATTTAGAAGCTCCGGAGGCTTGTCCTCAGTACTGCGGACGAGTCATTCGAAACATTCATCCTCATGCAACCACCCCGTTCTGGATGAAGGAGCGTTTACGACGTAGTGGACTGCGCTCAGTACACCCTGTTGTGGATGTTACTAATTATGTAATGCTTGAGTTAGGTCAACCCATGCATGCGTTTGATTTAAAGAGCATTGAGGGTGATATCACTGTGCGATTTGGCAAGCCCTCAGAGACATTGCTTTTACTCGATGGTCAAACCGTTACGTTGAACGATAAAGTGCTCGTGATTGCAGATAGCGTGAAACCGTTAGCTTTGGCCGGAGTGATGGGTGGGAAAGCAAGTTCAGTCGATACAGAAACCACGGATATTTTTATCGAAAGTGCCTATTTTAACCCATTAATGGTGGCGGGTGTCGCGCGGGCATTTAATCTATTTAGTGATTCTTCACAGCGTTTTGAGCGCGGTGTTGACTCAACCCTTCAGTCGCTTGCATTAGAGCGTGCCACTGAATTATTGCTTGGCATTGTTGGGGGGGAGCCCGGCCCTTTAACCATGGTTCGTGAAGCCAATTGCATGCCTTCTCGCGTTACTATTGCTTTTTTTCCGGCCAAGGTTAAGCAACTAACGGGCGTCTCTGTTACTGAAGACGCAATGAAATCTATATTGACCGGGTTGGGAATGGCAATCGTTGATACAGGCGCGCATTGGGACGTCTCTGTGCCGGCTCATCGTTTTGATATTTCACTTGACGTTGACCTTGTGGAAGAAATTGTTCGTTTGTATGGCTATGACAATATTAAAGCCGCTCCTTGGATGGCGGTGGTACAAGCGGGTAAAGCCAATGTGTCTGAAGGCTTAATAAGCCAAATCAGTGATTTTTTGTGTGGGAGAGGGTACCACGAAGCCATCAATTATAGTTTTGTGGATCCTCTATTACAGCAGGCGCTGTATCCTGAGCGCCCTACCATGCAACTGCTAAACCCGATTTCATCTGAGTTATCTGAAATGCGCCTCGGCATGTGGCCAGGCTTGCTTGCGTCTATGATTTATAATGCACATCGTCAGCAATCCGCCATTCAATTATTTGAGGCGGGTGTCGTTTTTGATGGCAATGGAGATGCGCTTCAGGAGCGTGGTTGTATAGCGGGATTATTAACAGGACAGAGCGGTCTGCTGAATTGGAGCGAGCCTTCTCGTGCTTTTGATTTTTATGATGTTAAGGGTGACCTACAAGCCTTGTTTTCGCAGTTGAACCTTCATGATGTTCAGTTTGTTGCAGCAACACATGATGCGCTACACCCCGGACAAACAGCAAAAATACAGATTGCGGGTAAAGATGCGGGGTGGATTGGCGCGCTTCACCCACGCTTAGTGGATGCCCTTGAGGTATCTGCTGATGTTATCTTGTTTGAATTAAACTTGTCGTCGTTGGTTAACGCGCACACGGTACGTTACCAATCCATTTCAAAATACCCACAAATTCGACGAGACTTATCATTGCTTGTGAGTGAAGAGGTCAGCGCTGCACAAATTGAAGCTTCAGTGCGGGCTGTGGTTTCACCGGCATGGTTAAAGTCATTTGATGTTTTTGACCTGTATACGGGTGAAAAAATACCTTCGCATAAAAAAAGTCTGGCTATAGCCTTGACCTTGCAAGATGATCATCGGACACTGGTTGATACAGAGATCAATGCAATAATTGGTGCTATAATAAATCAACTGGACAATGAATTTGCCATTATATTGAGGGACTAATCGTGAATGCTTTGAGTAAAGCCATACTAGCAGATGCCTTGTGTAATGTTGTAGAGCTAACCAAACCTGATGCTAAAGAGGTTGTTGAGCAATTTTTTGAAGAAATCAGGTTTGCACTTGAAGACGGCCAGCATGTAAAATTATCAGGGTTTGGTAATTTTTCTTTGCGGGACAAGCCTCAGCGTCCGGGGCGAAATCCTAAAACCGGAGAGGAAATTCCGGTGGCTGCACGGCGTGTGGTAACGTTTAAGCCAGGTCTTAAATTAAAAACAAAAATAGAAACGCGAGATAAATAATCCTTTGACCCATTATACAAAACACCTTTTCATTTGCACCAACCAGAAAGCGGTTGGTAAGCAATGTTGTGCTCTATCGGGGGGAGAACCCTTCTTTGATTACCTAAAGCAGCAATTGGTCGCTAAGGGCTTACAGGGACCCGGTCAATTTAGAGTTAGTAAATCCGGCTGTTTAGGGCGTTGTAACGCAGGACCTGCATTGGTGATTTATCCTGAAGGTGTGTGGTACTCCTATTCTTCTTTTGATGATATTGATGAAATTATTGCCACACATTTGGTCGCTGGGGGCCTTGTTGAGCGTCTCTTGATCAACCCATTGGAATAAAATGTGCATTTTACTGTACATTTTACTTGTACCTTAACCCTCTTTTAGTTAAAATCGCCCGTCCAAGATTAAAAGATTATCATTAGGGCGGTACGGAGTTAGTTTAATGAAAACATTTAGCGCCAAGGCACACGAAGTTAAACGTGATTGGTATGTAGTTGATGCCAGCGAAAAAGTATTAGGTCGTCTTGCTACCGAAATCGCGCGTCGTTTACGCGGCAAACACAAAGCAGAATATACACCACACGTCGACACGGGTGACTTTATTATTGTTACCAATGCAGAAAAAGTGACCGTAACTGGCCGCAAATTTAAAGAGAAGATGTATTATAATCACTCTGGTTTTCCAGGTGGTATAAAATCAATGACTTTTGATAAACTGCAAGAAAAAAACCCTGCCCGTATTATTGAGCGAGCAGTAAAAGGGATGCTTCCTAAAAATTCATTGGGTCGAGAAATGTTCCGTAAACTTAAGATCTATGTAGGTTCGGCACATCCACATGAAGCACAGCAACCCAAGCAACTTGAGATTAAGGAATAAGTATTATGGCTGAATTGCAGCAATACTATGGTACTGGCCGCAGAAAAAGTTCATCAGCAAGAGTGTTCTTGCGTCCTGGTAAAGGCGAAATTAAAGTTAATAATCGCGTTCTAGAAGATTATTTTGGCCGTGAAACATCGTGCATGGTTATTCGGCAACCGCTGGAAGCTACCGATGTTCTCGGTAAATTTGATATCTATGCAACGGTTGTTGGCGGCGGAATTTCTGGGCAAGCAGGTGCTATTCGTTTAGGAATTGCGCGTGCATTGGTCAACTATGATGAGCATGATCAACCAGAAGATGCTGAGCCACGTCCTGATTCATTTCGTAGAAAATTGCGCGCACGCGGCCTCTTAACACGCGATTCACGTCGTGTGGAAAGGAAGAAGGTCGGTTTGCACAAAGCACGACGTGCAACACAGTATTCAAAGCGTTAATCTTATCTTTAAACGCCATATTAAAAAGCCCGCGTATATCGCGGGTTTTTTTTTATTTCGTAAAACTGTTTCTTATTCATCCCCCTAAGCCCTGGCTCTCTGTCCATGATTGTTTTCAATGGTGTCATTCTTTGGTATAAATACGGTTGCTTTATACTTGTCACCATCAACTTAAGCTCTGCAATGAAGGATGGACACAACAATGGTTGATACTAGCGGGCCTGAATCAGAACGTCAGGCAATTAAACCAGAACCCGTGGATGAGACGCGTCGACGATTCTTATTGACCAGCACAAGTGTTTTAGGGGGAATTGGAGCTCTTTGTGCCTTAACGCCTTTTGTTGCCTCGTGGATGCCCAGTGCTAAAGCGGAGGCTTCGGGAGCTCCTGTTGAAGTTGACTTGAGCAAGATGGAACCTGGCCAGCAGGTGACGGTGGAGTGGCGGGGAAAGCCTGTATGGATAATTCGACGAACGAAAGACATGCTTCGACACCTTAATGACGCGAACGCGCGATTGCGTGATCCTGATTCGTTTGTGGCGCAACAGCCTGAATATGCTAAAAATAGGTACCGTTCCATCAAGCCAGATTATCTAGTCTTGGTGGGCATTTGTACTCATTTGGGGTGCTCACCTAAATACAAACCCTATGAGAAAGAGATGGGTCCTGATTGGCCGGGTGGGTTTTATTGTCCGTGTCACGGTTCTAGTTTTGATCTTGCGGGGCGGGTATTTAAAGATGTTCCTGCGCCTATCAATTTAGAGGTCCCACCCTATCGCTTCGTCGGTGAGCACGTGATCATTATTGGCGAGGATGAGAGCGCTTCGGATAAAGGACGTTGAAGATGAATGTGTTGTTAAATTGGATAGATGCCCGCTTCCCATTGTTGAGTACCTGGAAGTCACATGCGGCTGAGTATTACGTTCCTAAAAATTTAAATTTTTATTATGTTTTTGGCATATTGGCATTCGTTGTATTGGTGTTGCAATTGCTTACAGGGCTATGGTTAACCATGTTTTATACGCCAACGGTCACAGGTGCATTTAGCTCGATTGAGTATATTATGCGTGACGTGAGCTATGGTTGGCTTATTCGTTACGTGCATACCACTGGCGCATCTGCTTTTTTTATAGTTCTTTATTTGCACATGTTTCGTGGTCTATTGTATGGTTCATATCAGAAGCCTCGAGAACTGGTGTGGTTACTCGGAATGCTGTTGTTCATTCTTTTAATGGCTGAAGCTTTTTTTGGGTATCTTTTGCCTTGGGGGCAGATGTCTTATTGGGGTGCGCAAGTGATTACGTCCCTCTTTGGTGCTATTCCTTATGTGGGGGACTCTTTGGTCACCTGGCTACGTGGGGATTTTCATGTGGGCAGTGCCACGTTACAACGATTTTTTGCCTTGCATGTGATTGGCATTCCGTTGCTATTGGTCGTCTTGGTTTATTTACACGTGGTTGCTTTGCATAAGGTGGGCTCCAATAATCCCCAAGGGATAGATATTCATGAGCATCTTGATGATGCGGGCAAACCCTTGGATGGTATTCCGTTTCATCCCTATTATACGGTAAAAGACTTTGTTGCAGTCCTTGTGTTTTTAATGGGATTTTTTGCAGTTGTTTTTTTTATACCTGACATGGGGGGGTATTTTCTTGAGTTTTCAAATTTTGCTCCAGCCGACCCACTGGTCACGCCTGACCATATTTCGCCGTTGTGGTACATGACTCCTTTTTATGCCATGTTGCGCGTGGTTCCAGATAAATTATTTGGTGTCATCGTTATGGGTGGTGGCATCGTGACGTTGTTGTTCATGCCATGGTTAGATAAAAGCCCCGTCCGTTCAATGCATTATAAAGGTGTTTTTTCAAAATATGCCCTAGCGTTCTTTATTATTAGTTTTTTTACTTTAGGTTATCTAGGTACAGTAGACATAACTCCCATAAGACAGCTTGTGGCACGCATTTGTACAGTTGTGTATTTTTCTTATTTTATATTGATGCCTTTTTATAGCCGGTATGAGGCCCATCAAACACCGTCCAGTAGGATATCCTGATGAGCCGCTTTGTCATGTGTTTGTTGCTTATCCTGATGTGTTCGCTGCCGGCTTTGGCTAATGTAACGTTACTCCCAGTAAGAATTGAGGTACGTGATCGTGCTGCTTTGCAACGGGGGGCTAAATTTTTTATGAATTATTGTTCAGGTTGCCATTCGTTAAAGTACTTGCGTTACAATCGTATGGCAAAAGATTTGGGGTTGACCACAGATGACGGCAAGGTAGATAAAGAGTTGTTGGTGAGTAATCTTATCTTTACTCGCGCAAGCATGCGGGATCCTATTGAGATAAGTATGCCTGCCGTTGATGCGCGTCAATGGTTTGGTCGAGTTCCGCCTGATTTATCATTAACGGCCAGAGAACGTGGACCGGCGTGGTTGTACACGTATTTAAAAAGTTTTTATAAAGACACAAAACGACCTTTTGGTACTAATAATCTATTGATGCCCGACGTGGCCATGCCCAATGTACTAGCACCCCTTATCGGCGAGGTGATGGCGGTTGAAAAGACGTCTCGTAGCGTCTCCTCTCCACAGAGCCCACTTGATTTGGTTTTAGTCACACCTGGCGAGATGAGTGCTCCTCGGTTTGATAGTGCCCTTCAGGATTTGGTAACCTTTCTAGTGTATACCGCTGAGCCTGTTAAGCTAGTGCGTTTTCGGATAGGGGTGTTTGTCCTGTTATTTTTAGGCCTATGGTTATTGGTGGCGTACCTTTTAAAAAAATTATATTGGCAAAAATTGCCATAAAATCAGGGGATAAGCTACCTTCTTTCATCCATAGTCAACACGAGCAGCGAAAGTATGTTAAAATACTGGCCTTTAGCCTAGAAAAGATTATCGGTGGTTATTGAGTATTGAGCCCGTGGCTTTTTTAGATGTAACGAAGGATGAGGAGAGTTGTTAATGGCTATTGTTGCAAAGCGTACGATCATGTCATTGTTTTCGGATAACGATGACATCTACAGTCATCAAGTTCGAATTGTATTGGCAGAAAAAGGGGTCAATGTTGATATCATGCCAGTTAAACATGGTGAGGCGTCTGGTGATTTGTTGGCAGTTAATCCTTATGGAACAGTACCAACGTTAATTGATCGTGAATTAGTATTGTATGAAGCTCGCATTATCATGGAATATCTGGATGAACGCTTTCCACATCCACCGCTGCTCCCGGTATATCCCGTGGCTCGTGCAGAAACCCGTAAAATGATGCATCGTATTGAACAAGACTGGTATTGCTTGCTTCAACGTATCAATAAAAAAGAAGACCTTGAATCCGCTCGCGAGCAGTTGTTGGAAAGCTTGATGAGTTTAGAGCCTGTTTTTGCTGATAAAGCGTATTTCCTCAGTGATGAATTTTCGTTGTTAGATTGCGTGTTAGCTCCCTTGCTTTGGCGCTTACCTCAGTTAGGGGTCGATATTTCTGCTGATGCAAAAGGTTTAAATGCTTATATGCAACGTTTGTTTAAACGCGAATCTTTTCAGGCGAGTTTAACAGATGCTGAGAGGCAACTAAGGGCGGCGTAGATGATCATGACTTCAAATAGACCTTATCTTATCCGTGCTATCTATGATTGGATTGTTGATAATGATTTAACCCCTTATTTGTTGGTCAATGCTGATTTTCCAGGTGTGGAAGTACCCATGGCACATGTGAGCGAGGGGCGGATTGTCTTGAATATTTCTCCCGCTGCATGCCGTGGCCTGCACATGGAAAACGACAAGATATTATTTACGGCTCGTTTTTCAGGAATTGCTACACAAGTATTTTTAAGCCCTCCTGCCGTGCTTGCCATTTATGCACATGAAAATGGACGGGGTATGGAGTTCGGCGAGGATTATGATGGACCCGTACCGCCTGTTCCTCCGGTAACTTCAGGACCCGAGAAAAAACCACGTAAACCAATGTTGAAGCTTGTAGAATAGAGAAGGCTCTAACAGGCAAGCCATCATGGCTTTAGGTCGTAAAGAGTGCGCTTAAATCGAATGGTGCGCTCTTAAACGTTACTAACATGGAGCTCGTTTCGTACATGATGAACCCCAACAAATCACTTTACCTCACTGAGCAGATTAGGCTTTCTGAGCGCATGGCGTTAGATGAATTGAAAATGGGGCAAGAGGCGTTAATGGTTCGTGCGGGAACCGCGGCTTTTCGTGCACTTAAAACACTTTACCCCGATGTACAAACCATCGCAGTTTTTTGCGGTGGTGGTAATAATGCGGGGGATGGCTATGTGTTTGCACGCCTTGCATTTCAGCAGGGGTATGCTGTCATTGTTTATCAATATAAACCTGTCGATGATTTGCCGGTTGCAGCAAAGACGGCGGCATTGAGTGCTATTGCAGCTGGGGTTTATTGTCGGGGTTTAGAGGATGCGATTGATAGTGATGTCGATTTCATTGTTGATGCTTTGTTAGGTATTGGTCTTCAAGGTAACGTGCGTGAGGAAATTGCTCATGCTATCCATCTTATTAATGATAGTGGGTTACCGGTTTTGGCGTTGGATGTGCCTTCTGGCCTAGATGCTGATAGGGGTGTTGTACGAGGTGTTTGTGTAAAAGCCGACGTCACCGTGACTTTTATTGGATTAAAAGTCGGCATGTTTTTATTGGATGGACCGGACCAGTGCGGTAAAATCCTCTGTGATGATTTACACTTGAGCGCGTCACTTGCAAAAATGAAGCCTGCAGTTTATCAACTGGATGAACATTTAATGCAAGGGGTTATCTCTCCTCGCCGTAAGAACTCCCACAAAGGAATGTATGGTCATGTGCTTATCATCGGTGGCGGTCCAGGAATGCCTGGCGCTGTCTATTTAAGTGCACTTGCAGCATTGCGAATAGGTGCTGGAATGGTAACCGTCGCGACGTTGCCGGAGCATGCGGGACATGTTTTGCCGTTATTGCCAGAAGCCATGATTCATGGTGTTGAGGGCGTGGATGATCTCTTGCCCTTGTTAGCGAGGGCGACCATTGTGGTGATTGGGCCTGGATTGGGTGAGTCTAAGTGGGCTTCTTTGCTGTTTGAAGCGGCAATTTCAGCGCAACTGCCGCTCGTGATGGATGCATCCGCGTTACATTTATTGGCTAAAAATCCACAGCATGATGACAATTGGGTGCTTACACCACATCCGGGTGAGGCGTCTCGTTTGTTAGGGTGTAGCACCCTCGACGTCCAGTCAGATCGGTGCAAATCGGCTGAAGATATTCAACAGCAATACGGTGGGTGTGTGGTATTGAAGGGCGTAGGGTCTCTCGTGAGCACTGGCGAAAACCATCTTTATCTCTGTGCTGCTGGCAATCCTGGTATGGCAAGTGCAGGTATGGGTGATGTCTTAAGTGGGGTGATTGGCGGCTTGCTTGCCCAAGGGATGGCGCTACGAGAAGCCACAAAATTGGGTGTTTTTCTACATGCAAGGGCTGCAGATGAAGCTGTAATGTCAGCAGGGGAGCGCGGTTTATTGGCCAGCGATTTAATGCCTTATTTACGACGCCAAATCAATAAATGTACCTAATGACCTTAATGTTTAAGATGAGACGTGTTTCATGGTGAGCTTAACAACGGTAATTGATTTACCAACGGAACAGATGAGTGAAAAGGTAGCTGCACGATTTGCTGCGTGTTTATTTGCGCCCCTAACCCTCACCTTCAGTGGACAGATTGGTGCTGGGAAAACCACCTTTATTCGGGCCTTGCTACGAGCGTTGGGCGTAAAGGATACCATTAAAAGCCCGACGTTTTCTTTGGTGGAAAGTTATTGGGTTGAGCCGTTGCATGTTCATCATTTTGATTTGTATCGTATTCACGATGAAAGTGAGCTTGAGTACATTGGTTTTCGTGATTATTTTACTGACAGCACGGTTTGCTGTATCGAATGGCCAGAACATGCCCCTGGTACGCTAACCGCCATTGATGTGAGCTTTACTCTTGATATAAAAGATAATGGACGTGAAATGCAGGTAAGGGCCTTAAGTCCTTTAGGTGCTCAAGTTTTGGTTTCTTTTATGGGTGAACAATGAAGAGTAGCGTTGTATTGGTGTGTGTCCTGTTGTTACTTTGCAACGTGGCCAACGCTGTAAAATTAGATTCACTTGTGGTTAAAGAGAGGGCTGGTATAACGTCTATAGAATTTTCCATGAATGGGCCGTTCGTGCACAAAGCGTTTACATTAAAAAATCCAGACCGGGTTGTGGTGGATTTGTTTCAAACCAATACGGCCATTCATGTGAATCATATTGCTTTAGGCCAAAGCATCATTCAACGTGTGCGAAGTGGGCGTACTACGTTACAAACGTTGCGTGTGGTGTTTGAAGTAAAAGCGCCGGTCAGCATTAAAACCACAGCCTGGCGACCTTCGAACAAGTGGCAGAAGGGGCTTCTGATTCAATTGCATTCTCAATCTCAAATCAAGACAATAAAGCCACAAGTGCCAATCAAGACAGTTGACAATTATACACCCTACGTCAAAACAGCGGGGGCGTCTTTAGTTAAACCTTCGCGGTCTATGTCTTATGCTCCTCGGAAACCCTTACGGGATGTTGTGATAGTGCTAGACCCGGGGCATGGGGGAAAGGACCCCGGGGCGAGAGGTCCACGACACAGTTTGGAAAAAAATGTGGTCTTGGCCATCGCCCTTAAATTAAAAAAGCTCATTGATAGACAACCTGGCATGCATGCCGTAATGACACGTAACAGTGATTATTACGTCGGTTTACGCGAGCGGCTTAATATTGCAAGGCGACAAAATGCGGATATTTTTGTATCCATTCATGCGGACGCTTTTATTAATCAACATTCTAATGGGGCGTCTGTTTTTGCGCTTTCTCCGCGTGGTGCCACGAGTGAGGCTGCGCGATGGCTTGCGGAAAAAGAAAACTACTCGGAATTGGGTGGGGTTAATTTGTCGGGGCTCGATGATCAAAGCGGGTTGATTCGAACCGTTTTGTTGGATTTATCTCAGACGGCAACCATCAGTGCGAGTGTAAAAATGGGTGATCGCGTTTTAAGTCGGTTGGATAAAGTGACCACTTTACATAACAGTGCTGTTGAGCAGGCACGTTTCGTTGTTTTAAAATCACCGGATATTCCTTCTGTATTGGTTGAAACCGGGTTTATCACTAACCCGCGCGAGGAAAGGAATTTAACCAGCTCGTATTACCAAGACCAGTTAACCAAAGCGATATTTGAAGGCATCAAGGGGTATTTCCTTGATTACCCTCCCCACGGTTCGCGCTTGGAAGCCATGTCGGGTGGCAATTTGCATATTGTGCGCCGAGGGGAATCTTTGCCCATGATTGCGTCTCGCTATCATGTGACCGTTAACGCTTTAAAAGTAGCTAACCGCTTGCCCACGTTACAAGTGAATCCTGGGCAGAAATTGAATATCCCAATGTCATGGGCATGAGTCCTGCACGCATTCAGGCGTTAACGGCAGCGGTTGCTAATCAAATCTCCGCCGGCGAGGTTATTGAGCGTCCGGCGTCTGTGGTAAAAGAGCTGCTGGAAAATGCGCTGGATTCCGGAGCGGATACAATTAGCATTGAGATTGGGTATGGTGGATTAAATCAGATAAAAATCAGTGACAATGGTGCCGGAATTTTGGCTGACGATCTTCCTCTTGCCATTGCTGCTAATGCGACCAGTAAGATTACACAGCTCGATGATTTGTATACGCTTCATAGCATGGGTTTTCGTGGGGAGGCACTTGCGAGCATTGCTGCGGTCTCACGCTTGTCGTTGAGCTCTAAACCTCTAGACCAAGAGCATGCAATGACGCTTCGCTATGAAGATGGGGCCTACACTATACTCCCTTCTGCAAGGAGTGCTGGAACAACGGTTGAGGTGCTTGACCTTTTTTTTAATGCCCCAGTGCGAAAAAAATTTCTAAAAACAGCGCGAAGCGAATATTTGGCTATTGAAATGATCGTTAAGCGATTTGCATTAAGTGCACCTAACATCGCTATCGCGCTAAAGTGCGATGGCAAGATTTTACTCACCTTGCCCGCGGTCGACTCTGAAAAAACCAAATTGCTACGAATTAGGCGATTGTTAGGAAAGTCGTTCATTGAGAATGCTATTTACATCGACGTGGAGCAGGGCGGGATAAAATTGGTCGGGTGGGTCAGTGGCGAGTCATATCAGCGAAGTCAAAACGATAAACAGTGGGTTTATATCAATCAGCGCATGGTAAAAGACAAGCTCATCAACCATGCCATCAAGCGGGCTTATGAGGGGTTGTTGCACCCCGGTCGAAGCCCTGCGTGTGTATTGTATTTAACCCTACCTCCGGCAGACATTGATGTGAATGTTCATCCCACGAAGCATGAGGTGCGCTTTCAACAACCCCGGTTAATACATGATTTTAT
>Ga0247836_1006325_pt1 | contig 13234 bp, 11 predicted proteins | sample LaCruzMarch2015__4_FD_187116 | JGI IMG/M metagenome (GOLD analysis project Ga0247836, IMG submission 187116) | Freshwater microbial communities from meromictic Lake La Cruz, Castile-La Mancha, Spain - LaCruzMarch2015_14m | ecosystem: Environmental > Aquatic > Freshwater > Lake | place: Spain...
AGAAATAGATTTCGTAACTCTCCAAGGCTCAGCAGGAACAGGTAAAACCTTGCTAACAATAGCTGCAGGACTCACCCAAGTTTTAGACCAAAACCGTTACACAGAAATTATTATGACTCGTGTAACTATTCCCGTAGGCGAGGATATTGGCTTCTTACCAGGAACTGAAGAAGAAAAAATGACTCCTTGGATGGGCGCATTAATGGATAATCTTGAGGTTTTACATGGCACTCAAGAAGGCGGAAGCTTCGGGCGAGGAGCCACTCAAGATTTATTACAAAATAAAATTAAAATAAGATCTCTCAATTATATGCGTGGGCGCACCTTTTTAAATCGCTTTATTATTATTGATGAAGCGCAAAACCTTACTTCTAAGCAAATAAAGACTTTAGTCACCCGGGCGGGTCCTGGATCAAAAATTATTTGTTTAGGTGATATTAAGCAAATTGACACGCCATATTTAAGTGAAACCACATCAGGCTTGACTTTTGCAGTGGATAGGTTCAAACATTGGCAACATTCAGCGCACATGACTTTAACGCGCGGAGAACGATCAAGACTTGCATATTATGCCGCAGAACATTTATAGTACACACTTTTGCGAATATATATTTTTATAGGATAAATAATGTCCACACAAGCTATTACTTTTGACGATGTATTGTTAATTCCATCATATAACCATCATGAATCTAGACGAATAGTTAACATTAGTGTTACCTGCCGTCTAGGAAAGCTTCAACTTGATCTCCCAGTTATAAGCTCAAATATGGATACGATAACTGAAAGCACAATGGCAAATTTCATGCATAGTAAAGGCGGCATGGGCGCATTGCATCGTTTTTTAAGTGTGGAAGATAATATTAGCCAATTTAAAGCTTGCAAAGGAAAAGTATTTGTCTCAGTTGGATGCACAGCTGCCGAGCTTGAACGTGCAGAAGCTCTGCGTGATGCTGGAGCCGATTATTTTTGCGTAGATGTAGCGCATGCGCATGCTAAATATGTAGGTAAAACTTTAAAAAGCTTACGTAAACTGCTTAAAGATCAATGCATAATGGCAGGTAATGTGGCAACTTATGCCGGAGCTGATTATTTAGCCTCATGTGGCGCTGACATCATTAAAGCAGGTATTGGTGGAGGCTCAGTATGCAGCACTCGCATCAAAACAGGTTTTGGCGTACCGATGCTTACCTGTATTCAAGATTGCGCAAGAACCGATAGATCAATTGTTGCTGATGGCGGCATTCGTACTTCTGGTGATATTGTCAAAGCACTAGCTTTCGGAGCAGATTTTGTCATGATAGGTGGCATGCTCGCGGGAACCGCACCAACGCCAGGACCAATCATTACCAAAGATGACGGCAAACAAGTTAAACGATATCGTGGTATGGCTTCACGTGAAGCCCAAGAGGATTTCTTAGGCCAAATGCATGAATGGAAAACAGCCGAGGGAGTTTCAACCGAGATTGCTTATAATGACAGTCAAGATGCGATTATAGCAGATATAATCGGCGGCCTACGCTCAGGTTTAACCTATGCTGGAGCTGATACAATCAGCGAGCTACAACGTAAATTAAACTACGTTCTAGTAACCCAAGCAGGCCGAATAGAAAGCCTCCCACACAAGCTTATGGCGGGATAATAATTATGGTTGTTGGTGGGGGCCATTTGGTGAATTATCATGTGTTTCATCATGTGTTTCAGCAGGTGTTTCAGCAGGTGTTTCAGCAGGTGCACCACCTGGATTAGGTTGATTAACTGACAATTCATCCACGGATTGACCTACGAAACGACCAGGCGGCAGCTGTCCCATAGAGACTGATCTCTGTCTTGCTTGATTAAGTGATGCAAAGTTAATTTCTGGCGATGCTGATGCAGACTCTGATTGCCCAGCTTCTAACGCTGTTTGTGCTTGTTGTTTTAATGATGTAATTCTCGCTTCTGATGGTGTTGGTGTTGGCTCTGCCTTTGGATCTTGCTTTTGGTCTTGCCCTGGTTGAGCCAGTGCTGTAACCGCTTGTTTAATCTCGGCGGCCCTTGTTGTAAAAAAATCTGATATGTTTTGTTTCGCTTTGGCAGGATCTAACTTAGAATTTTCAACCCATTCTTGAACTGATTCTTTAGAGGATTCTGCTTTATCTTTTATCCACTTTTGCAATCCTCCTGGATCCTTCTTTATCCATTCACTAAGATTGCCTCCAATTTCTGTACCTAACTCTGCCAAATAACTACAAGCATCCATTGCAGCTCTAATGAAATTTTCCATACTACCTTCTTTAAACTTTGCCTTATTTTTACTAGAAGGTGATGGCGCTACTGCATCAGAGCCTGTGCTTATAACAGGGGTATCTGCTGCTTCAGGCGCAGACGCAGGATCTACTTCTTTAGTGGCAGAAGCTTCTGTATCAATTGGCTTTGAACTAGACATGAAAATCTCCCACCTTAAAAATCTAATTTATTAGTTTATTTTATAAGTAAATTTAAATTATAAAAATACATCATATTACTTTAAATGTAGTACATTATTTTTTTTTGTCAATTAATGGGGCTTTAACATTCATGGAGTTTTAACTGTCGTAAATCCATATCGTAATCAGCTCTTTTTTATATTCTAATTATGATAGAATTGTATATATAATGATTATATTCCATTAAATTTTGAAAGAAACCAATGAATATTACAGATTTTAGTTACTATTGGCGCGGTAAAGAGTTGCGTCATTTAGATAAGGATGGGGCTAAATTATTAGCTCCTGTTGATATACGACGCAAAGGTAATGATAGCGCAATACTATTATTACATGGCTTTGCTTCAACCCCTGCAGTCTTTCGCTTAATAATTCCCGCTCTTTCAACTTATGATACAATCATTTGCCCCGCTTTATCTGGGCATTGCGTGAGTATTAGTGAATTTTCTAATTTTAACGCTGCAAAATTGCTAAGTACTACTGAAAACATTTGTGAATCTTTAATCAAAAATTACAAACGCGTAGACGTTTTAGGATTTTCAATGGGTGGTTTACTCGCCTGTCAGTTAAGTAAGCGTTTTCCTTTAAATCATCTTTATTTACTAGCCCCGGCGATGGCACTGACAATAAATATTCCTTTATCCTTAATTGCCGCGAAAATATTACATATGGTTGGCTTTAAATATTTACATAATCGAGCTGGGAATTTATGTTCAGAATTACAAAATGAAATTTGTTATAACCAACTGCCAATAAGTTCTATTATTCAAATTTTAACTATGATTAAAACCAATAATTGCGTAGCCCCTAATTGCCCGACAGATCTATTCCTTGGCAGCCAAGATAAGGTAGTTAACTCAGTTAAAGTAGCTGAGATCTTTAAAAATATAGTAAATTGCAAGACAACATGGCTAGAAAATTCTAGCCATGTTTTACCATTAGATAATGATGTTAAAAAAATAATTACTACGATACAAGAAAATCAACATATTGGACCGAACATATAATTTATTTATTATACTGATCATATTCCTGAACAACCGGCGGGCTTAAATCGCGCATGTCTAATACCGCCCCATCATAAGCCATAAAATCAGCTTTCATATTCGGAATATTATAAAATTGAATATCACTATCATCACTTGCAAGCGTATGTTGACGTTTCACCGCTGAAATCTCAGCGACTGATTTATTATGTGTCTTAACAAAGGCTCTATCAGCTCGAAGATAACGGCCATTAAATCGCGCATTACCCCATAACTCAACATTTAATCTATTAACAATACCTGCTAATTGAATATATGCTTTACCACTACCTCGAACTCTAAGCTCTTTAGACTTAACCCAATAAAAACTAAATCTACCCTGCCCCTTAGGATCATTGATATCTAATAATGATAAATTGGCGGTTCCTGATAACTTCACATTAGATTTTCCAGAAATTTTTACTAAAAGATAAGGACTATTCACACCTAAAATCTCCGTGTACCCCCCACCCTTAACTTCAAGCTTTCTAAGACTTATATTACCTTGAAGTAAAGTTCTGCCACTATTATCAATTAGAAGATCGAGATAACTTGTGTTAATTTTATATCCAGTAATCGTGCCGGTACCATGATATACAAAAGAAGTTAAATTATGAGTATTTATTTCAGCCGCAATTTTGCCAAAACGTGGGTAACCTGCACCAATGGTAAGTTGCATAACGCCATTTATCACTTGTGTTGACACATAAGCTAAATCTCGCGGATCACCATGCAATATAACCGAGCTACGCTTATAACCTGTATGTAAATTTACATCAAAAGTACCCTTCACGTTCACGCGACTAAAAGAAGGAGTTTGACGATGCTGCACGCTACTTGCAAATTTAGGTGGTAACTTAGAAGGAGTATGATTGGCTGCCATATGATGTTTTGAGCATCCAGCAATAGATAATAATGAGCAAATAATTAAAAAATATCGTGCAAACATAACCACCTTCCAATAGCTATAATATATCTACATTAGATGAAGTTTTCAGAATGTGCAACAAAAAAAAGAGTATTAAATTTTAATATGTTAGGCCTATTACCTAACAACGTATTATTGATTAAATTTTTACACTACAACTTTGGGATTAATTGGCGGTAATTCCTTTTTTTGAGCTTTAATAATAATTTTCTTTCGTTTAAAAGCCATAAAGCTTAACCACAATGACATCCCTTGCCAATTATTTTTCTTACCTTGACCATATAAAACTTCAGATAAAATTAATAGTTCATTTTTAAAATCTTTATCATGAACTATTTTTGCTAATTGTTCTAAACTTATAACCTCATCCTCTGGCCATTGAAATTTAGCAAAGCGAAGTAATATTATTTGCACTTCTTTTGGTGAATTAGATTTACATGCTTTATTAAGATCTTTATATAAAGCTCGCATAGATTGCCAACGCGCTAATTTTAGATTACTAAATCTCCATAAAATAAAAATAATAATTAAAAAAAGAATAATGCCAATTAAAGTCCAAAAAGCTAATTTGTAAAATTTTTCATCTCTAGACATTTCTGGCTCTTTTACAACAATCTCTTTTGGCGTTTCAATTACTGGCTTAAACAATGTCTTATTTTTTTGTTTATGATTACCATTAACGTCTTTAATATTAATTACTCTTGCGGGTAATGAACTAACTTCTTCCTTGCCAGTTTCGGTATTAAACCACTTAATATTTAATGCGGGTATTGTTATAAGACCAACTGCGTTAAAAATATAAGTTATTTTAACATCAGCTCGTCCAATCAACTCTTTAGCTTGCATAGAATTATTAAGCTCAGGCTTTTCAGGATATGCATTAAATTTATCCGTGCTACTAAAAGATAAAGTTGGTAATAATTGCCCTGGCACTCCAGCTGCTTGCATTGTAACTTTACGCACTAAAGTACTGCCAAGATCCATATCATCATTGCTTTTATCATAAATTTCAGTCAAAACAACTTTCTTAGCAGGCAACCACTTTTTGCCAGTATAATTAGCAGGTATTGGTAAAATATTAATATTAGCTTGTTTGGCTTTTATTTTAATTCTTCTTGGTGAAATATCAAAAACAAGCGCGTTAAATTCTGGTGGATTAATCTTTAATTCCCCAGATTTTTGCGGAAAAATAGCATATTGCAACTCTTCTACAAAATAATCACGCCCATTTTTATTGACTTGATAACTATTAGAATCCCCTAAAGGAATCAGCAAAGCATCTTCAACAGATGGCGGCAAAAACTGTGTGTCTAATAACCTTTGGCTATTATAAAGCTTTACGGTATAAAGTATTTCTTGATTAACATAAAGGTTACCTTTAGTTATTTTAGTCTTTAACATAACTTCATCTTGCATGATGTCAACATCATCATCTTTGGTAACTAAGGCTTCATCACCAGTTATTTCAATACTTGTGGGTGCGGATATTTGATTGCCAATTTTAATAGGTGGAATAGTTAAAACACCTATTTTTTTCGCCGTTAAGGATACAACCCACTGACTAAAAGAGCTAGATTGACCGTTGACGATGTTATAAGACATACGCCGCTCAGTACCTACAATCGTAAAATCTTTCTTCAATGGCATTAAATCAGGCACACCATTTGCTTTCGGCTCATCAGTTGAAAGACTCAAACGAAAAACTTCACCTAATTCTGCTGTAGGTGGATCAATTTTCACAGAAATTTTAGCGAGTGCTGCACTTTGCCAAAAAATAAAACTAAATATTATGATGTTAACTATAAATTTGATTGTACTAAAAAAAACAAATTTCATTTACCCCACCCATGCTGCCTTCGCAAATAATCACGCAGAAATTTTTCTCTTAATAAATTACCTGGCTCATCAGGTATCAAACTTAACCACTGCTCATCTGCTTGTTGTTGTTCTCGGCTCTTTGCTGATTGAGCTTGATTCTCTTGGTTAGACTTATCTTGATTTTGTTGATCTTCATCTTGTTTGTCTTGCTTTTGCTTTTCCTCGTCTTTTTTATCTTGATCTTTGTTATCCTGATTTTGTTTATCTTGATTATTATTTTGATTCGGATTTTCTTGTTTATCTTGATCTTTACTATCTTGATTATCTTTATCAGGCTGTTGTTTATCTTGTTGTTGTTCTTTATCTTTTTTTAATAAATCTTCTACTATTTTCCGATTATATTTTGCATCTTCGTGATTAGGATTAATAGCTAACTCTTTATCATATGCTTTAATAGCTTCCTCGTATCGTCCCATTTGGGCATAAGTATTACCTAAATTAAAAGCGGCATCCTTAGATTTATCCTGTTGATATAGAGTTGCCGCTTTTGCATAATCGCCTAACCTATACAATGCTACGGCTTTCCAATCATCACGCCTAAAGGTATCAGCGGCCTTGGAAAATTGTCCGCCACTTAAGAGTTCTTGTGCTTGTTGGTCTTTAGTTACCCATAAATCTTTAAAATTAAATGCCACGGTTTTTTGTACGAAAATTACATTAAGTAAACTAATAATTATAAAATACCGCCAGTTCATGAGCCAACCCTTGTGCTAAATCCGCGACGAAATGCAGGCAATAAAAATATTAGGGCCGGGATTAAAAACCATCGTCCTTCATCTCGCCAAATTGGAATTTCATTTTCAAGATTAACCTCATAATGATCATCACCCTTAGTATCTGCCAACCATTTTTCCAAATCTTCTGACGTATCACTAAATGAAATAAGCTCACCGTGGCCAGCAGCTGCTAACTCCTGAAACATATTTGATTGCGAACTCCCTTTTGCCATAACAGGAATAATTGAAGTAGTAATACCGAGATTAGCCAACTCTCTTGCCGTTAATATAGCGTCTTTATCAGGAATAGCTGCGGTAAATACCAATATTTGCCCTTGCTGAAATTTAGCATCTTTTATTAACTTTTGTGCTTCTTGTAGGGCATAAGCTAAATCATTACCCTTTACTGGCATAACCTCTGGTATTAATGATGATAAAAGTGAATCGATAGTTTGGCCATCATCAGTTAGAGGTGAAACTATAAAAGGTTGACTTGTATAAACCAGTAGACCAAATTGTCCTGCATCTTTATGTAAAAATAAATCATGTAATTTAAATTTTGCCCGACTCAATCTATCTGGTTTTAAATCATTTTCAAACATAGAATCAGACATATTCAATAATATAACCCGAGGCTCAATTTGTTGATAAGTAGGTACTGGCAAACGAGTCCAAGTGGGTCCCGATATGCTAATAATCATAAAAAATGCACTTATAAAAAGTAATGATATGGCATAAGAATGATTACTAGCCGTTTTATTTTTTATTAAAAAGGGAAGTAGGTGACTATCACAAATTTTAGACCATGCTGTCAAAGATGTGGCTTTTCGCAATGAATATATAAATAACAATATCAATGGAATAAAAGTAATTAGCCACAAGGGCCTTATGAAATGAAACTCACTCATTATTCAACTACCTCGCGACGAAAAAATAGCAAAAGGTATTGCTTTAAACTTCGAAAATCAGCCAACCAATATAAAAACAATAACAAACCTAGCGCCAATGGCCATGGATAATAATCATGCTGTGGGCGTATTGTGGCTTCATCTTGTGAAACCGCCACCATTTGATTAATAATTTTATAAATATTTTGTAATGATTTACTGTCAGTTGCGCGAAAGTATCGACCTCCAGTCATCTTAGCCACTTCTTTTAAGGTATCTTCATCTAGATCGGCAGTGGCATTCATATTAAAAAACAATCCATCCATAGTATCGGTGGAAACTTCCGCGCCTAAACCTATGGTATACACTTTAATATTTTCACTTTGTGCTAATAAAGCGGCTTTAACTGGCGGTAAGACCCCTGAGTTACTAACCCCATCAGTAAGTAATATAATAATGCGTCCTGATTTTGGCACAGATTTAAGTTTTTTTACTGCAAGACCTATTGCGTCACCAATTGAAGTTGTCTTTCCTGCAAGCCCTACTGTAGCATCATCTAGACGTTGCAAAACATTGTTATGATCATAAGTTAACGGGGTTTGTAAATAAGCATTAGATCCAAATAAAATTAAGCCAATTTTATCACTAGCTCTTTCCTTAACAAACTCTTTTGCCGCATGTTTAACTACCGCAAGCCGTGAAGCCTGACGCCCATGCATTGACATATCAGTTAATTCCATACTTCCGGAAAGATCGAGAGCTAGCATAATATTATACCCTTCTCGTGCTAAAGGTTGTGGTTTTCCGACAAAACGTGGCCCTGATAATGCAAGTAATAATAAAAACCAAATAATAAATAACAATATTATCTGGCCATGCTTAATCCTTTGGCTATTTTTTTTATCTATAGTTCCAACTAAGGCATTAAAAAATGGCACTTTTAACGCAGCTGGTAGCAAATTTGGTGCTTTTGGCACTAGAAACCATATTAATAAAGGCAACGGTAAAATAATAAATACCCAAGGCATGGCTAGCTCAAACATCGACCTCTCCTTTGCTTTATCCAACGCTCGGTTAATTTAAATAAAAGCTGTAAATCACTATTATTATCAACCTTATAAGGACCTTCAAGAAGCTCTTTCTCTACCAAATTAAAATCTAATCCTTTACCAGTATCATTTAAAAATCTAATCCAAGGCTTTCCTTGCAAACTAGCCACTTCTGCACGTGGAAAATATACTAAAGCTACGCGCCTTAATAATTCTGAGATAAAAGCAGAAGCCTGCTGATTATCACATCCATCTTGATATTGTTTTTGCAATGATTTTAAAAGTCTCAATGCCTCGCGCCGATGGCTCCCGTTTAAATACGATCGCCTAATAAAAAAAATAATGACTACTAAAACTAAAAAAAATACTAAAGCCAATAAATACCAACCAGGTGCCAATGGCCATACACCTATAGGATCTGGCAAATGAATATCACGGAGTTTTGCTAAGGCATCATTTTTAGGCATTGATCCTCCGTGGAAAAGTTTGTCTTACCAAAAGTGGCAAATCAATATCTCCAGTCACTTGAATGTATTGAATTTGCAACCTTTGTAATTTCAAACGCAAGATTGCAATGCGATCTTCACAATAATTATGATATGCCTTAGAAACTGTATTAATAGTTGTATCAAGCAAAATTTCTTGGCTACCGTTAGTAATGGCATATTTTTCAGGCCGCGGCGGAGATAATTCTATTGGATCACAAATATGATAAGCCAAAATATCATTATGACTTTGCAATCTTGCCAAATGTCTTTCACTATCTTCATCAAAATTGTAAAAATCGCTAATTAACACAACAATACTACCGGGACGCACAACTCGTCGTAATCTTTCTAAGCCATAACTCAATGGATTTCTAGTTTGTGAGGTTGTAGGATCAGAAAATGCTTTAGTATATTCACTAATAGATGCTAAAAATGGTAAAACTCCAAACTCGCGACTTCGCGGGGTAAATTCATTGTGTCCTGTTGCAGAAAATAACAATCCACCAACGCGATCGCCTTGTTTGACAACACTCCAGGCTAAAATTGCTGCCAAACGTGCGGCAATGGCCGATTTAAATGCTATCTTTGTCCCAAAAAACATAGATGGGTTAAAATCAACCAAAATAAGTACCGGACGCTCTCGTTCTTCTTGATATAATTTTATATGCGGCCTACCTGAACGCGCAGTTACCCGCCATTCCATATGCCTTAAATCATCACCGGCTTGATAATTGCGTACTTCAGCAAAATCCATACCGCGACCACGAAATTTGGATAAATGATTCCCGGCAGAAAATGCTCGTCCTTCTGGACAATAACGTCCTGATTGGGCATAACGCTGCAACTCGATTAGATCTTTTAAATCTAAAGATACTCCATCAGTCATGGCAAATTTCTCATTTATGAGGTAAAACTCTCGCCATAGGTTGGGCCTTGGCCCAACCTATGGTCGTTTTGTTGTAACCGCTTTATGGCAGAGCAACTAAGCGCAGTAACTCATCGAGGAATTTATCAGTATTTACCCCTAAAGCCTCTGCTTCAAAAGTTAATAAAATACGATGACGCAAAACATCATGAGCAATTACATGAATATCTTCAGGAGTTACATAATCTCTACCATTAAGCCAAGCATGTGCTTTAGAGCACCTATCTAGGGCGATTGTTGCTCGTGGACTCGCACCATAACGCAGCCAGCGACCAAGCTCTTGGCTATAGCTACTAGGATCTCTCGTTGCCACGACTAATTGCACCAAATAATTGGCTAACGCGTCACTAGTATGAACATTAAGCACTTCACGTCGCGCCTCAAATAATGCTCGCTGAGATAAGGGCTTAATTTTATCTTTACTTGAAGAAGAACCTTTCTTAGCTCCATTGCTAGCTAATGCTTCGCGACGAGCGAGCATTAAAATATCATGTTCAACTTCCGCCTCGGGATAGCCAATTTTCACATACATTAAAAAACGATCAAGCTGAGCCTCAGGAAGTGGATAGGTACCTTCTTGCTCAATTGGATTTTGTGTTGCCATTACTAAAAATAATTCAGGCAAAGGATATGTTTTACCACCAATTGTAACTTGTCTTTCAGCCATAGCTTCAAGCAATGCAGATTGAACTTTGGCAGGTGCTCGATTTATTTCATCGGCTAATAAAAGATTATGAAAAATAGGACCTGGCTGAAAAACAAAAGAACCATCTTCAGGATGGAAAATATCAGTACCAGTTAAATCTCCGGGCAATAAATCAGGGGTAAATTGAATTCGATGAAAATGCCCCTCAACACCAACAGCTAGCTCCTTAACTGCCCGAGTTTTTGCAAGACCAGGAGCGCCTTCAACAAGCAAATGGCCATCAGCTAATAGAGCAATTAATAACTTAGATATTAAATTTTTCTGCCCAAGAATTTGAGAATTTAGATATGTACTCAATTGTAATATTTGTTGCTGTGCTAAATTTTTTGAAGAAATGTTTAATTGTTCCATTCATTAATCCTTTTCAAAAAAACTGGCTTTATGAATGCATCTGTAAACGATGTCATAGGCCCAACCAAGGTTTCTTATCCTAACTCGAAATATTGTCTATGCCAAGTATCATGAATAGTACATGCTGAAGTTAATTAATTGCATCTTTTAATAATAAATTAAGCTTTGTGCGCTATAATAATGGCTAATTTGCATTATATGAGCATTTATCATGACTGTAATAAAAAAACCTGATGATTTAATCTTATTTCTAGAGTCTCTTGTTAAGACGCCATTAAAAGAAGGTGGCTATAACGATGCATATGTGGCACTTCATCTAAAAATTGCGATTAGGCAATATATCATCATTGAAAATGATGAATGGAAAAAGCTCTGTGAGCAATTTTCAGCAGAATCGCCAAAAGATCTGACGGATTTAACTAATCAGTCTTTTCTTCTAATAATTAGGGAAGCAGCTCAAAAGTTGTTAACAAAAATTGAACAGGCCGTAGAGCAAGATAATATTGGGGTTAAATTATTAAAAACTGGATTTTTAAGCACATTAGATAATGCTCGTGAAAAAACTCAAAACCTTATTAATATTTTGGAAAAAATTGACCCTCAATCCACAGCTGATAAAGAATTTTTAATCGCTCTTAAAGCACAGATATCTTATCTTGAGACTTTAGAAGATTTACCCTTTGTTTTAGAAAAAGGCCTGATAGCACTATTAAAAAACAAAGGATATAACTACGAACCTAAAAAAAATGCGCTTGTACTAGCATCTTTGATAAATACGATAGGTTCTGCAATACAAACCGAAGATACGCTGAAGAATGCTTTACATATTGCTGCAAAAATCTCCATCCCTGATTTACCGATGGATGGTGATTTGTTAACTGTTACAACAGAAATGCTGCCATTTATCAACAATATGATAACAAAAGGTAATAGTGTCTATCGCTTAAAAAGACACGCCCTATTTTCTGAAAAATTTCCTGTTATGGCAAATGCTAGAAAAATATTACTATCCTCTGCTGGTGTCGAGCTTGATTCCTTAGCTGAATTATCAACCAAAACATTTATTAATCCTTACCAAGATCTTATGCAAATGGGTGGTGGGATATTAGATATAGCGACATTAAGCGAACAAAAAACTTACACAGATAAGTTGCTTGCATTGTCTGATGGATTAGATAAAATTTTTGATGTGGTTTCTAAAAATCCAAATATGTATCCAGTTTGGTTGAAAGAAATCGAAGCGAGTTATACAAACGCAAAAAGTGCAACTGATGCAGCTGTTGGCTCTCTAGGTTCTTTTTTTAATCGCATAACCTCACTCATGCCACAACCAGCCTTTACTGCCAATTGGTTTAAATTTGGTGATGCTGTCACTGCTTTTTGGAGACCATTGTTAGCACCAGCAGAGGTTAATCTTAAAAAAATTAATAAAGAGATGGCCTACTTATCTTTTTATGAATTAGCATATCACGCAGAAATTTCACCATCTCTGCAAGAAGAATTTTTTCACAGTTATATGAAAAAAATTGATATTAAAGAATGTGATTATAGCGAGTATAGTGCTTTTGCGAAGGATTTAGAGCAATATTCTAGCAATTTAAGTACTTCCTTAACGGAGAAAATTAATAGCCCTGAAAATCATACATCAAAATACATTGATATGCTTTATATGATCAATACATTAAAGCACGAAGAACAAGCTTTTGAATATTATAAAAATAATGTTGTGGTTAATCCGCCGATAGATATAAAAACCATTTTAACTAGCTTAAATCATTCTTTAACAGTCATCGAAGGAAAAGAGCATCTGACT
>Ga0247836_1006330_pt1 | contig 13226 bp, 10 predicted proteins | sample LaCruzMarch2015__4_FD_187116 | JGI IMG/M metagenome (GOLD analysis project Ga0247836, IMG submission 187116) | Freshwater microbial communities from meromictic Lake La Cruz, Castile-La Mancha, Spain - LaCruzMarch2015_14m | ecosystem: Environmental > Aquatic > Freshwater > Lake | place: Spain...
ACGCCAAAGGCTAAGTGCCCAAAATTTCGTCCCTCTTCATAAGAGGCATCATCCCAATTGTAGGTGAGCTCAAGCAATGGCCCTTGAGTTGCATTGACTTGTGCTATGTCGTTGGGCGCCGCTAGAAAAACCAACGTGTAACGACCGGCTTCATGCTCAGTACGCTTAACTTCAATTAAACCAAGTTTTTGGCAGTAAAAATCAAGAGAGACATCCAAATTGGATACCCTGACCATCGTGTGTAAATAATGCATGCTAAATTTTCCTCAAGGTGTAGTTCAATGAGTATAGACAATGTTATTGTCTATATTATTTACCTTAAGGCAATAGAGGGAATAAGGCAGATGGAACGGATGTTTAGCGCACGATCGCATTAAGACCTTTTTCGAGTTAGTTTTTGTCACGAAAAATGATACGACCTTTGCTTAAATCATAAGGTGTTAATTCGACTTTAACTTTATCACCGGTTAGGATGCGGATGTAGTTTTTACGCATACGACCAGAAATATGTGCGGTAACAACGTGTCCATTTTCAAGTTCAACACGAAACATGGTGTTTGGCAGGGTATCGATTACGGTGCCTACCATTTCTATATGATCTTCTTTTGCCATAAATCTCTCAGGGATGAAACGAATAATCCGCAGATAGTGCACTAAAAAACAAAAAATGGCAAATCATGCATGGCCGTTAGATAGCTTCGGCACCAATTTACCTCGCTTTATGCGAGGTATTCGGCAAATCTGTGTGACCGGCACATAGGTAACAAAGATGCCTGGTCACACAGATTTGGTCCGACCCGGTCACATTGGTAACAAAAGTGACCGGGTCGGACCCTCTCCCCCACGCTGGGCTCGGTGGAGAGGGGATTAAAAGAGACGTCTGCAACAACGCCGGTCAAGCCGCAGGACAATGAAAATCAGGATAATAGGATTTATACTGTGTATACCAAAGACATCCCAATCACATTAGACGATGTTTTAAAATCAAATTGTTGATTGGCTAGTGTAGGTAGGGCGCTAAAGGTGCCAAATCTAGGTGCATAAGTATAATAATAATCAACTGATGCGGCAAAGTGCTTGGTAAATCCATACGTAATGCCCGCGCCAAAGCGACCATTTACGAAGTTAGCACTGTTCGCAAGATTTTGCTCAGCGTTAGTTACACCTTGTTGATTCATGTGCACATTTGTAAATGCCATGCCCACGCGTCCATAGACTAGTAAACTAGAATTTAATCTATAACCTGGCAATAGATCGAGAGAAAAAGAGTTATCAATTGTATATTTATCTTCAAATACTGTAGAAGTCGCTATTAATCCATTGCGATTAAATTTGGCCACGCGAGGCGTGAGAAGATTTGCCTCTCCTCCTAAGTACAAATTATTCAAGAACGTTTGGCCGTACCCTAAGAATGCATTTCCAAGAGCAGTTGTATTGTTTGCTGATATATTAAGGACATTAGCCACTGAGGGAGCCGATGTTGAGAATTTATTGTTGTTTATTGACGCTGATACGCCAGCTCCTAAATACACACCTTCTTTAGGGTAAAAGTCTTCGGCGATGGGTCCCATTGCTCCTGCAAAAGAGGAGCCCGTGCTCAATAGTAGAAGAACCGTGGATAATTTATTTACTTTAAAATTCATTTTAATATCCTTATCGTTAATGGTGTGGAACAGAATCGTTAATCAATATTTTTACATGCACAAAATAAAGCAGATCCAGGTAAGATAATATTCCTCTGTAGGTTTACAGGTTTTTAACTAGCTGTCAATTTTGGTGTTTGTTGAAAAATATTTTGAGTTTTTAATCCCAGGCCAGAAATCTATCATTGGCGGCAGTATCGGTTGGTTTTTGAGCTAAAGGGGCGGCTTCTGTGGGCTCATGTAATGCGTCATTTAAACTCACAAAATTAAAGCCATTCTGTTTATAGAGGTTAATAATATCAGGTAAAACATAAGCGTTAAGAAGGTTGGCATGGATCAATAAAATTTGAGCTTGATTTGGCGTGTGTGCATAACGGTTATGTTCTTCTGCTTTTAATGTTTGTTGCCAAATAAAATCAAGGTAGCAAGGCTTTAATACCGTGAGAAAATGGCGTCTTTCAGCTTCAGGAACAGATAAGAGAAGTTGGTTGAATATAAAATCTTTACTGTCGATGCTTATCGGTGCAATGTGATAATTTTTTGAGGAAAGATATTGCTGAATCTTGTTTTTCTTTTCGCCTGTGCCAATGACTAAATAAGGGTAACGGAAGTATTTTGGTTCACTCATTAGGGGGGATAAGATTTTGTCAGCGGCATCGATGTCTTGAATGTACCCTAGGGCATCCATTCGGTTTAAATTGCTGTGGGACAGGGTATGGTTTCCCAGGCTCAAGCCTGCTTCGCGAAATTTCCGGAGCATGGGCAGATTTTGAGGCGTAACTTCTTTAGCAATAACAAACCCCGTTGCTGGCGTATCGTTCGCCTTAAACGCCTCTATGATCATGTTAAGATGAAAATTTTTACTGTCACCTACAAAGGGTAAGTCATCAATGGTGATAGCAACGTCTCTTCGTAGTGCAAAACTAGAATTTGCAAGAGTGGTTAAAAAAAGCCCAACAATAAGAATGTGTTTTATAGACAAAATGTATCCTAGAAAATGATAAAAGGCTTCTTAAGCATGTATGCTCACCGCCCATAAACGTAAAAATAATACCATATATAACAAGAATGAAACAGTGTGGATAACGGTATGGTTTGTTTTTAAAAATAGATAGAATAATGTTGTTGCTTAAAGCCTTGAGCTTGAGTGAACAAGATAGTTTTAAGATCTATCTTGTTCAGTGGGATGGCATTATTATCTAGGTGTGTGGCTCAATCTTTCCTCTGGTTTTGCAGTTCTTGTTGAATTTAGGCATGCATTAGCCTTAGATATTAAAGATATATGGTTTAACATATGAATTCCCCCATCTACAAACCCGACTCCCATCTCTTGTGCTATTGATGTTTTATCGCCGTTTTTAGGCGCTAATGTTGTGTGCAAATCAACGGCTATTTTTCCAGTAAAAATCAGGTTTAGAGTTGCAACGGCGTTCATTTCCCACACAGAAGCGTCAGGTCTGAAGGCATTCACCGTAAGCAGGTGAATAATAATATCGACGCTTTTTTTCATCGCATTTTGTGGATTTGTTAGTAGATCTGCAACTGCCAAGCTAGCTGCTGCTAAGTTGATTCGTTGTAAGGTTAGTGCTTCCGGATCTGGGTTAAAAAATCGCATGTTTTATTTTCCTTGTTATTGTTGATTAAAAAATAGAATAGATGGTCGCTGTTGCAGGCATCCTTCTGCTCATCAATGACGAGAATGCTCAAAAAGGATGCCAAGTTTTAAGCTTCTATCTTACTCCGTAATACTATCCAAATGTTTTTCAGCGTCAAGTGCGGCCATGCATCCGAAACCTGCGGAAGTTACTGCTTGACGATACACATGATCAGCCACATCCCCACACGCAAATACACCAGGAATGTTGGTGGCAGTTGCCATGCCCTCTAAGCCGGAACGAATTTTTAAATAACCGCCTTCATTCATGTCCAGTTGTCCTTTAAATAAATCGGTATTGGGTGTGTGGCCAATAGCAATAAATACACCATCTAGGGCTAAATCTTCAGTTTGATGGGTTAAAACATTGCGTACGCGGGCACCGGTTACTTTCAATTTATCACCCAATACCTCTTCTAGAGTGCAGTTCCACATTAATTTTACGTTACCATTTTTGGCCTTTTCAAAGAGTTTGTCTTGCAGAATTTTTTCTGAGCGCAGCGAATCGCGTCGATGAATCAAGGTCACTGAGGCTGCGATATTTGATAAATAAAGCGCTTCTTCAACCGCTGTATTTCCACCGCCGACAACACAAACGGCTTTATTGCGAAAGAAGAATCCATCACAGGTGGCGCAAGCAGAAACCCCTCGGCCTTGATAGGCTTTTTCTGAGTCTAATCCGATGTAACGTGCAGATGCCCCTGTAGCGATAATTAACGCATCGCAAGTGTAAGAGTCGTTATCCCCTTTGAGAAGAAAAGGGCGTTGTTGGACATTAACGTGCGTAATTTGATCAAAAATAATCTCTGTTTGAAACCGTTCGGCATGCTTTTGCATGCGCTCCATGAGCGCAGGACCTTGTAACCCTTCCACATCTCCCGGCCAATTGTCCACATCAGTGGTGGTGGTTAATTGACCACCAGGTTGCATGCCAGTAATAAGAACGGGGTTTAAATTAGCCCTTGCTGCATAAACAGCAGCGGTATAACCCGCAGGGCCTGAGCCGAGGATAATCAGACGATGGTGTTTTATTGTGCTCATTTTATTTGCCTTTCAGGACATAGTGCTCTTTAATTTACCACAAACGGCTTCGGTTGCCGATTTTTAAGGGGGCAATGGTAGCGTTTGCTAGTATTTTTTATTTTGTACTAAAGAACAGCTTTGTGATTATGTTAAGATGACAAATAGTATGACAAAAAACGATGCTTTAAAACACTTATGACAAAACAACGAACGGGTAATCAGGCTGGCAACCCTAAAACAGCCTTGCCACATTTTGTGGTTAAACGACTTAGCGAAGGTAGCTTTATTTTAGTGCTAACCACTGCTTTGTTTGTCTTATTATCGCTGCTGACCTATCAAGGGAGTGATCCCGGTGTGTCTCACGCGAGTCAACATGCGTCCTATATAGGAAATGCAGGGGGGCGTGTAGGTGCTTATGTGGCGGATGCCCTTTATTTAGTCTTTGGTTATCTGTCTTATTTACTGCCCCTTTGTTTTGCTTATGTGGGGTGGATGATATTAAAAGACCATCGCGCATTAAGAGTTGTGAATAAACCCATGTTATTGCTGCGAGGCATGGGTTTAGTGTTTATGTTGTGCGGGGGGTGTGGTTTATTAAATTTAGAATGGGCGCCCTCACACCTTATGTTTGACAGTGCGGGTGGGCTTGTTGGTAAATATATGGCCAGCGGTTTGAACGGTGCGCTCAATCTTCAAGGTGCTACTTTAATCTTGCTTGCTATGCTGCTGGTGGGAGTTACATGGTTAACGGGCCTTTCCTGGGTTCACGCTATAGAAATCATTGGTTACTATACTTTATTTATGCTGCGTCTTAGCCTTTACGTGGCTCAGCTTAGTTCACATCATATCCGCAAAAGCATTATGCGCTTTAAAGCCCGTGAAAAAGCACCCACGGCTCAACGTGCTATAACCACGGTCAATGCTACGAAAATAAACAAAGAGCGCGCATTGCCTCTTATTAGTCCGGTTTTAGTCAAAGAAAAGCCTGTTCCAATCAAGCCTACAATGGTTTTAAGAGAACCTTCAGCCGTTAAAACCCATTTTACCGGTGGTGCCTTGCCCTCGCTAGAGTTATTGGACAAAGGCCAGCCTGGCGTACCCATGGGTGGGTATACTCATCAGGAACTAGAAGTATTGTCGCGTGATGTTGAGCAATATTTACTTGATTTTGGTATACAAGCTGATGTTGTGGCCGTGCACCCGGGGCCTGTGATCACGCGGTTTGAATTACAATTAGCCGCAGGGATTAAAGTTAGTAAATTATCGGCGCTTGCAAAAGACCTTGCCCGGTCTTTATCGGTAACCAGTGTGCGTGTGGTTGAAATTATTCCGGGTAAAACGGTCGTGGGTATTGAGTTGCCCAATCAAAATCGGGCCATGGTGTGTTTGTCAGAAGTCTTGTCAGCTGACGTGTACCAACAAGCCCATTCACCGCTAACGTTGGCACTAGGGGTTGATATTGCAGGACACCCTATGGTGGTTGACCTTGCGAAAATGCCGCATTTGTTGGTCGCCGGTACGACAGGCTCAGGTAAATCGGTGGGTATCAATGCTATGATTTTGAGCCTTTTGTTTAAGGCTACTCCTGAGCAAGTGCGCTTGATCATGGTCGATCCGAAAATGCTGGAGCTCTCTGTTTATGATGGTATTCCGCATTTATTAACGCCAGTGGTCACTGACATGAAAGAGGCGGCCAGTGCGTTGCGCTGGTGTGTGGCTGAAATGGAGCGGCGTTATCGGTTAATGGCGTCTTTAGGGGTTCGTAATTTAGCAGGCTATAACACAAAGCTTGCAGAGGCCATGGAGCGAGGTGAGCCTTTAACTGACCCACTATGGAAGCCTACGGACTCTATGGACATGCAAGCACCTCTCTTAACATCATTGCCTTATGTCGTGGTTATCATAGATGAATTGGCCGACATGATGATGGTTGTCGGTAAAAAAGTAGAGCAGCTCATTGCTCGTATTGCACAAAAAGCACGTGCTGCGGGTATTCACCTGATTTTAGCCACCCAACGTCCTTCCGTGGATGTTTTGACAGGCCTCATAAAATCAAACATTCCCACACGAATTTCATTTCAAGTGTCATCAAAAATTGATTCTCGTACTATCCTTGATCAACAAGGAGCGGAACAATTATTGGGCCATGGAGACATGTTGTTCTTAGCGCCTGGTACTGGGGCACCGTTGCGTGTTCATGGCGCTTTTGTGGATGATAAAGAAGTACACCGTATTGCTGATGATTGGCGTGCGCGTGGCCAACCTGAATATATTGAAGAAATCACAAGCATCAGTGATGGTCTTGAAAATGGGTATGGGGAGGAAGCCCAATCGGCTGAAGACAGTGACCCTCTTTACGATCAAGCGGTTGAGTTTGTGATTCAAACCCGTAAAGCAAGCATTTCATCGGTACAACGCCGTTTGAAGGTAGGCTATAACCGTGCCGCACGTTTGGTCGAGGAAATGGAGCGTACAGGTGTGGTGGGGCCTTTAGAGGGTGGTTTTAGAGATGTCTTGGTATCATCCATATCAGAAGAATCCTAAGCAGGCTTTTACGATTAAAAGAGGTAGGTCATGAAAAAAATAATGTTATGTTTGCTCCTCGTGTCGGGAAATACTGCATTTTGCGATGTGGTAAGTGAAACACTACAGTCTAAGCTGAATGCAATTCGGACCATGAGCGCCTCCTTTAATCAAGTCGTTAAAGCTAAACAGCGCGAGGTATCTCATTCTTCCGGCACAATGGCGTTATCGCGCCCAGGTCGGTTTCGTTGGCAAACCAAAAACCCCATGGAACAATTAGTCGTAGCGGATGGTCAACGCTTATGGGTTTATGATGTTGATCTAGAGCAGGTGACTGAAAAAAAACAAGAAAAAGGTTTAGGCGGCACTGCAGCATTGTTTTTAAGTGGTTATAACGACACGGTCACCCGTGATTTTGACGTGACAACCTATACAAAAGGCAACACCGTGTACTTTGATCTACACTCTAAGTCGAACAAGGCAAATTTTCAACGGATGAAAATTGCGTTTGTGGGTGATGCATTAAGTGGTCTTGAGTTATTTGATCAATTGGGTCAGCACACGGTCGTCGCGTTAAGTCAGGTAAAAAATAATCCTGCATTGCCCGCCGGTTTGTTTAAATTTAAAACACCGAAAGGTGTGGACGTGGTGGAGCAATGAGCGAGCAAGGGGATGTTTTGTCTCCACCATTAGCCGAGCTTTTAAGGCCTACTAATTTATCAGAAGTGATTGGTCAGCATCATTTGTTAGCACCAGGCAAGCCATTACGCCTTGCGTTTGAATCGGGAAAGCCTCATTCGATGATTTTGTGGGGGCCTCCTGGTGTAGGAAAAACAACCCTGGCTCGTCTGATGTCTAATGCGTTTGACTGTGAGTGGATAGAGCTGTCGGCCGTTTTTGCCGGAGTGAAAGAAATTCGAGCGTCAATGGAGCAAGCTCAAGCGTTTAAAGCGCTTCATCGACGAACGATATTGTTCATTGATGAAATTCATCGTTTCAATAAGGCACAGCAAGATGCGCTTTTGCCGTTTGTTGAGTCGGGTTTAGTCACCGTGGTGGGTGCAACCACTGAAAATCCTTCGTTTGAGGTGAATTCAGCCTTGTTATCTCGAGCCCAAGTGTATGTTTTGCAATCTTTAACCGATGAAGACCTTAACACATTGTTGGAGCGGGTAAACACGCGCATTTTTTCTGATTTACAATTTACTGCTGATGCCAAAACCCATGTGATTGGTTTAGCGGATGGTGATGCGCGCCGTCTTCTTAATTTGCTCGAGAAAGTAGGTGTTGCCGCTCACGAAATGAGCACTTTAGTGGTGGATAGTGAGTTGGTTCAAAATGCACTGTGCATGAATGCCAAGCGTTTTGATAAAGGTGGGGATTATTTTTACGATCAACTATCTGCTTTGCATAAATCTGTTCGTGGGTCTGATCCCGATGCGGCACTTTATTGGCTTTGTCGTATGCTTGAAGGGGGTATGGATGCCCATTATTTAGCCCGTCGCATCATTAGAATGGCCTGGGAGGACGTTGGCTTGGCAGACCCCAGAGCCATGCAGTTGGCCAATGATGCCGCGGCTACTTATGAGCGTTTGGGTTCGCCTGAGGGTGAGCTTGCTTTGGCGCAAGCGATTATTTATTTATCAATCGCTGCTAAAAGCAATGCAGGCTATAAGGCTTATCAAGACGCTAAGGCATTTGTAAAACAAGATAAATCCCGTGAGGTGCCGCCCCACCTTCGCAATGCCCCCACTGCATTGATGAAAAAAATAGGTCATGGTCATGAATACCGTTATGCACATGATGAACCTTATGGCTATGCAGCAGGAGAGACATATTTACCCAAGGGGATGCAAGAGCCCAATTGGTATAAGCCAGTGGACAGGGGCTTAGAGCGTAAAATTGCTGCTAAAATGGTATTTTTATGCGGTCTTGATGAACAAAAATGCACAACAAGATAAGAGTTTAACGATTATAACTAGGCTAAAAGTGATGGGATTATGAGCGTTAAAATAATGAAGCAACTGCCTGAGCCTCTCATGAACAGGGCTAAAAGATATTCTAGACTCTTGATTAAAAAGTGCTGGATGCCTTTGGCTATTTTTATCATTTGCATGGCAATATTGTTCAGTTTGTTTCGCGCGTTAACACCGTGGGCAAAACAATATAAAGGCCAGGTAGAGCATCACCTTTCAACCCTTCTTGGACAGCCGGTTATCATCAGCAGTATGGAAACCAGTTGGTATTGGTTTGAACCTGTCTTAAAGCTTAATGACGTGTCTGTTTCAGACAGTGAAGACAGGGTTTTAAAATTAAATAAATTGCTGGTGGGTATCAATTTACTGAGTTCTCTGTGGCACTGGCATCTTCAACCGGGTGTGCTGTATGTCGATGATGTGCATTTAACCTTGCGTCAAAAAAATGATCATTGGGACATTGATGGTTTGCGAAGTGATAAAGAACCTATTACCTTAGAGCCGACAGCTTATTTACCCGTATTAAGTTGGCTTCTTGCACAACAAAAAATAATCATTAAAAATGTTTCGGCATTGATTCATCTAAATGATGGCTCTTTGCTGCCGGTCACGGCATTAAATGTAACGGCGATAAACAATAACGGGCATTACCGCTTAAGAGGGGTTGCAAAATTAGCACAAACCACGCCCACTGAGCTACTCATTCTTGCTGACATGAAGTTAAACCCTTACGCTCTTCGCAAAATCAATGGCCAAGCGTATGTTGCGGTTCATCATTTTTACCCACACAATGGCAATTGTTTTTTCCTAAAAGTCCTTATCATGTAGAGAGCGGGAAGGGTGGCGTTGAGATTTGGTTGGATATGGCCAAAGGTGAGGTTACAGGCCTACAGACCCGCATCAATTTCAAACGACTTGCCTGGAGTAAATATGGAAGTCCTCATGCAGAATTTATTCAATCCCTTCAAGCCAATTTAGCATGGAACCCAACCGATAAAGGGTGGAAGTTAAGCGGTGACCATATTAACTTACGTGCAGGAGGGGTTGAGTGGCCAGAAAATACAATGCTATTAAATTATAATCAATCAGACCAATCGTATCATTTTTTTATCAATACACTATTGCTCGAGCCTTTTTTAGCATTGAGCTCTGAATGGCCTAAAATGATGCAGCCCATGTTAGCCATGCATCCCCATGGGCAATTATATGACACTCAAATTGGCATCAAGCAAGATAGGGTTGATTATCTATTGAGCCGTTTTGCAGGGTTGAGCTGGGACGCTTCACGTGATTATCCCGGGGTAGATAATGCTTCAGGTGTTGTTCAGTGGCAACCTTCAGGTGGGCGTTTGGACCTTGATGGAGAGAAAACGACGTTATTACTCAAAAATAAGCCCTCAATTACGTTTGATACAGTGAATGCCACATTTGAGTGGCAGTCATTAAGCCAAGGTTTGCGCATTAGCATGGAGCATTTGGTACTGAATCATCCTGACTTACGGGTGAATGCTCGTGGTGTAATTGACGCGCTTTTTGCGCCTTCTGCAAATCTTCAATTGGCTGCAGAGTTTTCAATGGGCAATGCCGTTAAGTGGATGGCTTATATTCCATCTCGCTATTTAAAGCCAAAACTTAACCATTGGTTAAAGCATGATATCAAGCGCATTAACAATGCAGAGGGACAACTTGCCATTAATGGTGCTTTGGCTGATTTTCCTTTCGATAAAGCGCCGGGTGAGTTTTCAGTGATCAGCCATTTAAGTGGTGTGGATTTGATATTTAATAAAAAATGGCCGTTAAGTCAGGATATTGATGCCTATCTACGGGTGAATAAACGTACCCTTGAGGCAGATGTTCATCATGCAATCATGCATGGTGTGGTGGTAGACCAAGTGAATTTACGACTAGATGACATGGGTCTTGATAAAGAAACATTGCTGATTCATGGCAAAGTGGAGGCACCTGCTCAAAAGGCCTTAGGCTATGTTTTTGTTTCACCGTTAAGGGAGCCCCTTGCAAAACTGAAAGCCTTAGACGTTGAGGGGACATTGGGTCTCGATTTGCGCTTAGAAGTACCCCTTTACCCTGAAAATGATGATGTTCTGGTAAAAGGCGCACTTACCTTTAATCACAATCAGGCGACTTTTCATCATGCTTGGGGTGATATCGAATTTAGACAATTAACAGGCACGCTCATGTTTGATGAGGATGGTGCGACCAACAGTGAATTGAAAGCACTTTTATTGGATGACCCCGTGGTGATGCACGTTCAATCGATAAAAAAGCCAAAGCCTGCTACCGAGCTCACCATTGAAGGCAATACAACGCTTGATGCATTGCATAAATCCTTCAAGTTGCCCATCTATCCTTTTGTGCAGGGGCATTTGAATCTGGCAACAACATTAACATTAACCAATGATTCAAATGATTTTGATAACATGAAGATCAACACTTCTTTAAAGGGCGTGGGTATTGATTTGCCAGCGCCGTTTGGTAAAGCCTCTGATGAAAGTGCGCCCTTAGCTATCAACGTTGATTTTAATCCTGAAAAAGCACTGCGCTTTCGTTTTAACTATGATAATCGCGTGAGCAGTGATTTATGGTTTACTGGTAAAAACAATCAATTTGCATTCCAAAAAGGGGATGTTGAAATTGGAAAGGGCGATGCTCAGTTACCCAAAAAAGAAGGGTTACATGTGGGTGGAGTGCTAGCAAGCCTTGATGTTTCTAAATGGCAAAGTCTATTGCCACCGTTATCCTCAACCGGAGATGCTCCTGCGTGGCTTCAGCAATTACAATGGATAGATTTAAGTTTTGGAAACGTTTTGTTATGGGGAAAAAATTACCCGAAAGTCGTTATAAATGCTAATAAATTAAGCAAAACAGCGTGGTCTTTTCACCTAGATCAGCAGGATGTCGCCGGTCAATTTCAGTATGATTTTCTTTCAAACACGGTTTCAGGGCATTTTAATCGATTAAACATTGCCAAAGCGGTGTTGCTGCCATCTAAGGGTGAGAATGAAACCATAACATTAAAACCTAGCTATATCCCTAATTTAAATTTAACCATTGATACGTTCAAAGTAGGTGAAATAGACTTTGGAACGGTAGGGTTGAAAAGTACAACCAAGCCCAATCATTGGCAGCTTGATTATTGCAACATTAAATCACCGGCCTTCCAATTGGCCATGAAGGGCGACTGGGACCAAGACGGTATTCAAAACAATACGAAACTCCAGGCTAATTTGCAGATAGCAACACTCTCTGATAGCTTGAAAATGTGGCACATCACCCCGGCAGTGGATGCTCACCATGGTGAAATTCAGTTTGATGGTGCATGGCCTGGGCCTATCAATGGGTTTTCATTGGAAAAAGTAAGTGGACAACTGTCCCTTCATTTTAAAGACGGCCGTATCACGCATTTAAGCCCGGAAACCGAGGGCAAGTTGGGTTTGGGTAAATTACTAAGTGTTTTAAGCCTACAAACCATTCCTCGCCGACTTAAATTAGATTTTAGTGACTTATCGAATGATGGGTATAGTTTTGATGTGTTTAAGGGTAATTTTACGCTGAAAAATGGCGTAATGAATACGACAGACAGCTACATTGATGGGCCCGTTGCTTACGCTAGCATGAAAGGTGATTTAGACGTGGTGAAGCAAAAATACGATGTATTATTGCATATTTCTCCTCATATTACGGCAAGTTTACCTATCGTTGCAACGATAGCGGGAGGTCCAATTGCAGGGATTGCGACATGGGTTGCCAGTAAAATCATTAATAAAGGAATGCAAACGGTCACAGGATACAGTTATAAAATTTCAGGTCCATGGCTGCATCCTGACGTGCAGCAAGTAAGTATATTTAAAAAACAACCAAACTAGGGATATTGAGAACTGTAGGTGATTGATTTTAAAATGGCCACTCTTTGACAGAAGCAACTGTCTTTGTGCCGTGGTCTATAGGACGTCCGCCATTAGCTTTTTAGGTTTTATAGGACATGAGACATGTGGGTTGAATTGATCAAACGGTATTGGCAAGTGAGTCTTTTGAAAGAGACGCCCGCTAACACGCCTTATTCATTATTGATGTTAGGCCTTGTCACGGTTTTCTATTATGTGTTGGTTGTGACGCAATGGGCCATTGCGGATGTTGAGCAATTTTTTACATTTGGGACGTCTTTGTTGGCGGGTGCCGCACTTGTGCTCTCGTATGGCATTTATACGTATGCGTTGCTGCAGGCTTCGCGTGTTTCTAGTCGATGTTTACAAACATTAACCTGCCTTTTTGCCGGGCATGCCATTGTGCATTTGGTGGCTTTTCCTTTGCTCCTTATCGCGCCCTGGCTTGCTGCTGTAAAAACGGCCCAGCCATTAGCGTTATTCGTGGGCATTGTCTATTTAATCT
>Ga0247836_1006339_pt1 | contig 13207 bp, 6 predicted proteins | sample LaCruzMarch2015__4_FD_187116 | JGI IMG/M metagenome (GOLD analysis project Ga0247836, IMG submission 187116) | Freshwater microbial communities from meromictic Lake La Cruz, Castile-La Mancha, Spain - LaCruzMarch2015_14m | ecosystem: Environmental > Aquatic > Freshwater > Lake | place: Spain...
GAGCGCAAAAACCTCGCCGCGCCGCGGCGAAAAACCATCCGCCACCCCAACGCTGAAAGTCGCCTTGGAGATGGAAAGTTTGGCATCCGCCGCAGGCGAACGAACCGCCAGCGCGGGGCCGGCGCCTTGTGATTGCGGAGTCAGGATGATCCTGAGCGATGCGCCCGGATCGAACGCCGCGCCGCCCGACGCCTTCACGGCGCCCCCTTCGATCTCCAACACCCCGCCTGCGTTCCCGGCACTCCCGCCAAAAACCCGCGCACCGATGAATTCGCAAACAGCCCCATCCGAGCAGCGGAGGGTCGCCGTTCCACCCGGTTGCGGCGGTTCATCCGCGTTCATGGTGCCGCCACCGACATACAGATTGTCTGCGGAGACAGAGCTTGGCTGCCCATCCGAGGACGACCCGCCCACCGTGACATGCACATTCGCCCCCGCGCCGGTCGCAAGGCTGAAAAAGCGCTGCCCGAAAATCACCCCGCCCTTCTCGATCACCCCTTTCGAGCTTGATTTCTCCTTGGAATTTCCAAAGACAATGCCGGTCCGTGGAAAAGCGCCCTCCCCTTCGACCTCGCTTCCCGCCCCTTCGATCCGCAACAGCGTCTCGCTGAAATTCGAATTGCCGATCACCAGCAACCGCTGGTTGCTCACCTTGCCCCCGTCCTTGACGGTCAAGGAGACCTGCTGCGGATAATCCTCCTGGCCGGCGTAGCCGAAAAAGGCTTCATTGCGCAGCGTCAGCACGGCACCCTCGCCGACCTCGATTGCCAGCGGAGAGACCATGGTGTGAGCTCCGCCAAGGGTATGACCCGCATAGACGTCAAACAAAACACGCAATTCGCCGCGCAGCAAACGCAGGCGTCGCGCCCCCTCCTCCTGGGTCCCGGGTTGAAAAAACACCGCTGCCGTGGGATGCGGCGGCTGGGCGTTGAAGGTGTTTCCTGCGAGATCCAGCGTGACAGTCGCCGTCGCGTCCCCGGCGGCTCGGCCCAAAATCCGCAGCCCGGCCGTCGCTCCTTCATCCACCAGCACCCGGATTTCTCCCTCCGGATTGAATACCGCCGTTGCTTCCTCGCCCGGGATGGTTTCCGGGCTCCAGTTGGACGGATTAAAGAACCGGTCATCCCCGCCAAGCCCGGTCCAAACAATCTCCTGGCCGTTGGATTCCGCGATTGCGGATTCCGTCGCCACGATGCCGACCGACAATGCTGCGGCCAGCGCCAGCATGGTTCTGGTCGGTGTTTTCATACAATCATCCTCCATTTGCTTCCGCAGCCCCGGCCCCGCCGCCGGCTTTGCTGCCGGGCAAGGTGATGCCCTTGACGGTCACCGGTCTGAGGCCGCTGCCTTTTCCCGCGTCGCCGAGCTGGCCGGCGATGTTGCTGCCCCAGGCCACCAGCGAACCATCGGCCCGCAGCGCCAACAAATGCCGCGATCCGGCATCCAAACGCACAATGTCCCGCAGCCGCCCGCCTCCGTCCGCCTCGCGGACCCATTGCGGGAAGAGACTGCCTTCCAAATTTCCGTCGCCCAGCAATCCGGCCTCGTTCCAGCCCCAGGCCAGCACCTCACCCCGGTCGTTGAGCGCCGCATTGAAGTAACGCCCGGCCACAATCGCGGCGATGCCCCGCAACACGCCCCCGCCGTCCAGACCTTTGACCGCAACGGGCCGTGCGCTGTCGCGGCGCGTGCCATCGCCCAGTTGCCCGAAGCTGTTGTCTCCCCACGCGTAAACGCTTCCGTCTTCTCCCAGCGCCAACGAGCAGGCAGTGCCGGCCGCAACAGCTTGGATGCCGGCCAGCAACCCGTTCCCGCCCGGATTTTGGACCGGGACCGGAAACGCGCTGTTCTTTTTTTCGCCGTTCCCGAGTTGGCCCGAGGTGTTGCTGCCCCACGCGACCACCGTGCCATCCTCGAGCAGCGCGAGGTTGTGCCGCGTTCCCGCCGCCACCGCGCGCACTTTCTCCAAAGGGCCTTTGCCTCCAATTCCCAGAACCTCCACCGGATGGGACTGCGCTTCCTCCCGTCCATTTCCCAATTGCCCGCCGCTGTTGTCACCCCAGGCGAAAACCTTGCCGTCTTTGGTCAGCGCCAGCGCATGCTGGTATCCGGCGGCCACCGCCTTGACCCCGCGCAAGGCATCGCCGCCACCGGGCCCGGTCACCAGCCCCGGTTCCGAACGCATGCGACCGACCTCGTAAAAAGGTCCTTCTTTCTCGGTTGAGCCGTCGCCAAGCTGCCCAAAATCATTGCTGCCCCAGGCAACCACCGTGCCGTCCCGCTTCAAAGCCAGGGTGAAATGCCGGCCCGCAGAGAGTGCCGCGATTCCTTCCAGCAGTTGCGGGTCCGCGGCCTCCACGCGCAACGGCGCCAGGCGGTATCCGTAGGGCCAGACGAACGCAAACAGATCCTTCTCCTCCCCGCCGCGCCAGCTATCGCCCTTCGCCAGCGCGCCATAACTGGCCATTCCCCAGACAAAGGGCACTCCCTCCTTGTCCACCGCCACCGAATGATAGCCTCCCGCAGCCAGCGCGGCGGGCGGCTCCTGCTGCCCCGCGGCCGAGCTTCCCGCGCCGACCAGCAGCACGGCCGTGGCAGCGGCAATCGTCCCGCGGCAAGCCGCGAAGAATGCGAAGTGGAAATGGGAGGGGCGGAGCAGCATGGAAAACGCCATTTCGAGGAGACTCTGGCCGCGGGCCGATCCAAGAGCAAGCGGGAACCCATTAGCTGCAAAAAAACTGTGCATATTTTCTCGGAGCGCTTGCCCGCAGAAAAGAAATCGGCGGCGAGGGAAAATCATTTTGGGTTTGGAAAAGATGTCGGCCGGCACCCGAACTACGGGGAGAAAATCCGCTTGCTTAAAATCCGCCATTTATAAAACGCGCCCAAGTCGGGCGGTTCCTGGCCGGAGGGCGTTTCCTGCGTGGCGAAATCCGGAATCTGCGCATCATTCGGGTTGATGTAGCGTTCGATGACCGTTGCGCCTCTGGCTTCCGCCACCGTGCGATCCACATCTTCGTCCCACACTTCCGGATCGGCATCCGCAACTTTCTTCAAGGGCTGCACCCGGAAATGGACGGTGAAGGTGTTGGACTTGGTTGTCAGGCGCCCGAGCAAGTTGGCGTAGGGACGCTCACGCGTGTTGTCGCCGGTCAAACGGTGATCATCCCAAAATGAACCGCTGGCGAAGGTTTGCAGGCTTTGCCCTTCGGGAACCAGGTGCAGGTCGCAGATCTGCGACGCGGAAACAAACACCCCGTTGCCGGCAAACTTGGCGTCGAATTGGGCCAGGGTCTCCGCGATGTCGATACCGCTCCGATAATTCGTGTTCGCAATGGTATCGAAAACATCTCCCTTATAGAAGCGGGACTGATTTTGGCCCACTGCGGCAACCTTTTCGCCGCGCAGAATCCCCGCCAGCGCGGTCCGCCGGGTGAGGTAGCGGAACGGCAAGATTTGATAATTCATGTTGGTTTTTCCGGCGGTGGAAAAGGGTTCGCTGATCGCATACGGCTCGACGACGGGCATCCAGAAAAGGTCGGCCCAGAGATGATCGGGCGGGGTACCGGCGCCGAAGTGCCCCGGCTGCGGGCGGAACAGGAGCGTGCGAAACGGCGCCTGCGCGATCACCCCGGACGGCAGGGAGCCGAACATTGCGGCGGATGGCACCTGGCGATTGGGGGAGTGCAGGGTAAAGACCGGACCCATGTTGTAGGCGCGTGTTTGGCTGTTGGAAAGTGGCTCGTTGGAATACCAATCGCCGTGATTGATCCGTTGTGACTGCATGTTGACGGCGAAATACGGCACGGCAGGCGGACCCCCCGATCGCAGGAAGATTGAGGTTCCGCTGTCCGGCAGGTTGATGTAGGGGCCATCCCGGTCCCGCCCGATCCCGGTCTCCCAGTCCCCGCTGGCCCGCGCGGCGGAATTGCCAACGGGAATTTTGGGCCGCGCAAAAGAGGGCGTGTTCGTGTCGCCGAAAACGGGGATGTCCGCGTAATGACCGGCGCCCTGCGACGCCCCGCCCACCGGGTCCTGATCGGTGACGAAGGAATGCGCCAGGGGCTCGGCCGGGTTGGCATAAAGGGGGTGCGGAGCGAAGAATTCGCCGCCCACCACGGGGCGCGCAAGGAGACGGGAGTCCGAGTGCCCGGCCTGCACCACGGTGCGCACAACGTCTCCCGGACGCGTCAATTGGCCGGCGCCGATTGCGCTGGTCCGCCATCCCATGTTGGCCAGTCTGCCGCGGTGTCCGGGCATGCAGCCGTCGGCGGAAAAGGTCCACCAATGCTCGCGCGCGGTTGGCGTGTCGCCGGTGCCCGGCAGGCCGGGGGTTCCCTCCGCCACCAGGCTGGGAATGGGGATGTCGGCCGGATCGAAACGCAGGGTGATCGTTTGCACGGGGGTTCCGCTGCCACCCGCCAGATACTGCCGCCCCCGGTAAAGATCCAACGTCAAAGTGCCGCCGCTGAAGCGCATGGTCTGAGCAGAGGGATCGACCGTTACCGTCACCGGGAGGCTGACAAACGGATAGCGATAGAATGCCTGCTCTGCGACATCATTCCGGTTGTGGTGGGAAGAATTCATATAGGTGAACAGCGCCGGCGCATTGTCCGACGGCATGGGCGGACGCGCGGGCAGCCAGGAGCCCATGCTGATGGCCCACCGCGCGCACTGGAAGCCGCCGCGCTTGTTGGTATGCACCGGACCAAGAATGTGATGGGTCCGCAGCCATGCGGCATCATCGGCCGGAAACCCCAGGTTGCGGGTGGTGGTGCCGCTGGTGACCTCAAGAGTTTCCAAACCGCGCACCCGCAGAGTGAGACTCGAGTTGACTCCCGGATACGTTTGTTTGGGCAGCATGGTTTGCACGAGGAAGAGCACCTCGATGCGGCGCTCGTTGGCCCCGAGCAGATTTTCCAAAGTCTTGTTGGTGGAAACATTGCTTCCATACAACCCCCCGGGCTGCCCCTGGTCCCCATCGGCAGCGCAAAGGAAAATAAACCCTGCCTCGGTGAGCTGCGGAAACACGCCGAAGCCCTGGGTTTGCGCCCCGGGCGATGATTCAATCCGGATCGGGGTCACTTGGTTGAAGCCGTAGGCATAATTCGTGTCCACCGAAACCCGTTGTGGGTTGGCCGGCCAATATGGCGGCCAGGTCATGCGCGATCCCTCGCGATAGCGCAACCCATAGCGCCGGGAGGAGCCGTCTCCCGTGATGCCCTGCAAGGTGCTGTCATCGGTGTTGGTCGAGCGGATGTAATCGAACATCATGGTCAGGATCTGATCGCGGTCCGCTCCGTATTTGCCCTCGAAGGAGCCGCCGAAGCCGGGAATCGGGCGCGCGGTGAGAGTTTGCAAATAATGATACAAGTTGCGATTGCGTCCGAGGCCGGTTTGCGGGGTGCCGGTGGGAGGCCCCGGAAAGTCCGCAGTCATGCTGCCGGGGTCGCTGCGGGTGAAATAATACGGTTGCTGGTTGATCGTGGCGCAGCGGGCGAGCAAGCGGTCGTATGCGGAACGGTGTTCGTCGTCATCGACCACATCAATCGGCCACATGGCCACCCGCGGGGTATTGAACAAAGTGGTTTCCGGCGCCCGGCTGTTGGCGGTCAGAAAGAACCGGGCGGCCCGCAGTTGTTCCGGCGGGATGCCGACCGCATCGAGCTGCAATTGCCGCGCGGGATCGAAGATCAGTTCATCCACTGAGGCATACAGCCGGTCGGTGGATGGAACGAGCGGTTGCTCCGCCACTTTGCTGCCGCCATCCGACCCGCCGCCGACAATGCGGGGAACGATTTGGAAAATGGCGTTGCGCTGGTTCTCCGACAGGGGATTGGGCGCGCGCGGAGGGTTGCCGACAGCAAAGAAGACGGGAGCCAGCGACGTCATGGCCGGATGCCCCGGATAGCGCTGGAATTCCTTTTGCGCCGGCTGAAACCGGCCGTATTCCATTTCTTGGCGGGTGTAGAATCTCGGGATATCCCAAAAGGTTCCTTCGCTCGCGGTGTTGATGTTGAGCTTGCAGGTCTCGTCATCGGTCCAGAAGGCAATCCTGCCGACAATGGGATTGCCGCCACCCTCCCCGGTCGCCCGCGTGGCTCCGGGAATGCGCGCGCGGTTGCCCTCCATGGGCTCCGGCGCCACCAAAGAGCCGTCGCGCAGCACATACAGCCAGCGGACAGGCATGGGGACCGGCTGCGCCGCCGACGCGCCGGGGGCGTCCGCCACGGAAAACCCTTCGATCCGCCCGATGGCGGCGGCATCCAGGATGGGATAGGACGAGAAGGTTGATCCATCGGACCGGGCAACCTGCACCGGAGCATTCAAGTCGGTCCATAACGCGCGCTTCGAGGCCCATTCCGGCGGGGGAACATCCCGCGCCATCTCTGTGGCGAACCCCCCGCTGTCGCCCTGGTAAACCAGACTGGCTGCGCTGTAGAGCTTGTAAGCGCGCACCGGATTGCCCGACGTGTCGAAGGTGCGGAGCATCCCCGGCTGGGATGTCCAGGCGACGTTCCCGCTCCGGGTCGTGGCATCGCGGATTTGCCCCTGCACAAAACTGGCCGCAGTGTCTGCCAACTGCTCGGTCTGGACCGCTGCCGCAAAGCTGGCCGCAGCGGAACGCTCGGTATTGGTCCGGAGCAGAAACAAGACCGCCAGCGCCACAAGAATCACGATAAATCCCAGAACGACCACCAGTGCCGCCCCACTCCGCGATCGGAATCCGGCAGACGCAACCACGCCGGACCCGATGGCAGAAAAGAAACTTTGGCGCGGCTTCGAGTTCATGTCATGGACGGTGGGTGGTAACCCGCCCGGTGAGCGGATTGACGCGAATGGCATGGAAGTTGGCGGGCGCCTCGGCGCTTGCATCCGCGTCCCTCGCGTCAACCAAGGTCAAAAAGTTGTTCGTGGCGGTGATGATGCCTGCATCCATGGCACCCCCGGGACGGAAGCGAAAGCCGCGCCAGGAGCGGGCTTTGGCCGCGCCGAAATCGGCCGTTCCGCTCCGGGATGGGGCCGCGCCCAGCAGGGGGGAGAGGGTCTCCGCCGGGGAAATCACCACCGTTTCCGGCAGGCGGATGAGGCGGTTGTGCGGACGCGGGATGCCCTCCTCATCCGCCATCCACAGTTGGATGCCGCGCCACGCCCCCGGCCCATTGCCTGCGTCGGCGGGCGGCAGATCGATCACGCGCATCTCCACAAAACGGTTGCGCGAGCGCGCTTCCTGCCGCGCAAGAGCGATCTCATCGGCCACGAGCTGTCCCGCCCGCGTCAACCCCCCGGCCCTCGCCACGGAATGATAGGCCGGTGCCGCCAACGCCACCAGCAGGACGATGATGCCCATCACAACCAACATCTCGACCAGAGAAAATGCGCGTTGCCATCCCCGCCGGTCCGGGCAATTCCAGGAGGCATTCATAACATCTTCGATTCCCGCACCGCGACCCGCGCGGAGAAAATCCGAACATGGAGGCCGGCCGCCGCCAGACGCGTTTCCAGGACGCCGAGGTCACGTTCGTATTGCTCTTGCTCGGAGAGCGCAAACAATCCATCGAAAGCAGCTTGAATCGCTTCCGGAGGCGTTGCGCCCACACACACTCGCGCAGCGGATTTTTCATCCAGCGCAACCATGGTCACCTGCACCACCGGCGGCATCTGGTGCGCCGTCCTTGGTTGGTTCGTCAAACCGGCGCCTTCGCGTGAGTCGTAGGTGAAGTCGTCGGTGAGGGTGCTGCCCGCCGCATCCTCGCCCTCCGGCAGCCGCGGCCAGAGTGACAGATGCACCACGTTCTCCGATACCGCGACCGCCTGCTGCGCAAGGTCTCCCACCCAATGGGTTCCCTCCCTATCCGCATACACCGACAAATCCTCGGAAACCTGCAAGGCCTGCTTGAGTTGGTAGCGATACTTCGCCGGTTGGGAAGGAAAAGGAGGCGATGGCAGAACGTCCACCGGGCCATATTGAACGAAAAAGCCACCGGCATTGAGCAATTCCCGCAGATCGCCGCCTTCCGGCAGCGCGCTGATTCCCAGCGGCACCTGAAAAAATACGCACTGCCCGGTTCCGGCCGAACCCGGAAGCCCGTTGGTCCCGGCCTTGCCGATGAGGAAATGCAGCTCGGACATCCGCAAATAGCGCGTGGGCCGCGCCGGGTTGTCGTAGTCCCAGTAGGTGTTCAACGTGGCCTGCGAGAGTTTGGCCGTGATTTGATCAAATGCGGCGCGCGCGGATTGAAACGAGGAAATCCGATCTCCCGCATGCCGCGTCAGGGTGCTGGCCTGGCTCACCACCCCCAACAGGATGGCCAGAATGAGGGAAAACAGCGCCGCCGCCACCAACAACTCGACCAAGGTGAATGCCTTCCGGCACCGCCAGGCGGCCGGAAGGGGTCTGGCGGAAATCTCCATGCTCAATACCTCCGGCTACTTTCCTTCATTGGCGACATGCAGACTGTGCGCGCGGGTGCGGACCGACCCCTCGCCTCCGCGCTGTTCCTGGATTTCAATGCGCAGCACCGCCAGGCTTTCCGCCAGTCGCCCGCTGGAGTGCTCAAGGCCTGGAAACGCCGCGTCGTGGCGGGACAGGGTGGCCGTGTAGACCGCACCCAAGCCAGAGCCCAGCGGCAACCCCTCCTCATCAAAAAAAAATGGACTCCCATCCGTCAGAGTTTCGAAATTCGATACCACGGCCTGCCCCGCCATGCTGCGCAAAATTTGCGCCTCGACGGTTTGGTGCATCGCCTCCCGCATCACATTCAATCCGGTCGGCAGCAAGGCCAGAATGGTCACCGACACAAAGACAGTCACTCCAAGAGCCATGGTGACTTCAACCAGCGAAAAACCTCCGCTCGCCCCCCTCCGTCCGGCACCCGTGCAGGGACAAGCGAACAACCGGCGCAAAAAAGCAGCGCCTTCCCGTCCTCCTCCCACCGACCCCATGAAAACAGAAATCCGCTGCACGCTCATATTTTATCTGCTTCTCATCCGTGGCGCAACAAGCGAGCCATCCCGACATGAAAAAACTGTGCATATCTTTTGCCAGAGAGGACGCTCAGGCTGAGCCGCCCCGGAGGTCATCGTCATCCAAGAAGATCGCTTCCCGGAACACTCGCAGGGCACACCGAATGCGATTTCGACACGCTTCTTTTTACCTTTTTCACTGTGGACTTGGTAAAAGACCAAACACACGGTGTAATGAGCGAAAAATCACGGCGGTTTCGGCGAAACCGCCCTACCATCCGCCGGTAGGGATGGCTCGCCGAGCCGTCCGTTGATTCCACCCGTTTCGGTGTCAAAATGGCATCAGCCCCCGCACACTCGATTCGAACGCTTCGTGCCATGGATGTCGCTTTTTGCACTTTGCACAAACTGTCAAAGTTTGACTACCGACCCCAAGTTCCCAAGTTCCCTTAAAATTGCTGATCAGGTGTAGAGGCCCTTCGGCGAGTTCAGGACCTGCGGCGGCGGATGAGCGCCAGCGCAGTGAGGCTCCCGGTGAGCAAAATCCAAGCCGAGGGCTCGGGGATGACGCTTAGGCCAAGGTCGCCGGTGCTCTGCGTGAACGTCCATGTGTTGTTGCCCCCGAAACCATTGGCTTGGGTGAGGGTCCAGACGCCAAGGCCGTCGTTAACGAGTGGGCCCGTGTAGCTGTCGGTGAGCGTGACCCCGCCTGTCGCGAAGCTGCCGGTCGGGCTGTTGGTGGAATCGAACAGGTTCCAGCTATAGGTTCCGACTCCGAAGATTGTGCCGATGTCGAGCGTGAGGTTGCCGCCGTAGGTGAGCGACGTTCCGACATTGATGCCGTCGTAGTCGGTTCCGCGTATGGCGCCTGTGCCGACATTGATTTCCATCGTGGTGGTGGCGGTGGAGTTGAGCGTCAGGGAGGACGAGAAAATGAGCAAGTCCGGGCTGTTGCCGGGCTGGAGGTTGCCTCGAATTGTCGTCGCACCGCCGACGGTGCCGTTGCCGCCGAGGGTGGCACCAGAGGCGACGCTCACTGCGCCTGTGGCTCCGCTGTTGTTGCCGTTGATGAGGAGCGTGCCTGCAGTGACGGTCGTCGTGCCACCGTAGGTGCTGTTGCCGGAGAGCGTGAGGGTGTTGGTGCCGAGCTTGGTGAGACTCCGGTTGGCGGTGAGGGCGGTGGACTGGGTGAAGTTGCCACCGGTCGTGTCGATGGCCACGCCGGAGGTGGCGTTTAGGCTGAATCCAGCCAGGGTGTTCGTATTAAACAGGTCGGCGACGTTGGCATCGGTGTAATCGCCGCCCGCTCCGACTCCAAGCCCGATGTTCGCACCCGCTGCGGCTGTGGCGGTGGCGGCGGTTTTGGCGGCGGTATTGCGGAAGACCAACGTCCCGGCGTTCACGGCGGTGGCACCGGTGTAGCTGTTGGTCCCCGAGAGGACGACGGTGCCGGTGCCCTCCTTGGAAAGACCGGCGCCGCCGGCTCCGCCAATGTTTCCGGAGACGAGGAGGGTTCCGCCGGTATCGGCGGAGACGTCGAAGTTTCCGAGAGTGGTTTCACTAATGGTGATGTTCCCGGCGTAGGTGCCGGAGGAGGCACCACTCTGGAGCCGCAGAATCTTGTTGTGGTTATTGTCCGAAACGATGAGCGGGCGGTTGATGGAGATGGTGTTGGCGAGTTCGAGGGTGGCATTGGTACTAATCAAGCTGACGTTCCCGCTGGTTCCGAAGGCCTGGTTGTTCGCCGCCCGGAGGACGCCGTTATCGATAGTGGTGTTCCCCGTGTAGGTATTGCTGTTGGAAAAAACTACCACGGAGGAAGCTGAGTTGCCGGCGGCGGCGATTGTCCCTGTGTCCGTGCTGGATATAACTCCGGAAACCGTCAGCGTTCCGGACCCGGAGGAGGTAAAAATAAAGGCATCGCTGGGCTCCTGTTGGACGATATTTCCGCTGTATTCGGCGGAGGTGGCCCCGGTTTGAAGGACAATACTCTTCGCAAAACCCACGGTCGTGTTGGTAAGCTGGTTGGCGAGGTTGACCCCGTTCGCCAACTCCACCACCGCGCCTGTTCCTTGGAGCTCGATCCAGCCGGTTCCGAACGCGGTGCTGGATCCAGCCACCACGGTGAGACCGAAGCTGCCTGATACAAAGTTGATTTTGGTTCCTCCGGCGTAGGAATTGTTGCCGTTGAGCGTGACCTTGCCATTGGCGCCGCCGCCTCCTGCTTGACCCACCCGGATCACAAGCTGCCGGTTCGAAGCATCCTGCGTGATATTTCCGTTGATGACCAAGCGGTGGTTGGTGAAGGCGTGAATCTCGCGGTTTGCATTGAGCTGAAGGTTGAGGTCGATGGTATCGGTGAGGGTGCCCGACGTGACTTGGGTGGTGATGATATTGCCGCCCAGGATGATGTCGTTGCCCGACAGGGTGAAATTGCCCGTTTGGCCGGCGGAGCCATTGTTGGTAAATGCGAGGGCGTAGGTGCGCCCCGCCTGGTCGTTGGTGTTCGTCGTGCGGGTGGTTCCGCCGAATTGCAGGGACGCGCCGCTGATCGGAGCCGTGTCGCCCACCCAGTTGTCGCCCGAACTCCAATTGCTGTTAGTTCCGTTCCCGCCGTCCCAAACCGACTGGGCATGGGCGGAGGAAACGATGATCAGGCCCGCGGCCACGAGCGCGGCGGCCACGGAAACAAGCTTTATAGGGTTTTGGTTCATGACTTTTTGATGAGGTTTCTGCTGGTTGGGTAAATGCTACACGCTGAAATAGTATCTGCTTCTCATCCGTGGAGCAGGAAGTGTGCCATCCCTGGGGGGAATGGGTTTAAGAGCGGCGATGGGGAGGGCGGAGAAAGAGTGCATGGGGGTATGCATTGGACACACTCCTGTCTAGCCCCCGGAAACCAGCAAGTCAAAAAAAAGTCCGGCTCCGAAAAAGATAACTGTGCATGTTTTTTTCGAGGGCGGCAGGGTGGAAAACGGAGGGAGAACGCTGCGCGGGAGGCGTGAAACGTGTTGATCCATTGCCACCGTCCCATGCGGTGTTTCGTCAGGGGTTTCACGCAGATGTGAAGAGATGCGCAGAAATCCGTGGTTTCTAGGGATGGCGGCGGGGCATCAGGTCGGCTTGATTTTCGCCCATGACGCGGCGGGCGATTTCGAAGGCGCGGGATTCGGAGAGGTCGCCGGCGGCGATTTCGGCTTCCAGGGCGGCGGCGAGCCCGTGGCGGGCCTGGGCGGCATAGGCGGCCGACATTTCGGGCCAGAGGGCGTCCCCTCCGAAGCCCAGGATTTTGTTGATCGGGACGGCGCGCAGGGCGCTTCGGAACACGGATTGGGTCGTGCGCGGGTTGATCGCCCATGCCCAGCAGAAATCGAGATAGACATTGCGGAAATGTTTGCCGAGCGCGATCCACTCCTCGCAATACGGGTAGGCGGCGTGCATGAGGATGAACTTCGTCTCGGTGTATTTTTTGAGCAGGGGGACGAGGTTGCCGGCGGAGATCCAGGGGAGTTCGATGCTGCCGTTGCCGGCGAAATACCCGCAGTGGATTTTGAATGGGAGGCCGTGGCGGGCACCTTCCTCGGCGGCCCGACCGATGAACCAATCGCCGAGCGCATGGGCGTCCTCCGTGGCCGGTTGCTCTCCGCGCAGAACCTGGTTGAAAATTCGGGCGGCGTCCCCGCGGGGGACCTCGCGCCATGCGAGGGAGCGCTGGTAGGCATGCTGGCTTTTGATTGCCACGCGGCTCGGGGCTTCTTTTTCAAACAGGGCGGAGACGGCGGCATCGAGGTCGTCGAAGGTGTGGATCGGGACGGCGGTGGATTTTTCGAGTCTTTCGATTTCGGGTTTGCCGAAGCGCCCGTCGGCCATGCGGAACCAGGAGAGGTCGTAGCGGAAGAAGGAGGTGTCCTCGCCGGGTGGGCGGTCCCAGGCTTCGCCGAGGATATTGTCGATCTGCACTTCGCTGAGGCCGGCGGTTTCGCGCAAGAGGTGTTCCCGGCGACCGGGTTTGCAGGCTGCGCGGTGCTTTACGGAGGCCTCGGAGACCGTTTTCGGGGTGAGGTCCTCGATTTCGTAAAGCTTGCGCAAAACCCAGCGCACCGATTCGCCATAGCCGGTCCATTCGCAGTGCGGCCAATACCTTTCCACTGTTCTCCATCGGTCGGCTGGATCGCGGGAGGCATCGAGCAAAGCCTGCATTTCCTCGGGCGTTGCGCCGGCGGAGACGAGGTCCTCGCCC
>Ga0247836_1006358_pt1 | contig 13179 bp, 9 predicted proteins | sample LaCruzMarch2015__4_FD_187116 | JGI IMG/M metagenome (GOLD analysis project Ga0247836, IMG submission 187116) | Freshwater microbial communities from meromictic Lake La Cruz, Castile-La Mancha, Spain - LaCruzMarch2015_14m | ecosystem: Environmental > Aquatic > Freshwater > Lake | place: Spain...
GGCACCGGGGCGGCCATGCATCAGGCCGAGCATGTGCCGCGTCATGGCCGGCAGGGCGACGCCTTCCTCCAGCCGCGCGGCCAGATAGGGGCGATAGCGGTCGAGGGCGGCGAAGGCGTCGACATCGGGCGTCGCGGCCCCGAACAGGCGGCGATCGGCCTGACCCAGAAGGGCCGGCTCATGATAGGCGGCGCGGCCCATCATGACGCCGTCCAGCTGCACCCCGTCGCCAAGCTCGTCACGGGCATCCAGATGGGCCTCGGCCTCATCCAGAGAGGTGATGCCGCCGTTGATCGAGATGGACAGCCGGGGCCGCTCGCGCTTGAGCCGCCGCACGAGGCCATAGTCCAGCGGCGGCACGTCGCGGTTTTCCTTGGGCGACAGGCCTTTCAGCCAGGCCATGCGGGCGTGGACGATGAAGACCTCGATCCCGACGGCGGCGCAGGCATCCACGGTGGCGAACAGCGAGACCTGCGGGTCCTGGTCATCGACCCCGATCCGGCATTTGACGGTGGCGGGGATGGAGACCGCTTCCTTGATCGCCGCCATACAGTCCGCGACCAGTCCGGGCTCGCGCATCAGACACGCCCCGAAGCGGCCCGACTGGACCCGGTCGGAGGGGCAGCCGACGTTCAGATTGATCTCGTCATAGCCGAAGGCCTCGCCGATGCGCGCCGCCTCTGCCAGCTGGGCCGGGTCGGAGCCACCGATCTGCAGGGCGACCGGATGTTCGAGCGCGTCGAAGCCCAGCAACCGCTCCCGATCGCCGTTCACCACCGCCGGGGCGGTGACCATCTCGCTATAGAGCAGGGCCTCGGTCGTCAGGGCACGGTGGAACGCGCGGCAATGCCGGTCGGTCCAGTCCATCATGGGCGCGATCGAGAGACGGCGGTTCATCGGGCCGCGTCCTTACACCGAAGCGAAGGCGCTGGATATCGGCGGCTGCGCGGCTGCACCAGCCCGGCACCCCGATCGACCACGAGGCTTCGTGAGACTCCTGCGCCACAGTTTCGCCCGAAGCAGAGATGTCTCATGGGCCCGACACAAACCGGGAAAAGCATGCGATGTCGGAACGTCCGTTGAACCGAGCGCTCGTCGGCCTGCTGAGCCTGGCCCTCGCCGCGCCGATGGCACCGCTGCCGGTGATGGCCCAGGAAGGCCGGGCCATTGACCCCGACAAGCCCTCGGACGGTGTGGTATCGCCCGCCGCCTGTCGGGTGTTCGGCTTCGACCTGCCGGAGGACCGCGGCGCGGCGACCTATGCTGCGCGCGGCGGGGGCGTGCCGATGTATGCACCAGTGCCGCCGCCGCCACCCCCACCGGCGTTGGCACCCTCTCCTCCGCCCGTCATCCTGCCTTCGACCGGTTTGAACGAAGTGGTCGTGACCGGTTCCCGCGTCACGCAAGATGCGAGCGGATACGTCTCGAACGTCCCCGCCCTTTCCAACTCCCGGGTTCCGGGCGTGCCCGCGACCCCCGATACCGAACGCTATCCCGACGCCACGCCCAACCCGGTGCGCCGCGTCGCCGACGAGCCGGTCTCGACCTTTTCGATCGATGTCGACACGGCCAGCTATGCCAATGTCCGGCGCTTCATCGACGAGGGCCGCGCGCCCACGCCCGACGCGGTGCGGGTCGAGGAGCTGATCAACTATTTCGACTACGGCTATTCGCGGCCGACCTCGGCGACGCAGCCGTTCGCCATCACCACCGCGGTGACGGCCTCACCGTGGGGGCCCGGACGGCAGATCGTCCATGTCGCGCTGCAGGGCTATGAACTGCCGGAGGCCGAACGGCGGCCGCTGAACCTGACCTTCCTCGTCGATGTCTCGGGCTCGATGGGCAGCCCTGACAAGCTGGCCCTGGCGCAGAAGTCGATGAACCTGATCATCGACCGGCTGCGGCCGCAGGACACGGCGGCGGTGACCTTCTATGCCGAGGGGGCGGGCACGCGGCTGGCCCCGACCCCCGGCGACCGGAAGCTGAAACTGCGCTGCGCCGTGGCCAGCCTGTATGCCTCCGGCGGCACGGCGGGCGCGACGGGCATGACCAATGCCTATGACCAGGCGCAGACCAATTTCGCGCGCGACCGGGTCAACCGCATCCTGATGTTCACCGACGGCGACTTCAACGTCGGCGTCACCGACGACCTGCGGCTGGAAGACTATGTCGCGGCCAAGCGGGAAACCGGCATCTATCTGTCGGTCTATGGCTTCGGGCGCGGCAACTACCAGGACAGCCGGATGCAGACGATCGCCCAGGCCGGCAACGGGACGGCGGCCTATGTCGACGACCTGAACGAGGCGCGCAGGCTGTTTGGTCCGGCGTTTGACCGGGGGGCCTTCCCCATCGCCGACGACGTCAAGATCCAGGTCGAGTTCAATCCGGCCCGCGTCTCGGAGTACCGGCTGATCGGCTATGAGACCCGACTGCTGAACGAGGCCGATTTCAACAACGACCGCGTCGATGCCGGCGAGGTCGGCTCGGGGGCCTCGGTGACCGCCCTGTATGAGATCACCCCGGTGGGTGGGCCGAGCCAGATGGGTGAGCGGCGCTATCCCGAGAACCGCAACAGCCTTGGTGTCGGCGGCGGTGATCCGGACGGCGAGGTCGGCTTTGTGCAGGTCCGCTACAAGCTGCCGGGCGAGCGGGACTCACGGCTGATGCAGCGGGTGGTGGCCAATGCGGGTGGCGGCGGGGTCCCGGACCGGCCGCTGGAAAGCACGCGCTGGGCCATCGCGGTGGCGGCCTTCGGTCAGAAGCTGCGCGGCGATCCCTGGTTGGGCGACGGCTTCGACTGGGAGGCCGTGCTGGAACAGGCGCAAGGCGCGCGCGGCGAGGACCCCTATGGCGAGCGAGCCGAGTTCGTGCAGATGGTCCGGGCGGCGCAGGCGCTGCCGGCGAGGGCGGTGCCGTAGACGAAACAGTGTGGCGGCCTGTCCCGTCCCGGCTCTGCCCCCGGCCTTCGCCGGGGTTCGGCCGGGATGACAAGGCACCCAGGCTCGCGTCGAGCGCTGTTCGGACGCGGTTGAGAGCGCGCCCTCCCACAATGGGAGAGGGATCTCACACGTCGAACTTCACCCCCTGCGCCAGCGGCAGGCTGGTCGAAAAATTAACCGTCTGGGTCTGGCGGCGCATATAGGCCTTCCAGGCGTCGGAGCCGGACTCACGCCCGCCGCCGGTGTCCTTTTCGCCGCCGAAGGCTCCGCCGATCTCGGCGCCCGAGGGGCCGATATTGACGTTGGCGATGCCGCAGTCGGAGCCCCAGGCGGAGAGGAAGGCCTCGGCCTCGCGGACGCTGTCGGTGAAGACGCAGGACGACAGGCCCTGGGGCACGGCGTTCTGCATGGACACGGCCGCGTCGAAGTCGGACCAGGTCAGGACATAGAGAATGGGGGCGAAGGTCTCGTGCTGGACCACCGCACTCTGGGCCGGCATGCGGACGATGGCGGGGCGGACGTAGACGCCGTCACGGTCCACGCGGTCGCCGCCGACAACGACCTGACCGCCCTGTTCGACGGCCTGTTTCAGGGCCGTGTCGAAGCTGTTGAAGGCGGCCTCGTCGATCAGGGGCCCGACCAGCACCCCGTTCACTCGCGGGTCGCCGACCGGCAGGGTCTCATAGGCGGCCTGAAGGCGGGCGATGAGGGCGTCGGCGATGCTCTCATGAACCAGCAGGCGGCGCAGGGTGGTGCAGCGCTGGCCGGCGGTGCCGACGGCCGAGAAGGCGATGGCGCGGACGGCCATGTCGAGGTCGGCGCTGGGCGTGACCACCATGGCATTGTTGCCGCCGAGCTCCAGCAGGCTGCGGCCGAGGCGGGCGGCGACGGCCTGGGCCACGGCGCGGCCCATGCGGGTGGAGCCGGTGGCGGAGACCAGCGGAATGCGCGGATCGGCGGCCAGCGCTTCCCCCGCCTCGCGACCGCCGATGACCAGCTGGGACAGGCCTTCCGGGGCGTCTCCGAACCGGGCGATGGCGCGTTCGAGGATGGCGTGGGTAGCGAGCGCCGTCAGGGGGGTCTTTTCCGAGGGCTTCCAGATCACCGGATCGCCGCAGACGAGGGCGAGGCAGGCGTTCCAGGCCCAGACGGCGACCGGGAAGTTGAAGGCCGAAATGACCAGCACCGGGCCCAGCGGCTGGTACGTCTCGCGCATGTGGTGGCCGGGGCGTTCGCTGGCGATGGTCAGGCCGTAGATCTGGCGCGACAGGCCGACGGCGAAGTCGCAGATGTCGATCATCTCCTGCACCTCACCGAGGCCTTCGGAGACAATCTTGCCGGCTTCCAGGGTGACCAGACGGGCAAGGTCATCCTTCGAGGCCCGCAACTCCTCGCCCAGCAGACGGACCAGTTCGCCACGGCGCGGGGCGGGGATGCGTTTCCACTGATGGAAGGCGGCCGTCGCGCGGGCGGCGACGGCATCCAGGTCGGGCGTTTCGGCCACGCGGCCGGCGACCGAGCCGTCGATTGGCGAACGGGCCTCGAAGCCGTCGGCGCTCCAGACCGCGCCGGGTACGCCCAGCCGTTGCAGAATGGCCTTCGCCTCGTTCGCCGCCGTCATCGTCATTCTCCGTTGTGTGCCGGGCCGTTTAGCCCTCCGGCAGGGCGGGCGAAAGCGGAACCCGGAGCGGGCGGTGACATACGGTGTCAGTGGGTCTTTCGTGCGCCTGAGCCGGAGCGGGTGTTCAGGTTCGCTTCACCCTGTCGCCAAACCGGCTGTTCACGCGGCCGCAGCATACTGTCGATCAAGCACGGGAGAAGCCGATGGCACGCGCACAGTTCCAGAAGGGACAGAAGGTCTGGGTCGAATGCGTCGGCGCATGGGCCCAGATCGAGAAGGTCCAGCCCGTCTGGGCCAAGGGGTTCGAGGAGCCGGTCCGCGTGACCTATGATATCGGTCTGGGGCGGGAGTTCCTCGGCCACGAACTGCTTCTGCCCACGGATGACCCGGCTGCGAGCAACGGCGATTTGTGGCGACTGATGCGGGCGAAAAACAAATGGCAGACGCCGGATGAGTGTTCGCACCATCCCTTCCCCGGCACATACCCCGTGATCGTCACCGACAAGGCTGATTGGGGCGGCTGGCGGGTACCGGGTGCTGAATACGATCGCGATCCGGATCAGATCGAGTTCCAGGCCCGGTTGATCGCTGCGGCGCCGAGGCTGATGGCCCTGGCCGAACGACTGGCGGCCTCGGTTGACGAAGCGCCGGAAGACGCACCCCCGGAAATGCAGAAACTGGCCGGCGAAGCCCGCGCCCTGCTGCGGTCCGTTACCGACATCATGGCCGCCCCGACCGAAGCGGCGGGCTTTGTCGAGCGGGCCTCACGCGCCGCCTGATCCCGGCCGCGCGACAAAAGAAGGCTGATTTCCAACCAGGCCTCGACAGGAATCCGCGACGCAGCCTAGATTCGTCATCCAACGACGGATTCTTGGGGGAGAGCGCCTTGCGGGGTGAAGAACGCCGCATAAGCAGTGATGGCAGGCGAAGCCTGGACCGGCTTCGGGCGCCGCCGTCCTGGCTGCGCATAGCCACCCTTGCTCTGGCGCTGGCCATCACCGCTCACGTGCTGCTGGTAGCGCGCAGCCTTGATTACGGCAGTGCGCCGCCCGTCAGCGGATTCGGCTCCGGTGAACTGTGGGTGCTCGGCCCTCCCATCGCCATAGGGCTGTTCACACTCGGCCTGGTCCTGCTCATGCAGCGGCGGCAGCAGGGAATCAGCCGGGAATGGGCCGCCTCAGAGCGTCGCTTCCGTGGCGCTGTAGAAGCCGCACGCTGTGGTGTCTGGGAGTGGGACACCGAGACCGACCTGGTCAGGATTTCGGACTATATGGCTGAACTGATGGGACTGGATCGCAGCGGATCCGTTCCGTCCGCGGAACTACTCGCCCGCATCCATCCCCGTTATCACGATGCGGTGCGCCACGCCCTTCGGCAGGCCCAGACCTTCGGGGCGTTCGATGTCACCTTCCCGGTTGCCGATGCCGAGGGCAGGAAGCGCTGGATCGATGCACGCGGCCAGGCGCGGGGTTTACGAGGCGAGCAGGGCTTCACCAATGTGCTCGGCGTGGCTCTGGATACGACGGAGGCGCGCCGGGCCAAGGCCCAGGCACAGGCGGCGGAAAGCCGGCTGCGGGACGGAATCGAGAGTGTGTCGGACGCTTTTGTTCTGTTCGACAAACAGGGCCGGTTGATCCTGTCGAACGAGGCCTTCAAGGACGCCTTCGGCTTTGAGGCGGGCATGCTGCGCAGAGGCGTGTTCAAACAGGATCTGAACCAGATCGCGGCCCTCGCGATCAAGTCGGATCAGCCCGCCACGGGCGAGCGGGCCGGCGCGCGTGAGGTCGAGCTGCATGACGGTCGCTGGCTGCAACTGGTCGAGCGGTTCACCTCCGACGGCGGCACTGTGGTGACCGCGGCGGACATCACTGCGATCAAGGAAAAGGAGGCGGAGCGCCAGCGCGCCACGGAACGGCTGCACATCACCATTGCCGAACTGGAAGACCGCGAGGACAAGCTGTCGCTGCTGGCCCGGAAATATGAAGTAGCCATGACGCGCGCGGAGGCCGCCAACCAGGCCAAGTCCGAATTCCTCGCCAATATGAGCCATGAGCTGCGCACGCCGCTGAACGCCATCAACGGCTTCTCCGAGATCATGGCCGGGGAAATGTTCGGCCCGCTGGGTGATCCGAAATACAAGGGCTATGCGGCTGATATACTGAAGTCAGGCCAGCACCTGCTTTCGCTGATCAATGATGTCCTCGACATGGCCAAGATCGAGGCCGGCAAGATGACGCTGCACTATGATACCGTGTCGCTGAAGGAGGTGGTCGACGACGCCGTCCGTCTGATGCGAGGCAAGATAGAGGATGCGGGGCTGGAACTGCGGATCGATGCGCCTGACCTGCCCGATATCGACGCCGATTACCGCGGATTGAAGCAGGTGGTCCTCAACCTGATTTCGAATGCGGTGAAGTTCACGCCCGAGGGCGGAAACATCGTGGTCGCCATCTCGCATGCGAACCCGGGTCGACTGAGGGTAGCTGTCTCCGACACAGGCATCGGAATTGCCGCCGAAGACCTGACGCGGCTGGCACGCCCGTTCGAACAGGTAGAAGGGCAGCACTCCAAGACGACGCAGGGCACCGGCCTCGGTCTGGCCCTGACCAAGTCGCTCATCGAACTGCATGGCGGGGTGATGACCATCGAGAGCCAACCGGGCCTCGGTACGACTGTGGTCTTCGATATGCCGATCCGGCGACCGGGACCGCCGAAGGAAGTCGATGTGCCGTCGATTCAGGCCCGCGCGGCCTGAAATCAGGCTTCGGGTATCGCGGCGGCAGCGGTCGGTTGCGCTCGACGGCCTCCAGCGTCCCGGCCGGCCGCGCGGACCCGACGGGTCAGGATTTCCGACAGCACCCGCCGGTCATCCGGCGCCAGCGTGCCCAGCAGGACCACGGCGTCGGCCTCCAGCCGTGCGCGGCCGCGCAACTCCGCATTGCGGGATTCTTCCAGAAGCGCCGCCGCACGGACAGTATCGAAGGTTCCGGACCGGCCCATATCGATGACCTGACGCCGCTTCAGCCGGGCTTCCTCGAAATCGGGGCGAGCCGCGAGGGCCGAGGCACGCATGGTGTCGCGCACGCGCTCGCGGACAGCAGGATCAAGCCGGTCGATCAGCCGCATCGGAGACCCGATCGGGGTCGGGCGCTGCTGGGCATCAACCTGCTTCTCGACCTCGGCCCGGGTCACGAACACGGTTACCCCCGCCGCGACGGCGAACAGGTTCAGCGCGACCGATACGGCGAGCGCGATCTTCAGGGCCCCGGAGTTCATCCCAGCACCTCGGCATCATCCACGCCGGGCAGGAAGGCCTGATAGAGGACGGCTTCGGCCTGGGCGTCGGCCGTCAACCAGGTGGTCATCATGACACCCGCCACAATACCGGCACAGGTCGCCGCGGCCCAGCCGGCACCGAGCGCCAGCGCCAGCCGGTCCAGCCAGCGTCGGCCTTCATGACGCGCCCTCATCAACCCCGTGCCGGCGGCCGAGGCCAGAACCCTGTCACGCAGGACCGTGGACGGGTAGGCCACGCGGGAGGCATGCAACAGGGCATCCGCCGCATCCGCTTCAGCCAGCGCATGAGCCACAGCCTCCGGCCGGGCGGCAGCAAGGGCCTGTGCGGCCGCCCGCTCAGTCTCGGGCCAACGCCGCGCGTCGGCACCATAGGCCGCGACCAGGGCGAGGAACCGTTCCGACGTCATCACACTCATGCTCCCTCAGCACCCGGCCGGATATCGGCCAGGGCCAGTCTCAATGCCCGTCGCCCGCGCGACAGCAGGCTTTCCAGCGCTTCCACGCTGACCGCCATCAGGGCCGCGGCCTCGATATTGGTCAGCTCCTGATAGTGACAGAGGACAATCGCCTCCTTCTGACGATCCGGCAGTCGGGTCAGGGCCGCATCGACCCGCGCCCCCACGTCCGCTGCCAGCAATCCCCGATCCGGCGCGGGGCCGGTGTCGGGCTGGTCCGGCGGCGTCGCCGTCGTCACTTCCCGCCTGCGGCGAAGCCGGTCGTAGCAGAGGTTCAGCCCGACCCGGTGTAGCCAGGTGTCGAACCTGGCCTGACCCGGCGTCCATGCCGGGGCCTGTTTCCAGGCTCGCAGCATGACCTCCTGGGCCACATCCTCCGCCTCGGCCGCATCGCCCAGCATCCGGTGGGCGAGTGCCAGCATGCGCGGAAGCTTGCGCGCCACCATGGTCTGGATGGCCGCCGGGTCGCCCTGACCCACGCGGCGCACCAGGTCCTCGTCGGGGTCGGCGATCAGCGCCAATCCGGCCCTCTTCCATGCTTGCCGAAAGGGTCGCCCGGTACATGACCGCCGTCCCCGACATTTTCCTTACTCCGAAGCGGGTGCCGGAGGCGATGCCTGCCGTTGAGCCTGATGAGCGGCGCGGCGTTCCACCATACGCTCACGGCGATTCTGGCGCATGCCCTGACGAGCGGCGCGACCCTCTTCGGCCGTGACGAAACCGTCCTGATCGGCGTCGAGGCGGGTGAAGGCCTGTTCGGCGCGGGCCTGAACTTCAGTGATCACCACCGGCCCGCGAGCCTCCATCCGGCCCATGCCCCGCTGGCCACGGGCGGGTCCGCGATGGGCACCCATGGGACGCGGGCCGCGCTCCGCTCGCACCTCACGGGCGGCCGAGCGGGCCGCGTCGAACTCGGCGCGGCTGACGGAACCGTCGTCATTGGCGTCCAGACGGTCGAAGCGGGCATCGGCCCGACCGGCCCTGCTGGCCTGCATTGCGGCGCGGCGCTCATCGGCCGTGACAGAGCCGTCACGATTGGTGTCTGCGGTCGTCAGGCGCTGCACGCGCTGGCCGACGAACTCGGCCTGGCTCAGCCGGCGATCGCCGTCCGCGTCCGCGCGCATGCCGCGAGCCGGAGGCTGCTGGGCGAAGGCGGCACCGGCCGCGGCGGCAAGCATCAGGGCCGCGAGGCCACCGGCCAAAAGGGTCTTTTTCATCTTGATAATCTCCATGCCGCCAAGGGCGGTGTCAGTCCCCAGTCCGGGGAGTCTAACGAAGATCGCGTCAGTCTCCGTCGCGAGGCGGCGGCAGGACGGTTTCAAGGGCCGCGCGGGCGGCGGTTCGCACCTCGGCCAGCCGGGCCTTCAGCGTGTCAAAATCCGCGAAGTCGGCCGCCTCCGCGAGACGGCGCTGGAACCCCCCGGGCTCCTGCTCCGGATCGGGCCTGTCGTCGAATGCGGCGCTGAAGACCTGAGCCAGCGCCTGCTGCAGGCGCCAGGCCTCGGCCAGGACGGGTTCGACCTCAAGCGCCTCGAGTGTGGAGACGGTCAGCCGGCCTCCCCCGGCGGCGGCCTTCAGCTGATGCACCTGGGCGACGAACTCGGCATCGACCTGACCACCGGGGGCGAGTTTGAGATCCCATGCCCCCTGCCCCGGCCGCTCGCGGGCCATCAGGTCACGCATCCGGCGGGCGTCGGCGGCGACATCGACGCCCGGCCGGGGTCGGCGCAGGATGGCCTCCAGTGCGGCGGTTGTGCGGGCGCCGAAGGCCGGATCATTGGTCCAGACCACGCGGGCCCGGGTCAGGGCCATGAACTCCCAGGTGTCCGCCTCGGAGGCATAATAGTCCTCGACCGCCGGGAGCCGCAGCGACACCGGTCCCTTGGCGGCGCCCGGCCGCAACCGCATGTCGACCTCATAGAGCCCCCCTTCGGCCGTATAGGCCGAAAGGGCGGCGATCAGCCGCTGGGTGAAGCGGGAATAGAAGACGCCCGCCGCCCAGCCCTTGCCGTCAGACACCGCCTCGGGCGGCGCGTCATAAACGGTCATCAGATCGAGGTCGGAGCCGGCGGTCATTTCGCACGAGCCCGCCTTGCCCAGGGCGACCACAGCGACGACGCCGTCAGGCAGAGCCCCGCCCTGGCGCGCCGCCTCGGCCAAGGCGGCCGGGGCGAGGGCCGCGATCACGGCATCGGCCAGGGCAGTGTGGGCGCGACCAGCCTGCTCAGGCCCGATGCGGCCCGTCAGGATCTGGACACCGATGCGGAACATCTGGTCACGATGCAGGCGGCGCACGGCATTCATGGCTCCTTCAAAATCCGGGGCCGCTGCGGCCTCGTCCGCCATCTGGTCGAACAGGCCGGTGTTGACGCCCAGCTGGGTGTGGAACCGGGCGTCAAGCATACTGTCCAGCGCCGCCGGATAGCGGCCGAGGGTTCGCGCCAGCCGGGGGGCGAAGGCCATGACCCCGACCACGAGGTCGAACAGTTTCGGCTGGGCAAGGAAAAGGGCCTGGACCTGCACCCCACTGTTCAGACCGGCGAAGAAGACGGCGAAGCGGCGGAAGGCGGCGTCGGCCGCGCCGGTGTCGGCCAGGGCCGTCAGGAGACGGGGGGCGAGCCGCGTGAACAGCTCCCGGCCACGGGCCGATCGGGTGGCCGGAATGCGCCCGTGGTGCCAGCTACGGATCGTATCAGCGATCGTCCCCGGCTCCGTGAAGCCCATGCGTTCCAGCGTCGCCAGGGTCTCGGGGTCGTTCTCGATGCCGGTGAAGACCAGCGATCCATAGGGCGAGGACAGGGCCTCCTCGTCCTCGAAGAGTTGGCCATAGGTGCGGTTGACCCCGACCAGCAGGGCTTCGATCCTGTGATCGAAGGCGGCGAGATCGCCCTCGCCCGCCAGAGCCGCCACGGCCGCGCGTCGGACGGGTTCTGCCGGCAGGATATGGGTCTGTTCGTCTTCGAGCATCTGCACCCGGTGCTCGAGACCGCGCAGGGCGGCATAGGCCGCGGTCAGGTCGGCGCAGACCTCGAGGCTGACATGGCCCGCATCGCGCAGGGCGACCAGGGCATCGACCGTACGCGGACTGCGCAGGGCGGGGTCGCGGCCGCCGAGGATCAGCTGCTGGGTCTGGGCGAAGAATTCGATCTCGCGGATGCCGCCCCGGCCCAGTTTCAGATTGGCCCCGGCGGCCTCCATGCCCTCGCCGGTCTTGTGGACGTGGATCTGGCGCTTGATCGACTGGATGTCGAGGATGGCCGGATAGTCGAGGCTGCGGCGCCAGATGAAGGGCCTCAGCGCATTGACGAACCCGGCGCCGGCGGCGAGGTCGCCGATCACCGGCCGGGCCTTGATGAAGGCGGCGCGCTCCCAGTTCTGGCCGACGCTTTCATAGTAGGCCAGGGCCATGGGGGCGGCGACCACGGGCGGGGTGGAGGACGGATCGGGCCGCAGCCGCAGGTCGAAGCGGAAGACATAGCCGTCGCCGGTCCGCTCCTGCATCAGGGCGGCCAGCGCATGGGCGGCGCGATCGCAGAATTTCTGCGGCTCGACCCCGTCCGCGAGGGCGCTCTCCAGCGCTTCGGGCTCCCAGAACAGGCTGATGTCGATGTCCGAGGAATAGTTGAGCTCAAAGGCTCCGTGCTTGCCCATGGCCAGGCCGAACAGACCGGGGATGGGGCCGCGCGGATCGTCGGCGGCGGAGATCAGCTTGCCCCGCTCGCGCTGGTCGTGGGCTACGGCCCGCAGGGCGGACCGGGTCGAGACGTCAGCGAAACGGCTGAGCGCCCCGGTGACAGCGTCCAGATCCCAGATGCCGCCGAGATCGCACAGGGCGGTCAGCAGATGCAGCTCGGCCTTGAGCCGGCGCAGCGGGGCCCGGGCCTCGTCGGCACCCCCGGTCAGGCCGTCGGTCGCCGACAGGATGGCCGCCAGCCGGTCTTCCGGCGAGGCCTCGATCGTCTGTCGAAGCCGCTCGGGCCAGCGCCGCGCGAGCCCGGCCAGATAGGGCGAGGCGGAGAAGGCGGGGGCGAGGGCGGGCCAGGCGGCCTGCAGCGCGTCGGACCAGCCGTCCTCGCGCGCCGCCTCGGACAGGCGTTCAAGGGTCCGTTCGGCGGCCACCGGATCGACGACCGGGCCGCAAGGGTCGAGCCGGGGGCCCAGCGCGTCGCTCATTCGGCGGCCGGCAGGACCAGGGCGACGCGCAGGCCGGGGCCGAAGCCGCCGTATTCGCCGGGCCCCTCATCCAGCAGGATGCGGCCGCCGTGGGCCTCCATCACCGCCCCGACCAGCGCCAGGCCGAGGCCGGAACCGGCCTCGGTGCGGCTGTTGTCGAGGCGCACGAAGCGTTCGATGACCCGCTCACGATCCCCTTCGGGCACACCGGGGCCGGTGTCGGTGACGGAGTATTCGATCTCGCCCGAAGAGCGCCGCCGGGCGCGCAGCATCACGGCACCGCCGGTCGGGGTGTATTTGATGGCGTTGTCGATGATGTTGGCCAGGGCCTGGGCGAGGAAGGGCTGGTTGCCCGAGATCATCAGCCCGCGCTCGATCTCGGCGGAGAACTCCAGCCCCTTTTCCTCTGACGCGGGCTCATAGAGCTCGGCCATGTCCGCGGCCAGATCGGCGGCGTCGAACACCTTGGGATCGGGGGTGCGGCCTGCCGCGGCCTGCAGCCGGGCGATGGCCAGAACGGTGTTGAAGGTCTTGAGCAGATTGTCGGCCTCGTCGAGCGCCAGCTGGACCGCGTCAACGCCGTTGATCTTGCCCGCGTCAGCATCCATCAGCGCCACCTCCAGCCTGGCCCGCATCCGGGTCAGGGGCGAGCGCAGGTCGTGGGCGATGGCGTCGCCGGCGTGACGGATCGAGG
>Ga0247836_1006373_pt1 | contig 13141 bp, 9 predicted proteins | sample LaCruzMarch2015__4_FD_187116 | JGI IMG/M metagenome (GOLD analysis project Ga0247836, IMG submission 187116) | Freshwater microbial communities from meromictic Lake La Cruz, Castile-La Mancha, Spain - LaCruzMarch2015_14m | ecosystem: Environmental > Aquatic > Freshwater > Lake | place: Spain...
GGCCGGCGCGGACGGCCAGGAGTATTTCATCGAAGGCGCGGATGGTCGGCGGCAATTTTTTCAAGTCCCGGTTCCCCCGCGCGAAACGGACATCGTCGGCAGCATGGCCGTGGATGACCACGGCAACATCTGGGGCAGTTCCTGTTTTGGCCAGACCCTCTTCCGCTTCTCCCCCTTCGATGGCTCGACATGGAATTCGCCGGCAGTCTGTTCCCACATGGGCGAAATCTTCGGCATCGTTCACCATCGCGGGTTGCTATTTCTGGCGTCTTACGCAGGAGGGGACCATGTGATTTATGATCCCTCCAAACCCTGGGACCAGCGGAGCAATATCAACCCGCGCACTCTGGAAAGAGTGTCCTCCCATATTTGCCGTCCCCTGGCACGGAGTGTGCGGGGACCGGATGGCGGGGTTTGGACCGGCTGGGGTGCCAAATACGGCTTTTACGGGGGTGCCCTCTCGAGGGTGGACATCGAAACCCTTCGCCTCGAGGTGTTCGAGGACCCGATTCCCGGCCAGAGGGTCATGGGCATCAGCGCGGGAAAAGAATTCATCTTCTTTTCAACCAACCCAAGCGGTGAGGGATTGCCGGTCAAGGACGATGAACCGGGCTGGCTGGGCGTCTGGAAGCCAGGCAGCGGGCTACACTGCAAACATGCGCTGGGCCTGGGCGACCTCACCGCCTCCCTGCTGGCAGCCGGGGATACCGTATTTGTCGCCCAGGGGGATTCGCTCGCCGTTTACGACTTTCCCATGGACACCTTCTTACCCCCCATCCATCTGGGGGAAATTTGCGCCAGGCTCATCCTCATGGCCGACGGTATTGTTGCCGCTCTCGGCGGCGGTAAAATCTTCTGGATCGACGTCGCCTCGAAAAAAATCCTCGCTTCCGAGGAGGCCCCCGGCGGGGCCATGGACGGCACGGCAACCCCTGACGGCAACAACCTCATTCTCTGCACCGACACCGGGCTCGTTTTGTTTACCCCGAAAGCCCGGAATCAAAATTCCTAACCACGCGATGTGGGAATTCATTTGATGGATTTTTGATTCCCTCATAAAGCGCATATTTGGTGCCACTGGACGATGCCTTTCTTGCTGACAGGGAATCCCTTCCGGCCCTCCAGGGTGCCGGCCCGGATTTTGAAGCTGGAAGCCGGTGCATCAGGTGGCGAGGGCGATTTCCGACGCAGTGCAGAAGGTCGCACCGCGCTCGCGCAGACCAGCCAGCAACAGATCAAATTGATCGAGTGCACGAGTCCCGCAATTTTTCACGAGGAACGGATCCGGCAGAACCGATCCTTCTCCGAAATGGATCAATCCCTCCGGCATCGGGTGGAACTCCCATGGGTGAAAATAAAACGAAAGCACTCTGCGACGAACGTCGCGGACCTTGAGAAAGCTCAGATACTCATCAATATGACGCAGCAACGCGGCAGCGGATTCTGTGCGGAATTTCGGCCACTGATCCCGGTCGCGCCCGAACTCATCGGCACTCTCCATGGCAAGATTTGCAAAATTGGGAATCTGAACCAGACGCATGGTTCCCGGCTCGGTCCAATCCTCAGGCGACGGGTGGTAGGGCTCGAGGCGGTTACGGTAATAATACATCGGATAGGATGCATCGCTAACGTAGTCCAATGCCTCCAACGCGCGACAAACGGCGGTCGAGCCGAACAAACGGGGACAGCGAAAACTCACAGGGCGCACCCCGCTAATGTCCTCGATCCAACGTGTATTCAGTTCCAGCCTCGGAAGCACTTCGGACGGCAACAGGGGATGAATTCCCGGGATGGGAAAAATAGGATCTCCAACTGTCTCGTGAAAAAGGCTGTGCGCGCCAATTTCATGGCCGGCATCGCGGACGGCGAGAAGGCTTTCCGGAACTTCCCGTGCGGAATTTCCGACAAAGTAAAATGTGCCCTTCGCGTGATGCCTGGCAAAGACATCGAGGATTGCGGGAGTGGCATGGCGAAGCCCTTCATGGAACGGAGTCCATGAACCGACGTCGGTTTCCATGTCGAATCCGAGCAAAACTTCGAGCGGGGCCATGATCGTTTGTTCAGCCAGGATGACCCATCACCGTGTAATAGGCGAGATTCGATTGGCGGACGTCCATCCGTCCAAGCTGGGCCACCACGGGCTGGCTGCTCTCCACCACAAGGGAGTATTGCACTTGGGGTATCTGACGCTTTTCTACTCCGAGCGGTTCGTTTGTGCGATGGCATACGACCCTCCGGGCACCAAGTTCCGGCAACTCGATCTGCCATGGCTCCTGGTCGGTGAAGAAAACAGACAACCTGAGCCTGGCCGGTTCGTCTCCGGTGTTCAGGATGACAAGCGATTCATGGCCGTGCGTTCCTTCGTTTTTCAGCGAGAGGTCGTAAGGATCCCGGGGCGGGATGTCCCCATCGGGAAAAATCCAGACTTTGGAACCGGTTTTCACAGCCCCGCCTCCACCAACCGATCAAGTTCCGGGCTGAGCCACTCGGCAGGGCCGTTTTCGGAAATTCGCACGCCATTTTCCCAGCGCAGGCCAAACACCGAACCGTTTTTCCCGGCCAACCCGCTGCCTTCCGGAGCGTAAAAATACGTGTCGACCTGGAAGGTCATTCCCGGTTGCAACGCATAGGTGCTGGTCGATTCGATCCACGGACGCTCAACCTCGATCATCCCAAGGCCATGGCAGGGACCGTAAAGCTGATACTCCGAGTATCCCTCGGCACGGACAAATTTGTCATATTGTCGGGCCACTTCGCCCGCCGGGACGCCCGCGACCAGTAAAGTGCGTGTATAGTGGTGGGCTTTCAATCCGAACTCAAGCAACTCGCGCTGCGCCTCCGAAGCCCGTCCCAAAACCACCGGAACACCGATGCTTGGGGAATACCCGTGGACCCGCGCGCTCAGGTTGAGCTGCACAATGTCTCCGTTCTGAATTTGCCGGTATCCGGCCCGCCCAATGGCGTGCCCGCTGGATTCCCCGGAAAGAACATATTGCGGAAGCCCCTCATATTCGGCCCCTTCCGCGTAGATCACATTCTGGGCGATGCCGGCAATCTGCAGCTCGGTCAATCCGGGCCGCATCTTCGAAATCACCTCATCCGTCGCCTTTCTTGTGATCGCAAAGGCGGATTTCAAGCAGGCAATCTCGGCCTCCGACTTGATCATTCGCTGCGAGAAAAGTGCGTCGTCGGCCTTCACCAGTTCAGCGGAAGGGAACGCCTCCCTCAGAGCATGATAAACCGGCAGCGGAAACACCGCCCATCCCGCCAGCCCGATTCTCTTCGGAGCTTTCAGGCCGAAGGATTCAAACAACGAAAGGAAGGTTTCCACCGCGATTCCCGGATAATCCGGCTCGGCGGATTCGCGGTATTCAACCATTTTGCGAACATCGGGAAGTTTCGTCCGGTTGCGGGCAAAGGTTTCGCTCTCCGGCCCGATCAGCAGCGCGGCGCGCCCGTCCGGCAAAACCAGTACTCCCGCAGATTCAAACAGCGGCCAGTAATCGGAAAGATAGCGGACGTTGGCAAAGTCTGCTTCGTTGGAGTGCACAATCAGGGCGTCCAACCCCATGGATCGGACCTTCCCGGCCGTGGCGTCGAGACGCTGTGAAAACTCGGAGTCAGGGATGTGTGTTGGAGATTTGTGAGTCATGGTGTGATATAAACAATTATATATTTCCGCGGGATGCGGCATCGGTCAAGCAATAAATGGAAAATCCTTGCCGGAACACGGCCCCGCCTGCACATAGTTCCGCAAGTTCCCCTCATGCCTTTCCTGTTTGAAACTGTGCGCCGTATTGAATGCGGGCCCGGAGCAGCCAAAAAGCTCGGCGCGCTCGCAAGAGAATTATCCTGCAGACGGATTCTGGTCGTTACCGATTCCGGCATCAAAGCATCTTCTCTGCTTGATACGCCATTGCGGATGCTTGCAGAGGAGATGGAGCATGTGTCCGTTTTTTCCGAGGTACTGGCTGACCCGCCCGAAGAGGTCATCAAGGCGGCTGTTTCGCGCGCCAGGAACGAGAGGATCGATGGGATTGTGGGATTCGGCGGCGGCAGTTCCCTGGATACTGCGAAGCTTGTGTCCCTGTTGTCGCAGAGCCCGCAGGAGCTCGAGTCAATTTACGGCATCGGCTTGGCCAAAGGAGCGAGGCTCCCACTCATCCTGGTGCCGACAACCGCAGGCACGGGTTCCGAAGCCACACCGATCGCCATTGTTACGACTCCCACCAAAGAGAAAAAGGGGGTGGTTGCTCCACAATTGTTGCCGGACCTCGCCCTCCTGGACCCGGAACTCACCCTGACCATCCCGCCGAATGTCACGGCCGCGACCGGCATCGATGCGATGGTGCATGCCATCGAAGCCCACAGCACCAAACACCTCAAGAATCCACTCTCCGATGCCCTTGCCATTCAGGCCCTGCGCTTGCTGCATGGTAATCTGCGCAGGGTGCTTGCCGATGGACGCGATGTTGTCGGGCGCGAAGAAATGCTCAAGGGAGCCCTGATGGCTGGAATGGCTTTTGCGAATGCCCCATGTGCGGCAGTCCACGCCCTGGCCTATCCGCTCGGTGCGCACTACCATTTGCCCCACGGCCTCTGCAACGCAATCATGCTGCCGCATGTGCTTGACTTCAACATTGCCGGATACCCGGGGTTGTATGCAGAGCTTGGCGAGGCCATTCTTCCACAAAGAGCGGGCCGTACGCAGGAAGACGCATCCTTGGTCTTTGTCAATGAGATGAGACGGCTCGTTTCCGATGCCGGTCTTCCCCTGCGCCTGAGTGAAGTTGGTGTGCCGAAATCCGCACTTCCAAAGTTGGCTAAGGATGCCATGAAGATCGACCGGCTCCTGCGCAACAACCCGCGCGAAGTCACCCACAAGGATGCGCTAGACCTCTACACACAGGCTCTGTGAGAGGCGCTATGAAGAGTCAGGGTTGGCACCGGTCAAGTGCCTGCTGGTTCAGAAAGTCACTTTCATTTTGCCATGAATTTCATGCGTAAAGAGCCAAAAATTGGCGGCGATCAGCGATTGGATCGGGATGGAAGCGCGGAGTCGCCTCTGACAAAACGCCCGGCGATCCGTGTTTCAAGCGGCTGGGGCGTCTTGGGATCCCGGATTTTATCAAGAAGCAGCCGGACTCCTTCCCTGGCAAGTGCCTCGATATCCTGTTCGACGCGGCAGAGCGAGGGGTGCCAGATCTCGCAAAGCGGGAGGCTGTCGAAGCAGGCAAATCCGATGTCGACACCCGGCCGGAGGTCCAATTCGCGCATGGCCTGAAGGGCTCCCATGGCAAGGGACTGGGTCAGGCAGAGCAGGGAACGACCTCCGAGACCCGGCAGGATCTGGATGGCAAGCCGCTTGGCTGCTTTGATGTCGTTGGGAGAGACGTGGCGTTTGACGCGCCTTCCAAAGACCTCGGCAACACCCCGCTCCCGTTCGCCGATACTCCAATCGCCGCAATCCGAAGTCAGCATGGCGACTTCCCTCACCCCGAGCGAGACCAGCTCCGTCGCAAGTTCGCGGCTGGCCGCGGGGTTATCGGTTATTACAGCGGGGAAACGGCTGCTGCAGCCCGGCCGATCCAGGATCACCAACGGAAACTCGCCGGAAATACCAAGGCTTTCGGGAGTCAGCTTGTCGGAGAAGGGAATCCACAGCAAACCGTCCACTCCTCTGCCCAGAACGTTTTTCAGGAGATTCTTCTCCTTGTCTGAATCCGAGGTGGAATGGCCCACGATGGTTTCGTAGCCGTCGTCCCGAAGCGTGCTTTCAATCGCTTCGACCAACGTGCCCGTAAAATAGGGAATTCCACTCGGCACCACCAAACCCGCATTCATGCTTTTCCGGGTTCGCAGGGACCGGGCGTGCATGTTCGGAATGTACCCTCTGCGTTTTGCAAGCGCCTCCACCCTCCGAACCGTTGCCGGCGCATAAGAAAATCCGTCAAAGGACTTGTTCAGGACTTTCGAAACGGTGCAGGTCGAAAGACCCAATTCTTCGGCCAGGCTGGTAATGGTTGCTTTTGCCTTTTGCACTGAAGTTATGCCAGCATTCATTCTTCGGGCTTGAAAGGCAAGCTTGTGCGAGGGGCCGGTCAAGGGGTTCCTTCCGCGAGCAAACAGTCGACCTTCGTCGAGTGCCCACGTTCGACCCAGCAAAGGACCTGAGCGCACCCCACCAACAGAAAATTCGTCATCACATTGCCGATGGTGAAAACGATGGCCCCCGTCTCCATCGAGAGGTGCAGCGTCACTAACACTCCGATGACCCACATGCTCAGACCAACCAACAGGAACTTCGCCGCCACGATCAGGAAAATCCCGTGATGCGGAATTCCCCTGTGAGGCGTCTCCCCGGCCTGCGCCCGCGCGATGTCCCTGCGCATCCTGCCCTCCATCCATTTCCAATATCCCCATGCCAGCAACGAAAGCGGAAACAGCACCCATGCGTGCCAGAAAAATGCGGTGTTTGCCTGTGTTTGACGCATCCAGAAAAGCAGCGGAAGGATTCCGAGGGAGGAGGCGGCCAGGAGGACGTCGAAAAGGACAAAGGAAAGCTTCAGCCAGCGCGTTTGCGGACCGACAATCGTCACCACCGGCATCTCCTCGAAGCCGCAGTCCGTCCATGTGGCGGGCGGATGAAAATGACTGTCTCCTCCCAGCCGATACCAGAGCCGGTAGGCCGCCACCATGATGCCGGCGTTGATCACCGAAAAGAACGTCTGCCACCCGAAAATGAAGCGGTAGGCAAAGTCCGATCCCCCGCAGAAATGCTTGATGATATCGATATAAACACCCGCAGCCACCCCGGCGAAGAGGCCGATCACGGATGCCAGCATCGCCTGCGCCGAGCAGAACTGCCCGAACCGCGACTGAGGAAACATCTTGTAAAACAGCGGCATGGTCGTCGCGATCCCAAACGCTCCGAAAAATGCCGCAATCACCCCGGTGCTCAGCGAGAGCCAGAAATAATATTCCGCGGGCAGGGTTACAAAGAGCCAGATCCAGCTTGTCCCGGCGCCCGCGAGTCCCAGGACAAGAAGATAGACACTCACGCGAAGCGGATGCCAGCGATCAATGTAAACGGAGGCCAGGTAGGCAGCGAGGAGCGAGGCAACGGCGCCGACCGCGCCCAGTTTTCCGATTTGTTCGAGCGACAAACCCATCTCTCTGGAAAAGAAAACCCCGAAGGTGCCGATTGAGCCGCTTGCCCCCGCGAGCGCATAAAACAGGAAAAGCAACCAATAGATTTTGTGGGTGAAGGACTCCTTGAAAAACGTCGTCACTGTCTGGATCGCGCCCTGCTTTTCCTCCGGGTCCTCGCCTTCCACCGGCGGATACTCGCCCTCCTTCACCATGAAACACATCAGGCTGAAACCGATAAAATAAAGGAGAGCCGCTCCGATAAAAATCTCCCGCATGTGCGACTCGGCAAATTGAAAAATAAAATAATTGTAACCCGCCCCGCCCACCACCCCCACCACGCGAAACGCACCCGTGAACCGTCCGAGAAACTGCGGCGGCACCACGTCGTTGAAGAGGTAAAAAAACACCGAGCCCACAAACATGTTGAAGAAGCTGAACATGGCGATGAAAACGCCGATGAGCGCGATGGCGATGGTGCCCTTGGAAAACGAGTGGAGCCCGGCCGTGTGCAGGTGCAGGAAAGCGGTGATCTCATCCGTGAATGCGATCAGCACAAGGCTGATGCACAAAAACGGCAGCGTCCACAGAATGAACGGAATCCTTCGTCCCCAGCGGCTCCGGTAGCGGTCGCTCTGGAAGCTCACCCACGGGCAGATGGTCATGTTGAGGATGCGCGGGATGATGGTCGTGATAGCCGCCAGAAGGGTGTTCGAGGCACCGAGATCCTTGAGCTTGATCGGCAGCACCGACGGAACCACCGCCTCCATCAATGTGAAGCAAAAATCTCCCCACAGCAGCCACGCGAAAACAGCAAACAGGCCGAACCGGGTGTAAGTGAGGGTACCGCAGTGGTAGAGCTTTGGCGCGCCTGTTGCACCCGGAGACGAGGATGTCGCTTTTGGTCCCATTGGTTTCGAATATCTCCCTCTTCCTGCGGATCAGTCCGTGTGCTTCATATAAAGGATGATATATTTGATGAGTATAGAAACGCTGATCGGGAGTCAACTCTGCCGACAGCAGTGGCGGATTCAATCCCGTCCTTGCCGGGAGGGACTTCCGTGGCGGCAGTGCCCGGTCATTACTAAACCAATTCAGGGTTCGAGGACGGTCCTGCGGATTTTTGATGGTGGAATGCCGAACCGGTTATGAATGTCCCGGCTGAATTCGTGCACTCTCGTTTAACCCGTGCGCTCGGACAGGAGCCTTCGAAATCCCCCGAATGGACTCGCGAAACAACCACCATTGCGACTCCTGCCGGAACTTTGTGCCAAGTGTATCTGAAAGCACCTGTGGGAAGCCGGGATACATGGTCGGGCATCTGCTCAAGGAACCGGGCGACGTGCACGCCTCGCAGCACCGGGAGGGCTGCCCGCCGAGTGCTTGCGGAAAGCGGCATAAAACGCCGACGGTGAGGCAAAGCCGCAGTCCATGGCGATATCAATAATTTTTCGGTTCGTCAGGGCCAGCATGGTTCTGGCGTGAGAGACCCGCAGCCGGGAGAGATATTCCCAAATGCTAATGTTGAAGTTTGTGCGGAAGAGCCGCATGGCATAGTGCGGGTGAAGCCTGGCCGCCCCCGCGATCTCCTCCACGGAGAGGGGAAGTCTGTAATTTGCGGCCATGAAGCTTACGAGTTTGGCCAGCTGACGCCCGCCACCCCGTGGCCCGGGCGGGCATTCGTTGCTGCTGCCCGAGACGGAATCCAAGGCGAGCCGGTGAAGGTGAGCTTGGAGCTCCAGCAGCATGACCCGCAATCGAGCGGCATCACCACTCTCGTGGTCGGCCAGCCAACGATTCACCCGCCCGGCATCGCTTGGGGATTCCGCAGAACGAAAATACTCCCCGCGTAGAAGCCGTGCCGCGAAATCCCCGGGCAAATCCCACTCGAGTATCAGGGAAAGGGGAATGGTCGCCCAGACTCCCGGAGCAATTCCCTTCCTGGCAACAAGCTGGTGTGGCAAGCCGGCCCAAAATACGAGCAACTCGTTGTCTCTGACGGCGGTCTTTCCCTGCGGCCGCCGGTAATGCAACGGGCCTCCCCCGATTAGGAAGTTCAATTCGACATCCGGATGAGCGTGAGGGCGGATCATGCTGGAAGGGCGGCGAACCTTCCAGAAGCGGAGCCCGCATGCAGGCTCCTGGGCCACGGTCTGAGGTGCTGACATGAAGGTGACTATTCAGGAGAAATTCGCGAGGTATCAAGGAGGATTCGCAGCCACAGCGGTTTACCTTTGCACCGATGAACTCCCCAATGCTCTCCGCATCCCACCGTGACGGCAATGCTCCGATTATCGCAATCGTCGGTGCCGGCTCCATTGTCTGGGGACGCCAGACGGCCATTGATATTCTTCTGCATCCAGACCTTTGTGACGCGGAAATCCGCTTGCTTGATATATCGCGGGAGCGGCTGGACCTGGTCCACGAATGGATCGAGTTTGCCCGTCGCTGTGCGGGTTCGAAGTGCCGCATCAGCTCGCATACAAACCTGGCCGAAGGACTGCAAAATGCGACGGCCTGCGTTACTGCGATATCGGTCGGAGGAGACCGCCTCTGGCGCTACGACTCCATGCACCCGCAACTGGACGGGATTTTTCAGCCGGTAGGAGACACCACCGGGCCGGGGGGTGCCGTGCGGGCCCTGCGGCATGCTCCCGCGCTCAGGAACATCGCCGAAACCCTGGCAAAAGTTGGTTCTCCCGGGGCCTTGCTTCTGCAGGTGACCAATCCGCTGAATCCACTCACCGCATGCATAGATGACATTCCTGGCATCCGGGTCTTCGGATTTTGTCACGGCTACTATGACACCGAACTGAACTTTGCCGTCTCGCTTGGCATGATTCCGGACCGTCCGCACACGCCGGAATGGTTTAATGACTGGCGCAAGGAATGTCCGGAAGTGCGCACCGAACTGGCAGGTAACAATCACTTTGTCTTCGTGGACAAGCTGCAGATCGGTGATCGTGTGTACGCACAGCAGGAGCTGTCCGAGTTGACTCCTCAGATATTCGACGGCCCGTTTCGGGAAGCCGTATGGTCGCGCTACGGAGGCTTGGTCGGCAACAACCAGCGACATCCGATTGAATTTTTGCCTGATTTTTTGACTGAGCGGTGGGATTGGGGCAGAAAATGGGGAGTAAACACCATGGCGGGTGAAATTCATCCCGAACGAAAGGCCTCGCGTGAAAATCAGGTATTGCCAGAGATTCAGTCGGCCTTGGTGCGGGCACGGGAGGATTTTCAAACAACGGCTTCCTGGCTGATTGTCCACAGCCATGAGCCGGTGGCCGACATCCTTGCCGCTTTCCATACCGGGAAGCGGCTGGACGTGCATCTGAACCTGCGCAACCAAGGCGCAATTGATGGGGTTCAGGACTCGGCGCATGTCGAATTGTATTGCCGAATCGAAGACGGGCAAATCCAACGCCCCAAGGTAAGATTTCCCGAGAAAATAACATCGGAAATCCGTCGGGTTGCGCGCAGCCAGGAACTGCTGGCACAGTGCTGCCGGGCATTCGACGAAGACACGCTCGTGGAAGCCTTACTGCTCGACGCCCTGATGCCAAAAGATCCGGCAATCGTCCGGCGGCTGATGCGTGAGATGATCGAGTTCCAGCAGGAATGGATATTCCCTAATCCGGCGTAGCCGGTGCCAAGAGCGGGTTTGTGGGCAAGGGCACCCGGTGAGAAACAGCCGCCAGCACCGCCGGATTAGAAAATTTTGCTGCGCAAAATGGAGGGAGACGCGTTTGCGATACTTTATGGTTGCGCCCCCTCCTGTCTATTTCTTGTATCCCTCTGACCTTCGTTTCCTTTGTTTCCTTTTGTGACCCCTGCTTTGTTTCCGAAAATCTTGCGCTTTTTGCACAGGACTTTAGCGGAAAGGGGCTGGAGCGGTTAAAAAAATGTCGTAGCCGCCGTCGTGAGACGGTGGCCGCCGCCCCTCAATTGAGTCTTTCCCTCCACGCCCTCACGGGCGCGGCTACAGTTTTTCTTCAAGCGCTCCAATACCATTTTGACACCGAAATGGGTGGAATCAACGGACGGCTCAGGTGGGATTTGGCGTGGTCAGCTGGAGAATCGTTTCCCGCCAAATCCCCTTGCGGATTTCCTCCGGCACTTGGGCATAATCGAGGAATCGTTCGTAAAACCCGGTGATCTCCGCAGCGAACCCGGTGATCTCCGCAGCGGTCAAGCCGTCGTTCTGCTGCTGCTGGCAGTACATCGCATCCGTACCAAAGCACAACTTAGCGAGGGCCTTTGTATCCGGACGTCCATCCGGTGCAAAGAGGTGGCCCCAGCAGTCGAGTGGTTGCCGCAGGCAAGTGCCTCCGGAAAAATCTGCATAGATATTTCGATGAGCGCGGATCACGCAGAACGCCTCATCCCACCATGGGTTTCCGAAGTGAGCCATCACGATCCTCAAATCGGGAAAAACCCGGCCTATGCGGTCAATCGACGCAGGTCTCATGTGGGTGATGTCAACGACATGGGTCCTTTGGTGCAAGCCACCCGGCTCGTAGATTTCGAGGCCCAAATATCCGGTGTGAAAGGTAACCATTCCTCCACGGCTCCTGACGACATCGTAGATAGGCCAATAGCTCTCAGCCCCGTAACTCTGGCGGGGAGCCATGCATTTGATGCCCACCGCTCCGCGGTCAAAGAGGGAATCCACTGTTTGAGGAGTGTCGATGTCAAGATCGATCATCGGCACGGGGATGATATAATCTCCGAAAACAGCCTTGAGACCGAAGGTAATCTCCGGGGCATCCAGCATGACAATGCGATCCACCCCCTGTTCCCTGCTGCTTTGAAGGTAACGTTCCGGAGTCCACTCTCCGGGGTTCCAAGCCAACATCAGGGGAGGTTGGAGTTTTCCATCGGGCCCGCGCTCCGCATGGCCTCCGTGCGTGTGACAGTCTATTCGTAACATGGGTAAAGTTTTTTCGCCTCTCAACAAGGAATCCACTCTGCGGCTGGACAGGAAAAATGTGAAGCTTTATGTTTCCCGTATGGTGCCATCCGTTTTTTCTGCAAAAGGCGGACGAAAAGTGTGGCGGGTGCCGGTCGAAAAGTGAGACACCTGACTTACGGATAGGAACGGATTGCTAGCCGTTGGTCAAGCGTGTGTTGGGAGTCGATTTCGCTGCTGTTTGGCAACCTGACCAGTTTGATGGGGGCTTAGAACGGTTGGAATCATGTCGCAGCCGCCGTCGTAAGTGCCAATGACGAAGGCGCGAACCTGAGATCGGTATCGAGGCTCCATGTTTCCGCATTTCATGAGAAATTCAGGGCCAGGAATCCGTCCGAAAGGGAGAGGCCGGGAGGCCGGTGGAATTGATCAGGTTGCAGCCATGCGGGTTGTCTGCCCATGCATAACGCACCGCAACCGGACTTGGCACCAGTGCGGCGGAGACAAACAGCGTATTCCCCTCCACGGTCGCCGTGGCAGGATGAAAGACGCGATTCTCGCCGGCGATAACAAACGTTCTGAGATCGCCTCCCCTGCTGGCCAACCCGTCTGCGACATGATCGAAATGCAGGCGGATTCCATTGCCCTCGACAAAATGCTCCCGATAGGTTGGACCGGAGAAGGCCGTTGGCTTGGAATAGGCTTTTGACAGCGCGCAGAGCGCCAACCGCTCCCCGACGTCCCTTTTATTTTTCGGGTGAATATCCGCGGCATCTCCGATGTCGATGGTCACCGCCAGTGCGGTTCCGGGCTCGTCAAGCACCTTTAACTGCGCCTCCCGCAGTTTCGCCCAATGGCTCCCCTCCTCATACTCCGCCGGGGAACGGTAGTTGGCCAATTGAACGACCAGAAATGGAAAGTCCCCCTGGCCCCAATCCAGCCGCCAGTTTCGAATCATGTCAACGAGGAGGCTCCGATATTCGCGGGCCCGTTCGGCATTCGACTCGCCCTGGTACCAGATGGCCCCCCGCTGGGCATATGGCAGGATCGGCGCGATCATGGATTCGTGGAGGATAGCCG
>Ga0247836_1006374_pt1 | contig 13141 bp, 4 predicted proteins | sample LaCruzMarch2015__4_FD_187116 | JGI IMG/M metagenome (GOLD analysis project Ga0247836, IMG submission 187116) | Freshwater microbial communities from meromictic Lake La Cruz, Castile-La Mancha, Spain - LaCruzMarch2015_14m | ecosystem: Environmental > Aquatic > Freshwater > Lake | place: Spain...
ATATCTCCGCCATGAGTGAAGATGCAGGCGCTGGATAGTCCCAATTCCGCGAATTAATAAACCTTATCAAAGCAGGGTAGCTTTATATTCACCCAGAGCAGGCTCCGAAGTCTAAGCTATTCTACAAGGGCGTGCAGACCAATTGGTGAATCGCATCGAATCGCAGTTCAGGCAACCACCACTCTATTTTGCAGCACTTGCCAACGGGGATGAACTATCAGCGTAGATGATTAAATTGCTCATGAGATATGGAGCTAATGCAAGGTTCCGTGATCACAACTAGCAAACAATACTCTTCTACATCTGTCGGGAAGGTATATATGTATCAAAGTAGGGAAGGAAAATTGTGCAGAATTGCTGTTAACTCATGGATTAAGTTTGGACGATGTTGATATTTATGGGCAGACTCCAATGTTTTATGCAATTGGCGAAAATAGGCTGGAGATTGTCAGAAAGTACGCAACCAAATGTATTTCTGAATTGATATAGAAAGAATAAATCACGCTGATAAGCTTGCTGGGCAGACTCCATTGTATTATGCTTCACGTAGAGGGCATCTAGAAATGTGCAAATTGCTAATTTAAAAAGGCGCCAATGTGACTCATCTTGATACCCATAATAAAACAGCAATCTAGTATGCTCGCCGAGCCAAATTTACTGAAACAGCTGACTATCTGAATTTCGAATATCGTCGTGCGAAAGAAACGAAGCAAACTGGAGAGGACAGTCGTCGCAGATAATAAGTAAATCTTGAACCAAAGCTGACATACAAGCTTGTATTCCTAAACTAAAAAGGAGAAACTGTTGATATAACTGAAGAAGATGCATTAAAATTGTTTGAAGGTAGGCCAGGCTTGAAAGATTTATTTACGAACCCTGACTCTATCTCATCAGAAGAACTGGCATCTGCTGATGTTGAAACCTGGCAGAAAATTGCTACAAGAGTTTTAAGTAGTTGTAGCAAGCTAAAGGGTTCTTATTATTTCCTCGAGCCAGTTGACCCAATTAGATTCAATATTACTGACTACTTTGATATCATCTCAACCCCAATGGATCTTGGGACTGTAAAGCTGAGATTGATGCATAACTATTATATGACTCCTTAGGAATTTCTCGCAGATATGAGACTAATATGGTAAAATTCATATAAGTACAATGGAGATGCTCATATAGTCAGTAAATGTGCGAAAGAGCTAGAAAATACTTTCCAATAATTGATAAGTACATCAGGCCTCAAATAATATCTGACTCCTGATTAGCCCATCTTTCAGGAATGATATTTCATAAAAAATCTTCTTCTCATCAATTATATCAAAACTAACAACAGAACTTTCTCGAAGAAAAACCTTCATTTTCTGCAATATTGAGTTTTAAATGAATAATTAAGATTATTTTTTCTTTATTTTTAATTCGCTTGAGACTATTTGGAAGTGGATTTAGTCTAATTTATATTCAGGAGGGAAAAATCAGAAACAGATGGACTTATAGTTTATCTAAACCGAACATCGATAAGGCGTCAACAGCATCGTATAAATTTGTGGACTGAGTCCTCAAGGAGCTTATTAGCTTTATCGTAAGCATGGCAATAATATTGAAGTAAAAATACTATCCTTCAGAATGCAATAAACGCTCATCTGAACCCATTTTCTCCAAGGAGAGTAGTACGCGATATTCAAGGAGGGGTATTTCTGAGTGCATAATCAGCTTTTTCTGACGATGACAAATAATATGGGTAAGCCTATCAGAAATATAAGAACTTTGTTGAGAAAGGCACATCATTCCTCAAAAGATATTCATTAAATGAACCAAATAAAAGAGAGTCAAATCTTTAATCCTAAAAATCCAAAGTTATTAGCAAAAGTCTTTTGATAAAGCAACTAGAGAAGAGATTTGGATGCTTGACAACTTTACTTATTCATGAAAAGAAGATTGATTAGGGTTTGATATTGAGCTGGAGATAAAAACATCCTTTAGGTTTATTCCTCATAGATGAGCAAAAAGAATCCTATTAGAAATTGAAATAAATTTTGCCCAATCATAATCTTGGCAAAAACTGTTCAGATTTCTTTCATTTAATCGCTTTGGAGATAGGGAAAGAAAAAATTAAGCCATGGCTCACGAAATTCTTCTTCAATACTGATATCGATGCCAACAAGCTTATTATAATGCGGGTAAACTTTATTGATGAGATATAAGTAGTAGCCAAGATTCCATTCGAGCTAGGAGTCATATAATTTCAAAAGAAAGTAAATAGAGTCAAGAGCTAGTGTATCCATAGATAATTAGATGAAACACAGCTAGTAAAACAGCATGCTTTGAATAGATAAGGAATCAAGTTTAGGCCTCAGTTTTTTAAATAAAAAATGAGTAAGAGATAAGATGCAAGACTGAGAAGAGCTCAAAATTAAGCCTTTTTTAAAGCTGCTATTCCCATAGAAAAGAAACAAGATGATCAGATCATAAAGAAAAGAATTCCATCTTAAGCTTAAATAAAAAAATAGCGTGAATAAAAGCGATAAGGGTTAGTTAAATATACTGATGGTTTAATTTTAAAAATCAGATTACCTTCAGGTAAAAGTTTACAATTAACTATCGGAGAAAATGAGTAAATCAACTATATCTTTCATTATATTGATAGCATAGATGGCTAGATTGGATTCTAGAAAGATTATCCACGAATATTCGATATAATATACGGTCCCTCTAACATTAACTCCCTTTTGAACAAAAAGCAAGATAAAATATCAGATGTCCTCTAGCCTTTTTAGGTACTTATTGTGAAAGAAATATCTGATGAATGATCCTTTACTATATCTATTTATTTAATGAGTAAGATCCATTTTGGTTGAACTTTGTTAGTAACTTTTACGCATTATTCCTGTCAATATATATTAATACTCGTAAACCGATCAGCATGAATAAGACGCTAAGAAAGTAGACGCCAAAATTAAAATTCGACACTTCGAAAGAGAACTTAAAGTGTTTTATTGGTAGAGCCCAATAGAAAGGCCGATAATCTGCATTAGCAGGTCATTCTTCAAGCTCTAGTACACAAAAACAAGCTGATAGCATGCTATCATGTGTGGTCAGTAGTCTTTTTAGTGATGCAAAAGATGAATAAATCTCAAGGCTTATCAAATCTATGAATTTCTCCTCCAACACCCCACAGGTTTGTGAGTAAATCGATGATTTCAGCATACAACAGTTGTTCACATCTACTCTACAAACTCCATAGTCATGGATTTCAAAGCCTACCCCGGTCATTGCACCACTTAACCCATAGAATGAATTGAACTCTTATTATACTTATCTTTATTTCCAATCTCCACTATCTCGGCAATTACAAAAGCGAAAAACTGGAAATTCAGAATCTACGGAATTCTTGATCGTTCCTGAACAGGTATACTTCTTACTATATAGATTGAAATTGATGGGAGAACGACACTTATGGTTAGACATATACCAAATAAATATACTGAATAAACACTCATAGAAGAACTATCGATGGGAAATAGAAACAGAATAAATTTCTTGTATCTTCCCATAGATCAATGGAATCAATGCAACGTCGGATATGCATTTGTTAACTTTGTGAGTCCAAAATTTATAACTGAATTCTACACCTATTTTAATGGTAGAAAATGGGACCGCTTTAATAGTTAAAAACGTTGTTAGCTTGCATATGCACGTATCCAAGGAGCTAGTTCATTGCTGAATCATTTCCAAAATGCTTTGAATAATCGAGACGATGGGATAAATCCATAGACATAGGAAAGAAGGCGTAACAAAGCTCTGCATTCACTTTGATTTTTTCATTTAGTAAATCATGATTAATTATGACTAAAGAAGATATTATTAATCAAAATGACAGTTTTGATGCCTATTTAAATAGGCGCTACCATTGGAGGCCTTGTTACTAGTAATAGCTAGAGCTTAAACATGACGCTATTTCGAATTAGTCTTGGGCTAAAAGTATACAATCCTTTGTAAGTCGAAAAAAAGCAAGGATTACTCTATAAATGTAGCTCCAACCTGATTATCGAAATCCGTTCATCAAATGATGCATTTAATCGAGAGGAAGCAGTTTACTCAAAAATCCAATAATCCAGCCATGAAGTAATATTCCCATTCCTGGACCAACTGCTTGAATATGATTGTAGACGATCGGATTTTTTATCTCTACTAGTCTTTAGATTTTTTAACATTGGATCTCAAGCCCTTAAAGTTTTCCTATATAGTTTATTCGTAGCTCAGCAGTTTACATAAGCTCTACAAGTGCCCAAAAAGAAAGTTCTGCATTCTTTATATGATAAACCATAACTGCTGCAATACTATTTAACCCTTGTACATATCCAAGCTCGCAATCATAGATACTATAGACTGAAAGAACTTCCCGGAGCATTTATCTGAAAATCCCAGGCTGGCTAAAAGTTAAACTCTCAGGATAAGTTCTATGCAAATCTTTATCTATTTGAGAGGCATGTTCTTCTTTGACTTTATTTCCTCTCAGTTGAAGATAAACATTTAGATCGCTTTCTCTATGAGATTTTGTCCACTCCTTCTTAAAAGAACATTCATTTTCACATGTGCATCCCTCACCAAATTATTTCTGCGAAGGCATACCACAAAGAAGCCCAATACCTGGCCAATTAAATAAGCCCTTTTTGGTCTGACGACTTGTACCTATCGATTGCGATTCGAAGGAAAGCATCGGTCTTGGATATTTTTATGGTTGCTCTTAATGTGCTTATTGATTGGATTTGAAAGATGTCGTCATTTGCTGTTGATTTTATGTCTGAGGAGTTTGGATAATTGGCTTTGGTGGGAGGATTATTTTAGGTTTTGGCCTTATCTAATTTACTCTTTGTATCGAAGCCTTAGCAGAATGGGTTGTGCGCTGAGTGAGCCTATCTGTTTTCATGCTGGCTGTCGATCTTACATCGTCTACATCTTGCCAGCTACGCTGGGGTTGATTGGCATAACAGAAGGAAAGAATGGGCTTATTAAACATACTACTATAGAGTATTTGAATAGATCAAAGTGGATGCTGATTGAATTCAACAATAATGAATCTCTCAACAGATTTTGCAAGATGAGAAAGCTCTTAATCATCAACGGTAACAAGAGTAGTTCTTCTGGTAAGATTATTGCTTCGGCGTTGAAGGGATGAAATTTATTCATTGTATAATTTTTAGCTATCCTTTGAGAGCTGGACAATGATGTGCTTGAGAACTTCATCGCTTGAAAGCAGTTGCCTATCTGATAATAAGCGAGATTCCATTTTTGTGAGGCTAGACTCTATTTATTCTACATCGTTTATAAATAATTGGTCTTCGTTAATAATAGAGCATATGAGGCGGTTCTCAAGTTACTCTAAGGCTGCTTAAAATTTACTCACCATAATGTTTCTATGTTATACTAGCTTTGCTCGGATCTTTGCCTAATTATCTTTTTTTGTGGCGAGAATATCTGTAAGGAGAAGCCTAGTTTGTTCAATTTGAGTTTCGATTTTACAGTATCCTGCTTAAATTTCAGCAATCAGCTTGCTTATTCTGATTTACATGTCACTTACTATTCATATTGTGGGCTTGTTTTGTGTAGCTTATGCTATTATGTATGTAGCTTGATGCATGTTGGGCATACGGGTAGTAAGCATTCATTATTTTTACAGAAATTTGTTATTAATTGATTGGAATGATATGCGCAAGGTTGCTAATGAGGGCGTAAAGAACGCATATGATAATCACATTTTTCATTCTTTTTGGTTGAAAGAATCCCTTTTCCTCCTGATTTATTCATTGGTGCAATAAAAATATATAGGAAAGATAACAGAAATCATCGAGATCACTTGCTAAAAGATATATAAAATTTCTTATTATCTCCTTATAGTTTGCCAAGAGATATCTTTTATAAATAAAATTCGCTCGCTTGCACATTTAATGCTAAAGAAAAATTAAAAATATCATCTTGCTCTTCTATTTTTATTCTTTCCTATCTTTCCTATTTTTGGTTTGTAATTTTCCCTCTAGTTATCTTATCTTTGATTATATAGTACTCCCAAAATGACGAGAACTATCAGTAGCAGTACAGCAAAGATAACCTTCTTATTAAATGTGAATGATAGCTAATCCATTTCTTCAAGAGTTAAAGATCTACCAAAGTTTTTTCCATGAAGTTTATGTATTCTTTATCTGGCATGAGCCGTTTCTAATTAAGTTACTGATTATTCCTTTAAACTTGAGAGTTCACCTAGATCTTGAAAGCCTTCGCCAGTTGTATTAAAGGTTTCGGTTGTAATTTTTGAAGGTTAACGGCCCATCGAGTCCATTTTAAAAAAATTGCGTCTACTTTCCGAGTTCCAGTCCGATCTCTGCCCTGATTATGGATTTTGAGAACCTTTCTGGCTTTATGATGAAGTTTTGGATTAGATTGAATCTTTTTCTCGGCTCAACATCCCTCAATAAAATTATAGCGGATTCAAAAATTGAATAAATATCAGGAACAAATGATTGTTTTTATGAAACTTAGATGATCTGAGGCTGATAACAAAATAATATGAAGTTTATCAGCAAATTCATGAGAAATTAAAAGTAAAACACGCAATTATGAAAAATTTATATTAAGTTCTTTGATATAGCGTAAAATTCAAAAATCATCGAAACTTATTGTATAATGAGTATTAGTCTTCCTACGTGAAGAATAATTTAATTGTCTCAGGTTTCATCATGAAAAAATCAAATATTCATTGTATTTATTTTTCAATATTAATCAATTTTAATAAATACTCTCGACCATGTAGCATATGGATCAGACGACTATTGATTTAATAAATGATGGGTTAATATGTATTTTTCTTTTGTTTAAATTAAATGTGGTGGCGTTCCGGAATAGGACACCACTCACACGGCCAGTTATACTGGTCTAGACTTGGTTAATCAAAATAGAAAAAGAATTTCATTTGAAGCGAATAGCTTAAATAAATAAGCTTGAGCACGGGTATAAGGAGTATTTTGAAAGTTTAATTGACAGGAAGACTATCCTCTTCTAATTATATCCATTTAATTCTTTGTTTAGTTCGATATACCTTTGTCCAAGCGCTCTAGAGCTGTGATAGCAATCACGTGGGATTGCTCTTAAAGCAGATAATAATTGTTGAGCCTACCTTGATATGTTTGATGATATCGTACTCGGTAAATGGTATACTTCACATGTTGATAAATGCATCTACTGTCTGAACCAACAGCAATTAGTATAGAATCATGAAAATCTCATAGATGAAAATGTGAAGAGCAAGAAGGTGTACAATAGATGGTGTTTCTGCAAAATTCAAGATCGAAGATAAATGATTTGATCATGAAGATCATAAATATAAAAATCAAATTAGTAATTCTTTTGAAAATTCATTTGATAATAACAGTCTTTGTATTCATTTTAGCTTATATTTTAGTTAACTTGTCAAATATCTATTGAATATCAATCATGAAAAGTCTAATGAATTCTTTGATAACAAATTATCTATTAAACAGATGTATTTTTCATGATTTATAATCGAAATTGACTCCTTGGTCAAAAATAACTTTGCTCTTATGCATATATATTTTTACCATATGCTAATTGACTAAATTTTGTTTAAATAGACTTCTCTATAATTGCTATAATTAAAAATGCGGCAGAACTAAAGGTACAACTTCGAGGGGACTGATAAAGTACCTCATCAAGGTACAATCAACAACTCTATGCCAAATATGGTTAAGATGGCTATTGATTTGTCTTCCAACAAGAATTGTAACATTCTCAATACACAAAAGATACAAGATGGGAAACCTAGAAAAAGTTGTCTAAGTCAAAAAATTACTAAGATCAAAGAGAAATTCAATTCCAAAAGCTTGAGATATGTTGAATAGTCTCATAATGAGAAATTAAAAGTAAACAAAAGGTTCAGAAATGAAAATAAAGAGATTGATTCTTAATAGTAGTCATCAAATTTATGGAAAATGGAAGATGAATTCAAAAAAGAACTTATATATTGGAATAATTTCATTTTGGTCCCTAACCCCAAATTTACTTCATCTCGCTTTACATGTGGAGGATGTGAATCTACTTTTCTAAAAATTGTCGAATTTGTCTATCATTGCCTATCTATTTGTGGAGAGATATTTCATATAAAAGCTTCACATTTTATATTGAACAAAGAAGATTGGACTAATTTTCTATAAGAGGGTATAAAAAAGAAAAAGAGAAACGAGCAAATTGACAGAGATAATGCAAAATCTGATATAAAGAAGAAAAAGGGCTAAAGTATTGATAAAATTCCTAAAAAAGTTCATTCCAATTGTTATTAAGATGATGGATAAGAGCGATAATGCTAAATACCTAAAATTGTCAACTATATAGAAAAAAATCATTCTGAAACAAACATTTTGATGAAAGATAGGAGAGATAACTATATTCGAGATTATTCCCAGTAAGGTGATCAGTAAATTAATAGTATTGAGTTAAGTTAGGTCATAGACGATAAATGGAAGATTATCGACTATTTCGAGATGAAATCCAAGCAGATCAAAAGATACTCTAATAACCTTATCAATAATTGGATAGAGAGCGATAAAAGCTATAAATTTGAATTCAAGGTGACATATATGCAAGCCTGCTATCCGTATGTACTCATGGTTAACCCTGAAAAGGATTTAACTGGCATTATAGTTGATAAGGAATCGATACAAAGGAATTACAAAAGATTTTTCGTCAAACATTTACTCGAAGTACGCTAACCTGTAAATACCCCTTCATCTATTTATTTGATAGTATTGGCGTAGGATTTTTACAGGTATCTCTACTATACTAATAATATCCCTTAGAAAAAAAGCAAGGCTACTAGAAAAGAGTTAGACTTGGTTTACTTAAAATACCTATACTAAAACACGCCTTATTCAAGGCAGATAGATAAGATGTACCCTCTATTCAAGCACTTTATTGGAGTCATTCAAGCAATGTACGTATACAGTGATATCATTTATACTTGCAAGCTTTGTGGATACAGGGGAATCACCATAAACAATAACTATCTGAAATCCTATGGCCTAACTACCAAAAGTGGTAATGTCTGCTTCGAGTATAATGAGCATCACACCACCTGTCCACTTTACAACAAGCACAAAGGAGGTTTCTATTTGAGACTAGATTACAGAGTAAAGATTTTTACAGAGTTAATCAATATTGCAGAAAACGAAGGATACACTTTCTTTTGCCCCATTTGTGCAAACTTTGAGTAACAGATATCTGCTGAGTAATTGGTATAGCATATGGACAAATAACACGGGAATAAAGCTTTTAGCCTAAATGTTTATAGATGCCTGTCCTAAAAAGCTGTATTTATTGAGAATGTTTTCGAAAAATGATAGTTATAGTTTATTAGTTTTTCATATAATTTATAATTTTAGCAGAGATAGTAAAAGTCTTGCTAGCTAATCTAATTTAAATTGTATTATCAATGAAAAAAACCCGGCAAAGGGCTTCATTGGCCAAGAAAGATGCGTCCTAAGAGGCCCATCTAACCAATAAGGTTAAATTTGCACTTGGATTAGTATCAAAGAGTAGAATGTAAAAAAATAAACCTCTGAAAACCAACATCTCAACTCAAAAGATGAGTTTTAGCCAACCAAAGGCTAAAAGTATGCGAAGAATAAATAAAAATTCTAATAAATATGTAAATCGACAGCCCAGCTAATAAGAGAATGATTAAGAACAAATCCTCAGTTAGAAACAAATATGGAAAATAAATAATGAATTCAAAGAAGGAATAATCAATTGGAGTAATTTTGTCTTAATTCCTAATCCTAAATCAAAATCTAAGATGTTTTTATGTGGATAATGTAAATGTTCTTTTTTGAAAATAGTTGAATTTACATATCACTGCTTTGAGATTTGTGGAGAAATTCATCATATTGAATCATCTCATTTTATCATACATCAGCATGACCTATCCAAGACTTTATACGAAACACTTCTATCAGAAGAAAATACCAAATAATACCAGTCTTATGGAAAAAAATCAAGATCAAAGACAACAGAAAAATAACTGAAGGGAAGAGAAATGAAGAAGTCTCGATCAAAAGTTTAAGTGGGAAAATATCTAAATATTTTGGAAAGAAAACCTGAAAAAGAAGCAAAAAGATAAGATAGCGTTGATTAAATTATTTAATCATAAAAGGATCTAAAAAGATAAGAGGATCAATCTCAAAAATAAAGCCATATCAGTGAGAGCGAACATAACATAGAAGACATTTCTTATTTCAAAGATCAATAAAGTGATAATGAAGACAACATCGAAACATAAACCTAAAAGAAATCTAATAATCTGTCCGGTCATCTATATGTCAAAATTAAGCCATTTTCAAAGGGAAATGAGGAGGACTTCTTCAAAGATAAATTATTGAAAATCAGATAATAGTCCAAATAGATTTTATAGATTTTCAAAGCAAGATACATAGAAACTTAATTTGTCATCAATAAAAATTACCTACCATTATTTCCCTACTTTATATTTTTGGTGAATCCTCTACAGAATAAGGTGAAGATATTGAAATAGAACTCTAGATAATGCATACTTCAGCATAGTTTATAAAAATTTATCCACAATCATTTCATAGAGAGATGCTGTAAGGTCAACACCGTTGAATCTCTTTATCTAATTCTTTGGTCTGAGGATTTCTATCAATATCTCTATGAGAAATCTATGTCTTACAGTCGAATAATTTATGAAAATAGCTAAGATATTGCCTATTGGAAGTATCTCTATGAAAATACTCCTCTTTTATAATAAATCGATATGAAGTATCCTTATTTCAAACAGCACTTAGGCTATATTCACCTATACATTAATCAAAAAAGCTATATCAAAAAATGTCGATTTTGTAAGCTTACTTTGCCCGGTGATTTTATAAAAAAGTGTCTTAGCCGTGCTCATATCCATACATGTCCAATCAGAGTAAGAAATTTTTATAAAAAGCAATTGTTTTCTATTCAAATGTAAGATAGAGTGAAGTAATACACAAAAGATATGCTAAATATCGAAAAAGTTGAGTCATACACCTATTTCTGTCCTTGCCAATCAAAAGAACTCCAGATGAATGCTGAAGAACTCATCAAACATTGGTTTAGTAACCACAAGAAGCCCTATGAGATCGACATTGGAGTATTCTTCAAGAAGAAATGATTCTATTATTATATGTCTTTTATGATAAAGTATAATTATATGACTAGTAGCAGCTAGCGAGGCATCTATAAATTTAAATTGATTGAGTATGAGCTAAGCTTTATAGGAGCCAGAATCCGTAGAGGAAGACACTGTAGAAGATTCTCAAGATTCTAATTATGTGTAGGATATTGCGGAGGATTCTTAATCAGTTCAGATAAACTAAAAAAGGACTGAGATAGGCAATCCGAATAAAAAGGTAAAATGTTTAAAAATACATAAAACAAAATCAAAGAAGGACTTAAGAAAACAAAAAATAGAAGCTTCTCATACTTCTAAATCTCCTAATTCTAAGGAGGATTCTCTCTCATCTAACTCCAATTAATAAGATCCATGGAAGGCTGATAATGAATTCAGCAAAGATATAACCAAATGGAATAACTATTTTCTAATTCCCAATCCTAAATCAACTGCTAAAAATTTCTAATGTGGATCATGCAAGTGTATATTTTTAAAGATAGTTGAATTTACTCATCATTGCTTCTCAATTTGTGGATAAATATACAACTCCTAATCTTCTCACTTCATTATTAGTGATTCCATGATGTCAAACACTCTTTATAAGAACATTATCAATGGTCAAATGAGTGTTATTGAAGAATAGATGAAAAGTGTACGAAAGAGATCACTACGAAGAAAGAAGAATGGAAGGTTTGCCCTTGCTAGAAATCTGGACCATAAATCGAAAAGCTAAATAAAGCCTAGATAACTTAATTTGGAAAAACCCAACACTGACTCTCATCATCTTTAGCTCACAAAGTACAAATAGGTTGCATAAAAATATTTGATGCAGAATACACAGAAAAGATTAGCAAGGACTATAAGATATGCCAAAGGAAAGTCAATAGCAAAATAAGATGCTAGCTAAACTCAATATTAATATAATAATGATCATAATCGTGAACTTTCTAAGCCAAAAAAGAAATCTATTAATGTGCTATCTCTACCTGAATAAAAACTAAGAGAGTTCGTCGTGTAAAAGACAGAAAGAATAATGGGCTAGTCTAAAACTATTATTGAAATATGGAAAAAGAATAGACTTGAGACTGACTTTATTATGCACGATAATTACCAGCAATTTTATCCTTCTTTTGTATTTGTACTGAATCCTTTGAAGAATATCGTAAAATTGATAACTGATGAATGTGAAAAATGCTAGAGGAAATTTTGGAAGATGAATCATCGAATGGCAGATCATTTTTTGGGAAGATGCTGTGAAATAAATACTTAGGAATCAACATATTTAATCCTATGGTCTTAATATTTCTATCAATATCTATATGAAAGAAATGAAAACCATTATAAAACTAACTTGGATATCGCATATTGGAAGTATCTTTATTAGAAAACCCCTCTAACTGATGCGATAGATACCATCTACCCTAAATTCAAATACTACTTAGGCTACATTCATTGTTACATATTTACCCATAGTATTATCGGGGTATGCAAATTTTGTAAATTTGTAAGGCCAGCAGAGTTTATATCAGCGAGTAAACCCAGGCATAAAGCGTCGTGCATACTAATGAAAGACAATAAAAGAGATTTTATCAGGCTAAGTAGAGAGAATAATCATCGATTTTTAAATAAAGAGCTACTGAATGTTGAGATGATTCAAGAATATACCTTCTTTTGCCCTTGCAAATCTTATGAGGAACAGTTTGGTGTACAAGAGCTTATTGAGCATCTTTAAGCTGAGCATCCGGATAAAATTTTCCTCTACCTACAAATAGTATTCCAAAAACATCAATAGTAAAAATGATTATTGAATGATGATTTGTTTCTTAAACTATCAAAAAGACCAATTAAAATATTAATCTTGAAGCCATATTTGAAACTGTTCAATTATGGTATAATGAAGATTTTTTCAGAAAAAATAGTGGGGTT
>Ga0247836_1006379_pt1 | contig 13130 bp, 8 predicted proteins | sample LaCruzMarch2015__4_FD_187116 | JGI IMG/M metagenome (GOLD analysis project Ga0247836, IMG submission 187116) | Freshwater microbial communities from meromictic Lake La Cruz, Castile-La Mancha, Spain - LaCruzMarch2015_14m | ecosystem: Environmental > Aquatic > Freshwater > Lake | place: Spain...
GCTATGCAGGCTACGTCGGGCAGGAGTTTATCCCCACCCGCGACCCGCTCGCCGGCCTCAAGCAGGCCGTCGCGCTCTGCGACGTCTGACTTCACGGCTGCAGGGGCATCCCTGCCCCCTCTAGCCTGAGCGGCCCGCCGGCCGCACCTCCGGGCGGCCGTGTTCGTGCGTCGGGCGGTACGCGACGGTCGTGCAGACGAATCGTCGTAGCGGCGGGGCTCTGCTCCGCCGAATCCGCTCAGGCGTGGAGACCGGTTTCCGCGGACCACAGGTCCACGGCTCCATAGCCGGTGCGATCATGGTCGGGCCAGCACGAGCCGAACGTCGGCCACGTTCGTGCCGCTGGGGCCGGTGACGATGAGGCCGCCGGCCGCCTCCAACAGCGGCAGCGCATCGCAGCGGGCCACCGCGGCGGCCGCGTCGAGGCCGAGTTCCTGGACCTTGGTCGCGACACCTCTGTCGGCCAGGCCCCCGGCGGCCGGGGTGGGGCCGTCCTCGCCGTCGGTGCCGAGGCTCGCCACGAGCAGCCCCGGCGGCCAGGCACCTGAGTGGCTCGCCTCGGCGAGCGCCGCGACCACCGTCTGCTGGTTGCGGCCCCCGCGACCGTGGTCGGCAGGCAGCCGCACGATCGCCTCGCCCCCTTCGATGAGCGCGCGGGCCCGGCCGTCGGCCGCGGCGGCCGCGACCATCACCAGCCCTTCATCGGCCAGCCGCCGGCCGACCTCGTCCGCCGTCTCGCTCGCTCGCGGAGCGGCGGGGCGGATCGTGACGGTGTAGCCCAGCCGCTTTGCCGCCCCTGCCGCGGCCTCCACCGCCGTGGCATTGGTGCCGAGGAGCAGGTGATCGACGCGGCAGCCGCGGAGGGTCGTCCAGGATGCCGACGCGGATGATCCCGTCGCCGAGACGACGGCCGACGCGTTGCCGTGACCCGCACGGGCGGCCTCCGCCTGAAGCACGGCCGTGAGCCGCGGTGCGGCGCGTGTGGCACCGAAGCGCTCGAGCACGGCGAGTGCCGCCGCCGCGGTCGCAGCCACGGGCATGCACGGCCCCGACGCGATGAACTCGAGCGGGTCGCCGATCACGTCGGAGAGCACGAGCACGAGCAGGCGGCCGGCCGTGCAGGCCCGGGCCAGGCCGCCCCCCTTGACGTCGCTGGCCGCCTGCCGCACCAGGTTGAGTTCGGTGATCTCGGCACCGGCGGCCGAGAGAAACCTCGTGACCGTGAGCTTGTCGTCGAGCAGCACGCCGGCCGGCGGCGCAGCCAGAAGCGCCGAGCCGCCGCCGCTCACAAGCGCGATCGCCAGGTCATCGGGCCCGAGCGTCGCGACGAGTGCGAGCATCTCCCTGGTGGCGGCGACGGCCGCGGGCGTGGGCAGGTTCTCGGCAGCGGGGCGGGTCTCGCGGACTTCGACGCCAGGCAGCCGGCGGCCCGAGCCCGCCGGCACACTCACCAGGCCCGTGATCCGTTCGGCCGCGATGCCGCCGGCCGCAAGCACCTCCACGAGCCCGGCCGCCATCCCGGCCGCGGCCTTACCCCCGCCGACGACCGCGATCCGGCCGCCACCGACCGCGAGCGGCGGATCGAGTGGCCGCCCGTCGAGCAGCACCTCTCCGGCGACCAGCGCGATCCGATCGGCGACCAGCCGCTCTGGCCGCACCGCCGCGATCGCGGCGGCCACGATCGCCGCCAGTTCGTTCCGCCATGGGCCCAGGCCACCGCCTTCAGCTCGCGTGGGTGAACCCGCCATGGCCCTGATCCCTCACGAAAAAAACACGCGTTTCTGGTTGATTCCTGACACGGCGGCCGTAGTGTAACGCCGCGGGTATTCGCTGGCCTGAGGGTCGACGGCATGTCCAGGATCTCTCCCTTCGTGACCGGCCTCGCCGTGCTGACCGGCGGCTGGGCCGCCGTTGCCGCGGCAGCCGATGCCACGTGGACGGCCTCCGGCGGTGGCAGCTGGAGCAATGGTGCTTTGTGGAGCACCGGCGTCGCCCCGGGTTCGACCGCAACGACGAACAGTGCCGACGTCGCGACACTCGGGGCGAGCATCGCCGGATCGGCACGCGTGGACGTTACCATCGATGCCAACCGCAACGTGGGCGGGATCGTGTTCAACGGTACGAACAAAAGCCTCCGGTTCGTGGGCGGCCAGGCGGTGCTCCTGTCGGCCGGCGGCTTCCTGCGGGCCGAGGATTCGGTCACGGCCGAGACCGCCGCGATTCAGCTGCTAGGCAGTGGCACCTCGTTCACGCTGACCTCCGACTCGTCCGCGGCCGCCGGCCTGACGGTGAGTTCGTTGGTCGGTCTGTCGGAGTCGGGCAGCGTGACGACGGTCGTGCTCACCGGCACCGGCCGCGGCTTGGCCGGCAATCCCAACGACAGCGCCGCGCAGTTGCAGGACGGCCCCAACGGTGGCCGGCTCCGGATCGTCAAGCAGGGCAGCGGCACCTGGCAGATCAAGCTCAACAACCCCTGGTCGGGAGGGCTCGAGGTGATCGAGGGTGAGGCGGACGTGCGCGGCACGAACATCCCGGCCACGAACGCGATCCTGCTCGGCGGCACGTCGGGTACGGCCTCGGCGACGCTCTTTTACGGCAACACGAGCGATCTTTACGAGCCGATTACGGTGCGGGCGGGATCCTCCGGCACGCTGCTGCTGCGGAACGACAGCGGCTCCAACCGGCGGATTCGGACTACCACCACGCTGGAGCGAGACGTGACCGTCGAAATCTCGAGCCCGACCGGTTCGACGGCCTTCCAGGGCAACTTCGCGGGTGAGGGGGATGTCATCAAGACGGGGGCCGGCACGATGTCGATGTCGGGTGGCACGGCGACCCAGCACGCCGGTAGCTTCATCGTGTCGGCGGGTACGCTCGTCACCGACAACGTCAACTCGACGAACGTCCGCAACCGGATCGCCGTCGCCGCTGGAGCGAAGTTCGACGCCAAGCAGGGCAGCCCGATCGCCGGCCTCGACGGTGCTGGGCAGGTTGACTACTCGAATACATCGAACAAAACGCTCCGGTTCGGGGGCAGCGGGTCCTACGACTTCTCGGGGTCGCTGCTGAACACCGGCACCAGCGCCCTCTCGCTCGCGGCCGACCTCAAGGAAGGGGGCGTGCAGGTGCTCTCGGGCAGCAGCTCACATAAGGGTTCGACCACGGTCCGTTCCGGCAGCTTGGCTCTGGCCTACGCGACCACCGACTCCTCGAAGCTCGCCGACGATCAGATCCTCTACCTGCACGGCGGTCGGCTGGAACTCCGGGGCGGCAGCCACGTGGAGGTCGTGGGCTCCACGACCGTGAACGGAGGCTTCTCCCGACTCACTCGGGTAGGCGGCTCGGCGACGATCGCCCTCGGGGCGTTGACGGCCAGCGGCGGCGGCCTCGACATCGAGTCGGCCGGCATCGCGACCACGACCACCACGACCAACGCCGGCGGCCTGCTGGCGGGGAGCGGCCGGGTGACCATCGGCGGTTCCGACTGGGCGGTGGCCGACGCCCAGGGCGGGATCATCCCGTTCACGAGTTACGTCACCCTCGCGGCGGGGACGGCCGGCAACAACTCCACCCATTATTCCCTTACGGGCGGCGCCGCCGGCTGGTCGGGCAACCTGGCCGTGCGGACGCTCAAGATCACGCCCACCGGTCCCGGTCAGGCCCTCGACCTGGGGGCCGGCTCGTTGTCGGTGGCCACGACGAGGAGTAACGGCGGCCTGCTGTTCACCGGCAGCGACGCCTTCGCCATCACGGCGGCTCGAATCCAGGCCGGGGGAGACGACGAGGTGGTGCTCCATCATCACGGCGGCGGCACGCTCTCGTTGCCGGCTCTCAACCATAAGCTCGTACAGTTCGGGACCGGGCCTACGCTCCTGACGGCACCGGCCACCGGGGCCGCCGGCTTGATTCTCTCAGGTGGCACGGTCCGCTTCTCGGACAACGCCCAACTCGGGACCGTGACCGGGACGGGGGTTGTCGTGCTGTGGGGCGGGCGGCTCGTAGGTGACACGTCCGGAGGCGATGTCTCGCTCGTCAATGCGTCTGCGGGCGGCCACCGGACCGTGGCGCTCGGGGCGGCCGACGCCACGATCGATGTCGTCGGCGGCGGCACGCTCACCGTGGCCGGCGTGATCAGTACGACCTCGAGCAACAACGTGGGCGGCGACACGCCGCTGGTGATCGGCGGCCCGGGCTCCTCGGGCACGGTCGTCCTCTCGGGCACCAACACCTTCTCGGGCGACACGCGGCTCCGCGGGGGCACGCTTTCGATTTCGGCTGACGCCAACCTCGGCAATGCGGCCTTCTGGATCGACGTCGCCGAGTCCGCCACGCTCGCCGCAACCTCCTCCCTCTCCAGCAACCGCGTGGTCTCGCTGCGGGCCGCCGCCGAGGGGCGGTTCGCCCCGGCGGCGGACACGACGCTCACGCTGGCCGGGCGGGTCCGTGGCCCCGGCAGCCTGCGGACCGCTGGCCCGGGCGTGCTCCTGCTTTCGGGCGGCAACTCGTTCACCGGCGGGACGACGCTCGCCGCGGGCGTGCTGGAACTGGGATCGACCGCAGCGCTTGGCTCGACCGGAACCATCAGCTTCGCGGGCGGGACGCTCGGTTACGGGATCAACAATGCCACCGATTATTCAGATCGGTTTGCCGCGGCGGGCGAGCCGGTGGCGATCGACACTGGCGGCCGCGACGTGGCCTTCGCGACCGGCTTTGGCGGAGCCGGCGGGTCGCTGCTCAAGGGCGGCTCGGGCACGCTCACGCTCAGCGGGGCCAACACCTACACCAGCACCACGACCATCTCGGGAGGCACGCTCAAGGTCGGCGCCGGCGGCACGGCCGGCTCGCTCGGAGCCACGGCGGCCGTCACGATCGCTGCCGGCGGCCAGCTCGCCTTCGACCGCAGCGATTTCTACGGCGGGCCCCTGGCTGCCGCGATCAGCGGCGCGGGTGGCGTCACGGTCGCCGGTGGCACGCTCACGCTCTCCGGCGACAGCAGCTTCACCGGCGGCACAACCGTGGCCGCCGGCACGCTTCGGGCCGCGACCACTACCTCGCTCGGCCGGGGCAACGTCGCCGTGGCGGCCAGCGGGACCCTCGAGGCCCTCGCCACGCCAACGCTCGGGCCGGGGGCGGCGATCGACGTAGCCGCGGGCGGGCGGCTCGTGGTGGCCGACGGCGTGTCGCTGCCGCTGGCCGCGGCTGCGAGCCTCGCCGACTGGCGAACGTTGCCCAGCCCCACCGCCCGGCAGACGGTGGCCCGGATTCTGGACGGCACGGCCCCCGCGGGCGGAACGAATCTCGCCGCAGCCTGGCTCGCGGCCGCTCCCGGACAGTTCTCCGACATCCTGTCGCTCTCGGGCACGGGTGCCGGCAACCGCTTCGTGCTCTCCCTGTCGCTCGACCCGCTGCTCTCCGTGGACGACCTCTCGACTCTCACGATCGGCCGGCGGGCAGGCATCGGCAACGAGTTTACCGCGATCGGCACGACCTTGATGGGTCTCGACCAGTCGTGGACCAGTGAGTTCACGACGCTCGGCCAGTACGGAATCGACACCCAGACCGACACGATCTGGGTCGTGGCCGACGCCAACAGCCAGTTCGTCGTGATGGCGGTTCCCGAGCCCGAACTCCTCCCTCCGCTGGCCGCGGGCCTGGCACTCGCGGCGGCGGCGCAGGCCGCGACCCGACGGCGGCGAGGAGCGGCCCGATGAGCAGGCCGAGCCGTCGGGCCGTGCTCGCCGCCGCCGCAGGCCTGTTGGCAGGGGGCGTCCGGGCGTTCGCCACAACCGCCTCCCGGCTGACGGTGCTGACGCACAACGTCTACCACGGGTTCACCCGCACCGACCCGGCCGTACGGCTGCGATGGCGGGAGTGGATCGCCAACCTGGCGCCCGATGTGGTGTCGCTCCAGGAGCTCGTCGGCTTCACACCCGCCACGCTGGCCGCCGATGCGGCGGCCTGGGGTCATGCCCACACCGCGCTGCTCAAGGAGGATGGCTTCCCGGTCGGGCTGACGGCGCGGCGGCCGCTGGAGGACGTCGTGCGGCTGCAGGACGGGTTCCGCCACGGCGCGGTGCGGGCGCGAGTGGATGGGATCGTCGTCTACGCCGTCCACCTCCATCCCTCCGACTGGCACCGGCGGATTCTCGAGGGGCAGGCGCTGCTGCGGGATGTCGCCAGCCTCGGGCCGGACGCCCGGGTCGTGCTGGCGGGCGACTTCAACGGCTTCGCCCCGGCTGACCGGGCTGCCTATGAAGCGTCGCCTGAACTCATTCCCTTTTTCGAAGGCCTCGATCGCCGCGACTCCCGCGCCCAAAACCTGAACGCGGGCCGCCTCGACTACCGCGGGGTCGAACTACTCGTCGAGGCGGGGCTCGTCGACGCCCAGGCCCGGCGGCGGGGCCCCGCCGACTTCACGGGCACCTTTCCCACACCCCTGGTCGCGGCGGAGGATCACGGCCCCGATCGCCGCCTCGACTACGTCTTCCTCTCCACGACGCTCGCGGACGCCTTGGTCGATTGCCGCGTGCTCCGCGACGACGAGACCGCGAAGTTTTCCGACCATTTTCCGGTCTTGGCCAAACTCGACCTGCCCACCGCCTCCTGACCATCCGGTCCACCTCCCGACCATCCCGATGACCACGCCCCGCACGCCCCGCCCCGCTCCGCACCACCCCCCACCACCCCGGCCGCCGCGGGGCTCAGGACCGATGAGGCTGGTGTGGCCACTCGTGTTCACCACGCTGGCGATGCTGGCGACCCGGGCCGGTGCGCTGCCGCTTGACGGCAACGAGGCGGTCGCGGTCGGGCCGCTCCCAGCCCATCTGCAGGGCCGCCACCCGCTCGCCGAGCCCGTCTGCACGGGCCAGGTCCGGCAGCTGCTGCCCCTCGACCACCGGCACGTGGTGGTCGCGATCTACGACGTTCCGGAGGTCGTGGCGAAGGTCGACGCGCTGGCCGGGGGCCGGCTGCTGGCTGCCGTCGAGGCCTGGAAGCGGAGCGAGGCCGCCGGGCGGCCCGACTGGGCAGCCTTTAAGCTGCCGGCCGCCCTCCACGCCGAGTTCCTGGCCCGGGCCCGGGAAGAGCTCGGAGAACGGCGGCTCGACGAGCCGTCCGCCTACTCCGTCACCAGCCCGGACGACACCCGCTACGCCCGGCCGCTGCCGCCTGCCCAGGTGGCCCGGAGTTTCGTCTCACTCGGCGGCGGCCGGGTGCCCGGCGGCCACGAGGTGGACTACGCCCACTATGCGATCCTCGCGCTGCCGCATCCGCTCCAGCCGGGGGCGGCCTATGAGATCGAGGTCGCGGACCGGGGTTCGGTCCGGTTCCGGTACGACGAACTGGCGCTGGTGTCGCGGGCGTTGAAGGTCAATCAGGCCGGCTACCTGCCGGCAGCGGGCCCGAAGCGGGCCTACCTCGGCGGCTTCGCCGGCGGCCTCGGCCCCCTCCCGCTCGAACAGGCGACGACGTTCCGCGTGATCGAGGTCGGCAGCGGCCGCGAGGTGCTGACGGGGTCCGTGCGGCTTGAGGAGCGAAACCCCCGCTTCGCTCCCAAGCCCGACTCGGCTCCCGGCTCACCGCGGCCGACGATGTACGGCGAGGACGTGCACGTGCTCGACCTCGGGCCGTTGACCGACGAGGGGGTGTTCTTGATCACGGTTCCCGGCGTGGGCCGCTCCTGGCCGTTCCGGCACGGCCGCCATGCCTACGGCGAGGCGTTCTACATCGCGGCCCGGGGCTTCTTCCACCAGCGGGCCGCCACCCACCTCGACGCCCGTCACACCGCCTGGGCCCGGCCGCGGTCGCCGCTCCATGACCGGATCCTAGAGGGCAGCTACGTCGCGTTTCCGATTCAGGCCGAGCCGCCGAAGGGCTACGAGATCTTCGACGCCGTCGCAGCCTCCGCGGACCCCGACCGGGTGGTCGAGGACGTGGTCGGCGGCTGGTACGACGCGGCCGACTGGGACCGCAACGACCGGCATCTGGTCGCCGTCCACGACATGCTCACGGCTTACGAGGCCCGGCCCGAGGCCTTCACCGACGGCCAACTCTTCCTGCCCGAGTCGGGCAACGGCGTGCCCGACCTACTCGACGAAGCCGCCTGGGGCCTCGAGTGCTGGCGACGGAGTCAGAACCCGGCGGGCGGCATCTCCGGGTTCATCGAGACCTCGACGCACCCCGCCTACGACGACCCCCGCCATCCCTACGTCTTCTCCCGCCGAACCCGCTGGTCTTCGCTCGGCTATGCCGCGGCCGCCGCTCACCTCGCCCGACTGCTGGCCGGGTTCGACGACCCGGCTGCGGTCCGGTGGGCAGAGTCTGCCCGGCGGGCGTGGGAGTTCGGCACGGATCCTGCCAACTCGCTGGGTCGCGTCACGCTCGCGGCTCGCCGGCAGCGGGGCCGGGGCGAACCGTACGAGCTCGCCTGGGAGGAGAAGGACGACCTCGTGGCCCCCTTTCGCCTCCACGCGGCGCTCGAACTGGCCCGCCTCACCGGGGAGCGGTCGTTTCTCGAGGGCGTCGCCGCCGACGCCGAGGCGGGCCATGCTCCCTTCCAATGGCGGTTCTCCCACCGCGACGCCTCGGGCTGGATGTACGCCGGGCTGGCCCTCGATCCGGACCGCCGGCTGCCGCCCGAACTGGTGGCCCGGTGGCGGCAGCGGTTCATCGCCGAGGCCGACCGGCTCGTCGCCCAGCTCGAGACGATGCCCTATCGCCAGACCTGGCCCCGGGAGCAGGATTACTGGGCCGGCTGGGGTGCCACGGCGGTGGTCAACTTCAACCGCTGCCTGTTCGTCGCCTGGCGGCTCACGGGCGAGCCGCGCTACCGTGACGCGATCGTGGCCAACACCGACTTCATGCTGGGCTGCAATCCGCTCGGTCTGAGCTGGACGACCGGCATCGGCTGCGCCTACCCGATCGATATCCAGCATGCCTGGAGCGAGCGGGATGGAATCGTCGATCCGGTGCCCGGGCTGACGATCTACGGCATCAACGGCGGGCCGGCGATGCATCATCGCGGCCGCGATCTGGTCTGGGACGTGCGGGGAACGGGCCCCGAGCCCGTCCGGTTCCTGGCCGAGGCCGGTCGGCAGGTGCCCTTCTATCGGTGCTGGTCGGCCCACCCCCATCTCAACACCGGGCAGTGCGAGTTCACCGTCCACGAGACCTGCGCGGCGCTGCTGTTCTCGACCGCGATCCTGCTCGAGCCGGGCTGGATGCCCGACGCAGAGCTCCGCGGCCGCCGCCCGCGCCGGCCGGAGGACCTGTTCGGCTCCTGGCCGCCGCCATGATCCGTCCCCCCTGCCGCCGCCCGGCCGCTCCCCGCGGGCTGACGCTCGTGGAACTGCTCGTGGTGATCGCGGTGCTGGCGGTACTGATGTCGCTGCTGCTGCCGGCAGTGGGTGCTGTCCGGGCGGCCGCGATCCGCACCGACTGCGCCGCCAAGCTGCGAAATCTGGGCCTGACGGTGCTGGCGGGCGTCGAACTCGACCGCGTCTTCCCCTTCGCAACCCACGGCGGCGCGAGGCCCGGCCGCACCTGGTACGACCTGGTTCGGTCGGGCACGACCGGGCCGGCCTTGGTCTGCGCCGCCCAGTCGCCCGGCGACCTGGCCGCCGGGCCAGGAGGCGCGATCCTCACGGCGGCCGACTACGGACCGGCCGGAAACGCCCGGGGGGACTACGCGGGCTTTCCCTACAGCTACGCCCCGAACGAGCACTACCTGGTTCGCAACGACCAGTGGATCCAGCGGCGACCGCCGCGGCTGGACCATGTGGAACAGGCGGCGACCACGATCATGTTCAGCGACGGTGACCACGGCATCTACCCGCACTGGCAGGGCTGGCGGACGATCCGGTTCCGCCATGCCGGGCAGGTGAATATCGTGTTCATGGACGGCCACGTCGGGTCCTGGCCCATCACCGACTGCCTCGCGCCGGCGCCCAATCCCCGCTGCCTCGTGGAACGGCCCACGGGCAAGCCCCCTTACTGGCTGCTGCCGACCGCCGTCTACACGGAGGGCTCGCCATGATCCTGCTCGTCGATCTGCCGCTCGTCGCCGTTGCGGCCACCGTCCTGACACTTCGCCGGCCCAGGCCGCAGGCCGCCGCCTGGGCCGGCGGCCTGCTCGTCGCCCTGGCCGCCGTACGGTTCGGCCTGGCACTCGTGCCGCCGGCGGTCGATCCGCTCGTGGCCTCCCAGGGCCACCTGCAGACCGAGGCGGGGGCGATGCTGGCGGCGCGGCTCGGCCAACTGCCCGGAGTCTCCCGCGTGCTCGTGGTGCATGGGCCTGACACGTTCGCCAACCGGGCCCGCCGGGCCGGCCTGCGGACGGCCTGGCCACGGGCAACGCTCGAGGCGATCGATCGCGAGGCGCCAATCCAGTTTGGAGCGATCGCCTGGTCGGCGGCCGAACTGGATGCCGTGATCCGGGAGGCCGGCCACGTCGATGCCGTCATCTCCCTGGTTGGGCTGCCGGCCCGAGAGCCCCGCGCCGACAACTGGCCGCCGCTGCTGGTGCTCGACGCCCAGCTGGATGACCAGCCGTCAGGCTGGGAGGATTGCCCCCGCCTCGTGGGCCGACTCGTTCCCCGCCGGATCCCTGCGGCGGCCGGGCTGTTCGAGTGGGCACAGCCATGAGGGGGTAACCCGGCACCCGGATCCGCCTGGCACGTGCGGTCGACTCACGGGGTGCCGCGATTGGGCCGCCGCCCGGCGCCGCCGGCCCGCGGCTTCCCGGTCGCCTCGTCCACCACGATCTCCAGGTAGTTGGCCTTGCCCGGTTCGATCGTGAACACGAGGCCGGAGGTCTCGTAGCGGCCGTGACGGGGATGCACGTCGAGGATGTGGTGGTGCTGCTCGAGCGGGATGTGCTCGGTGTTCACCACCTGCACGACGATCGCACGATGCCGCCCGGCCACCGCGCCGTCGCCGTCGTGGAACGTCGTGAGGCGAAACGATCCATCCTGCTCGATGATGCCGCTGGCGACCGGCCCGCCCGGCTCCGCCGTCAACTCCACCATCCCGAACGTGGCCCGACGTCCATCCTTGGCTTGAACGTGGCCCCGCACCGGCTGGATCAAGCGGTCTCCCCCGCAGCCGCCCGCGGCACCGAGCAGACAGCCGGCCGTGAGCAGGGCGGCCCATCGGCGCCCCCCGGCCGGCCGGGACGGATCCCCGCAGGCGTTCCACCGACGATCAGTAGTCGGTGGTGCGGTTGCCATCGTGGCGGTTGCTCAGCGAGCCAAGCACGGTGGTGGAAATCTGGTCGCTGACAGCGCGAACGCTGCCGTCGGCCATCACGAAGTGGCAGACCTCCTGATGCCAACTGCCGAAGGAGTAGACGCCGGCACTCAAGTCGTTGACGGAGCGGGCCAGTTGGGCGCCGGGGCCGGCCAGCCGCGACGCGAAGTGGAACGAGTTGCCATCGTAGACCGAGCCGTCGTCGGGCAGGATGCCCAGCCGCGTCATGGGAACGTGCCGTTCGCCCGCCAGGAAAGTGTTGCTCAGTCCGTCGCTCACGTTGTGGATCCGAATCCGGTCGATCCACTCCGTCGGCTTGCCAGCCACGCAACGGGCCCGGCTGGTGATCAGCACTCCGGTGCCGTTGCCGCCGTAGTAGAAGTCGGTCGCCGCACCGGTGGCCCCGGGCGACAGGTCGCCGTGGTTGCCGGCGTAATCCCCCAGGGCTCCGGTCACGGTGGCCGATGGCCGTGGCCCCGGTGGCGGGTCGGAAGGATCGTTCGGCGGCAGGGGATCGTCTCCCGGAGGATTCGGGTTGTCGGCCGACGGAGGCCGGGGCCGGCCGCTACACGTCGGGCAGAGCATCATCATCGCCAGCCGCGGCTGACGCACCTCAGCCGCCGAGGCGGCCAGTTCCCTCGGGCCGGCAGCCGCCTGCCCGAGGCTTCTCCGCGTGGGGCACACGTACACCGACACCGGCATGGCCCGCAGGGCATCGGCGTGGTCCGCGAATGGTTCGTACACGTTCCAGCGGTCCGCGGCACGCTCCTCGAGAAAGGGGAGCAGATGCACGAACCAGGTCGGCTCCTGTCCGCCGCAGGCATGCTGCGGGGCGTCACCCGGCCGCGGCACGATCCGGGCCGGCGGGAAGGCGCGGTACGCGGCGTGAAAGGCATGCGTCGCGATGCCGATCTGGCGGAGATTCTGTTTACAGGTGGTCGCCCGGGAGACCTCGCGGGACTGCTGGATGGCCGGCAGCACAAGCCCCATCAGCAATGCGACGATGGCCATCACCACCAGCACCTCGACCAGGGTCATTCCGTGCCGGGACGGGCGGTGTCGGTGGATCGTCTTGCGATGCATGGGCCGTGCCTCGAACCGCCGGTTCACCCCGGGCCCGGATCACCGGATCCGCACTCTTTCAAGCCGCCTTCCCAACACTGCGACAAGCATACATCATAAATCACTCCCTTGGGGGGTGCAACGTTTGGGTCGCCGCGTCGCGGGTAGGCCCAGCCCGTCATTCGTCGCGACTGCCGGGGAAGTTCTTGGGGTCGAACCGGGAGAGGTCGATGCCGCCGCGGCCCTCCTCCTCGAGCAGCTTCATCCGCATCTCCAGCCGTTCGATCCGCCGGGCCAAGATGGCCGGCGACTCCTGCGAGGGCGCAGCCGGTTTGACGCGGGGCACGGTCGGGTAGCCCAACTGCCGCTGCAGCGCCGCAAAGAAAAACAGCGGTTCCTTGCCGCGGTTGGCCCGCGCGATCCGTCCCTCCTTCTCACCAAACAGGATCGCCCGGTCCGGCGCGGGCTCCGCGCGGCCAGCCAGGAGCGCGTCCCGCTTTTCCAGCCGCCAATACTCCGGGCTCCGCACAAACACGAGGTCGGCCAGGTCGATCAGCCCCACCTGCCGTGCCACGGTGGTGATCCAGGCCCGCCAGTCGGCGTCAAAGATGTTGTCGTCGGCCACGGCGGCGAGACCCCGGCCGTAATCGAGCCGGTTCCGCGACAGGCACTCGAAGCGGTAAAAAAATAGTCCTTGCGGCGTAACGCCCTCGGCGCGGTAGGCCGCCTCCCGCTCGAGCATCGCCAGCGCCGTGCGGATGTCGAACCGCCCTCCCTCGTCCTCGGCCCTGGCCATCACGAAGGTTTGAAACGCGGTGAAGTAG
>Ga0247836_1006381_pt1 | contig 13127 bp, 9 predicted proteins | sample LaCruzMarch2015__4_FD_187116 | JGI IMG/M metagenome (GOLD analysis project Ga0247836, IMG submission 187116) | Freshwater microbial communities from meromictic Lake La Cruz, Castile-La Mancha, Spain - LaCruzMarch2015_14m | ecosystem: Environmental > Aquatic > Freshwater > Lake | place: Spain...
TTAATATAATACTAGTAAAATATAACTGATGACTTCCATCTTTAAGCAAGCAGCCACACAGTCACGTACCAATAGTAATAACTTAGTGAACAGCTTCCAACGAGCGCCTAGCGTTGAAGCACTTTAGGCTAGAATACGAGCATAAGTTTGGAAAAAGCAGATCAGAATGAAGACTTTCTTCGAGGATTATGACAAGCTTAGAAAAGGTTTTTGCATTGATGATAAGTTCGTATCCGCACTAGCTTCTGCTCTCAGCTTCCTCAACCTCAATTTCACCGCCGAGGAGGTCAAGATCCTCACTGATAAATACAGACTCGAGCCAGGAGATCTTGTCAAATACTCTGAATTTGTAGCTAACATCGATGAACAGTTCGGCAACACTGATCTTGCAAAGACAAACCTCAGTCAACTTCGTGATAATGGTGGAGTCGGATAAGAAGCAGAGAAAGTATAACAGGTACTTAACTACATCAGATGGGCAGTGAGCAGCAAGCGAATTTTCGTCAAACCTCCTCTCCAAGATTATGATCGCACAAAAAGCAACTTCATTACAAAGTAACAATTTATTCGTGTCCTCGATAACCTTGCCCTTGTACGCAACGAAGAACTAGCTGACCTTTTGGCAAGAAAATATGCTCGCAGTAGCAATCCTAAATAGGTTTGCTATCCAGACTTCGTTCGAGACATTGAAGATGTTAATAAGCTGGAGGCTTTAGCAGTGAAAGGAATAGTAAATAATCCTCAAGAAATCGATCCTAATAAAAATGTTACTCTCGATTTACATAAAGATTCTCTAACTGAAGCATTTTATGTCAATAAAAGACTTCCTAATCATAGTAAAGCAATTCAAGATATTTTAAAACGGGTTCAAGCTTAAGTGACTCTTAAAAGAGTGAGAATAAGATAATTCTTCCTTGATTTTGATGGTCTCCGCAAAAATATTGTTACTGGGCTCCAGTTTAGAAGAATTCTTAACGGCTTAAATATCAACCTCAATGATAACGAATTCAAAGAGATAGTTAAGACCTATGGAGTCGATGCTAGTGGAGGAAGATAAGAAAGAATTAAGTGGATGGACTTCTGCTAAGATGTTGATAAAATATTCACAATCAAATAGCTCGAAAAAGATCCTTTACTCAGAGTAAGTCAGATATAAAAAACAGTCTTTGAACCTATCCGTCACTCAGTACTTAGTTTTTCACCTCAAGAAGAGGCTGCAATTTCTGAATTGCTTCAAGGATATAAAGACGTTATTACTACTAAAAGACTTCATCTTAAACCTCAATTCTAAGATTTTGATATCACCAAAATTGGTTATGTAACTAAAAATCAGTTTGTACGAATTCTGAAGCAATTTGAACTCTTTCCTCCAAATGAAAATCTCTTCAATCTTCTCTTGAAAAAATATATGGACAGAGGAAACCTAAACGATGTTAACTATTATTAATTTATTAGAGATGTTGATAAATACAATGAAATCGGTCAAAAGCTGTCTCAAAGTCATACTGATACTTTCAAAGATTATTCCTATCGTCCTCGCCCTAATAATGCAACAATCCGTCATCACGCTCCAGATGATCTCAATGATCTCTTGAGTAGAATCCGTAGAATTGTCAAAGAAAAAAGAATTAGAGTGGCCTAATTTATGAAAGATTTCGATAAATTAAGACATGGAAATATCACAAAAGATCAAATGCGTCTTGCCCTTAATATGGCACAACTACCTCTTTCTTAAGTATAATTTAAGTCAATAGTCGAAGGATTCCCTTGTGAAGGAAAGGCGAACTATGTTAATTGGAAGGATTTCTGTGACGCTGTTGATGAAGTATTCGGAGTGAAATAGCTCGAAAAAATTTCTCCTCATTTAAAAGTAGACACAGCAAAGACTAGCCTTCAATATGGAAGAAAAGGTATCACTGCTTAACAGCTTGCTACTGCAAATAAAATTAAGGACTCTTTTAGATAATATCAGCTTGTGAATAGGCTTGATACTAAGCAAATGTTTGAAAATTGGGATAAGCTCAATAGACTAAAGGTCTCTCCAAAGCAATTCCGTCAAGTTCTTGCTACTGTTGGTTTCAACTTATCTGAGGAAGAAAACAAAGCAATATGTAAACTCTACGCTTCTGATGATGAGTAATAAAGTGAGGTTTGTTATCTTGATTTCCTGAAAGATACCAAGCCTTATGACTACTCCTACATGACTGTTATTAAAGACGAAGTGAAGAGAGGAACAGGCCAAAGAAAAAATATCCCTAACAATATATAATAAATTTTATATGAGTTGAGAAAAACTACCAAGCTAAACAGATTGAGATATAGAGAGTATTTCCAAGATTTCGATTCATTAAGAAAAGGATTTATTAAGAAAAATAAATTTAGATCTGTTATATTCCAAACCATGAAGTAATAAATTTTCTATTTAGAGTCGCGATTGATGAACGCCTCTTTGTAAAAATCGAAGAATATTACAAGGAACAATCAGATGAAACAATGGTAAACTACGCTAGATTCTGCGATGACCTTGATATAGTCTTCAACCTACCAGTATATATTTGATGATTTAGGATCATGAAAAATAGCCTACCTTAAGACCCAAGGAGTTCGACTACACTGTAACATATACAAAGAAATAAGAGGAGACGATTGATTCTTTAATGAGAAGACTTGGAGAAGTCACGAGAAAACATAGAATTTTATTAAAGCCTTTCTTCCAAGATAAAGATATCGCCAAAATTGGTCGAGTTTCTTTCACCCGCATGAGATCAATTCTAGATAACAATAAAATTCCCCTCAATGACCATCAATTCAATCTTCTCTGCAAAACTTATGCATACGAAGGAATTGAGTTCAATTACCTTGACTTCATTGAGTCTCTAAAGCAGTATGAAGGATATGATGAATGATCAATCAATAAACTTATTTTAAAATCTTAATATTCAATATAAAATGCGCAAAATGTGGTAATAATCTTCCTATTTATTTGTTAATTGATGATATTTATTTGTAAAATTAAAATAATTCCAAATTTAAAGTATAAATTTCTGCTTGTAAAGTCTAGATAATCAAAAATAAGATTCAACTCCAGAAAATGCCTAAATGTTCTTTTGAATGTTTGCTTTTGCTTCACCTTCTAACATTAGCCTACTTCCAAGCTAGTTATACTGAAGAATATATGCTTTATTTGAGTTCAAAATCTATCATCCGAGATGGTAGAATGACTTATTCTCCAAATGGATTTGTCATAATGACTTTAGTATAGGATGAGAGTGATTCAGATTACATCGACATTATGCCCTTTAATTATCCTAAATAAGTCTATCAAGTGCCAGTAAATTCCAATTAGCAATAAAAAAATGAAGCAGGAAACAAAATTGTTGGAATAATCAAAAAATCAACTGGGGTTATTTTATTAGCTTTATTATTTTATTTCTTGGTTACTAGAAATAGAAACAGCAGCATTTAATTTGCTGATTAAAATAATCTAAAATAAAATGTTTCAGGCAACTATTAAAGTGGTAGTGAAGCAAATCTACAAGAAAAAGATAAACCGTGATTCTTATAAATACAATAATTTGCATATTAATCAATATTATTACTGAATTCAAATGTTAAAAGCTATATCTTTGAAAAGATCACCTACCTACGCTAACGAAATTGAGGTCATTAGCGTGGCTCATACTTCCCCTTGCAAGAAAACATCTTTTAAACGGATAGACATTTGGATGAAAGAAGAAGTATTTCAAAAAAAAGCTATCACAATTTGATAAGCAATATTTTCGTTTATTAAGGTGAAAGATATGAGGAGATACATAATATATAATAGAAAATCATCACAAAGAATTCTTACGATCTTTTTATAGTTGAGATCTAAGTCTTTTTATCTATGCTAGCTATTAATTCAACTTATCCATGAGTTTATTACTTGGATATTAACACATTTTTAGATAGTTTTACAAGAGACTAGAAATTAGTTCTTCATCTTTAGATCCTACTGCCTTACCCATTATATATTTTATAATAAATTAATCCTTTATACGATTTTAATGAGTGGCCATCTATAGTTTGGAACAAACATTTGATATCTGCTCTTTATATCTATTCGCTTCATCTCGATAAAAGGTAATACCATCGCCCTCAACTGAATAATGCTTAAACTATTCTTCATATAATCGTATCCTTTGTGATTGCTAGTAAATTTGCTTTCTGCATCCCTCACCTTATATTGTTAAACGCTTTATTTCTTCTCTTTGCAAATTAAAATCCTTTATTACCTCTGAAAAAGCCTCGTTTAAATTGGTAACATGTACGTTTCTTTGGAAATTCAATCCCTTTTTTAAAAGGTCAACTATTGAATCTTTCATCTCATTGAAAGCAAGTTAAATCTGTCTAAGCTATTTTTAAAGCATTTTAATCGCTCTTTCTTTGGCAATATTTTCTGATTCTAATTATTGTATCCTTTTGATGAGATTATAGTCTTGTGGTATAGTATCTTTAGTTAAGGCAGTAGAAAAATCAAAATCGCTTTTCACTCTATTTAGAGTTCTAGGCTTTCCTTATGGCTTAAGCTCAACATTTTTTCTTAATAAAAAGAACTGCTTCTCTTAAATTTTCTCTAAATCAATAAATTTTTTATGTTTGCTGGATTTTTATAATTGCTGACTTTTCAAAGAACAAGATGGCTATAACTCCTGTAATGAATTATGGCGCATATGACGAAACTATCTTTGCTTTCTTACTGTTTATTGATTATCATCTCTATGAGGTATTGCTTGAGCCAATTTATTCTTATTCTAAGTTTAGTTTTTTCTCTTTCTTTGAAAAGTTAGCTTCTAATTTCTAGATAGTTCGCTTTCAGGATGATTTAAGCCCTTACTCAACTTCTATCGAAATTGAGAGTGTTTCTAAAAATTATTACTAGGATTTATTTTCGATTAGTCGCATTTCTCCTTTGACTCTTTTCCCTTATTTAAAATGCTAGTAGCATGACCAGGAGATTTTCTGCTTATACTGCAGTAAGCAGATGATAGTTTTATTTGATTTCTCTTGAAATGTTAGGAATTGTAGGTAGTGATATGTGTGATGGGCTGCTACTTCAAGGGTGTATTTATCGCCTTAAAGTTGGTATCCGATGTCCTCTCATCCGATTTGGGCAGCATAAGTTGATGTAGCTGCTATTTGATGCTGGATAGCTCACCGATAACTTATTTCAGCTTTGTTTGTCTTTATTATTCTTCCTGCATAAGTTAGTATTATCCCAAACACATTTGAAATGAGCATTGTTTTGAGAAAAGACATCAAGAAGATCTGATTGTTGATTTTTTTATGTTCATATATCATCTTTTCAAACAGATTCTTCAAATAACAAATAAAAGAATACTTCAAATAAAACGACATTAACAGATAGTATAATAACCTCATATCCATAGACTAAGATCGGATTTTTTTGTTAGAATATATATTATTATTGTTGATTTTACTTTTAACCTGAGGAAAATATCATGGTTTCTTCGTAAATTTGCGAGCTCGCTAAACATATTAATACTCCTATATTGCATTAGAATCGACACTTTGATCGAATCCACTCTTATCGAAACCTGACTAACTTGAAGAGAAGAGCGGATTTCGTCGAGTGGAATCTTTTGATTGCTGGAATTAGTCAAGCTACTCATCAATAAAACTTTAGTTTTTTTGTGGAGCAGGAGGAGCTTGATTCATAAATTTACTCATGAAAGAGGGAACATTTTTACCAAGAGAAACACCTCGAATTTTATTAGCTCCAGACTCTGAAGGATCTACAACCTTCTTCTATTTTTACTCTGAAAAAGCTCTTTTTGATTCAAATATATTTTTCTTTTCTTATTATTTACTTTGCTTTGTTGTTGCTTGGAATTTTTTCATGACATCTCCTAAAAGATCGGATGCTTCCTCAGGAGGCTTTTCTTTTTAGACCTTTACTTTTTCTTCCTTACCTTTCTTCCCCTTCTATTTGGGCTTTAGCTCTTCACTCACTGAGCTTTCCTCCTTGCTAGTTTCAACCTTTATTGATGAGCTTTGGTTGGATTCTTCTTTAATATTAGAGCTCTGGTTCGAGTTAGAATTATTAACGTTAATATTGGAAGTGCTGTTAACATTTGATGAACTTTTTTGAAAGCTGTCTTGGTTTGATTTACTATTGAATGAATTACTATCTGAGCTATTCTTTTCGTTCGTTTGTGTTTGAGCTTTTGTTTATATATTACTTTTTTCAGGTTTTTTCATAAAGTTATTATCCCTCTCAATATTTTTTGCATTCTAAGTGTAATTATTGATTTTAATTTAGCTTTTAACTGCTCCTATATCGCCGGAAACCATCTGCTGGACCAAACTCAGCAAAACTGCTTGAGAGTCTGGATTTTTAATTTATATTTTAAACGATTGAGAAAGATGACCTCTATTCATGTTCACGCTTCTATTAATCTATTTCTTGAAGACATTGAGAGTGTGCTTGAATTTAAAACTCTCAAGAAATTATTGTATCAAATCCACACAAAGAGAAGCTGTATAGTCAGAAAACTACTTAATGGATATTTCTTTATCTTAGCCAGTAGCGGATGCTCATACTGAAAGTCAATTTTGTTTCTTCCGCTATTATACTATTTCTCGACAAGCTGCATGATGAATAATTTACATCGTAGACGTGTGTTTTTATTTATGCCTGCTTATTTCGAAAGAAACCAGAATTGAGAACCTCATCATAAACCTTACTTTTCATCTAGTCTATTGTCCTCATCGAATCGTTATTAAATTCTTTTTATCAATTATAAACAATATAGCTAACCTGCTTTGCTTTAGATATTTCCATAGACTCAAAGACCTCAAATCAAATAAATTTTTATGTTTTTGATATTTTTTTCAATGTTTTATAAATTTAATATTGTTAAAGAATATTGTGATTATAAAGATACGCTCTTCAATCATTTTAAATTGGTTATTCTGTCATATTTCATTAAAGCAGACGATTCTTAGTCTATATCCTCAAAAAGTAATATTCGTAAAAGATAAGAAATTCTAATGAGGATATAAACATTTTTTGAAGTCTAATTTATCATGTTTAACGAGTGAATAATGATTCTAGCTTATTAACATTTATTTAGTTGAATCTCAAAGAAATTTAAGATTTTATCTTTTGAAAGAATGAATAAATCTACGGCTACAAAGAATGAAATTATTCAAGAAGCATAATCCTTATGTTTTTGGTTTGAATAGAAGGTTATTTAATGATAACTGCAATAGATAGTAAAATTATGTGCTCAAACATTACTAAATAGGAATAGGTATAGGATGAATCGATTGCGCACAGGAGAGTTAAGGAGCTACAAAGTGTTTGTGATTGTAGTGGTTATTATGAATTGCATTAAATTTTAATGAGTTTCTGGTATTATATAAGAATAAATGCCATATTTATAGGTATAGCAAATTCATTTTGAAAAGTAAAAAGAACATTCTCTTGTGATTAAGATCATCCATTCTAAATATTTCCCATTTGTTTTTATATTTAACACTTAAAATAACGATAAAGTAAATAACCACAATAGTCCATCCACAGACAGCGAATATCAGCCAAGAATTGCAATTGACTTCTCATGCTCTTCATTTACTTTACAAATATTTACGATATTGAGTAGATTATTCAAAAAGCTATTATAGAAATCACTGATAAAATATCGGGTAAAAGCCCATCGACTGGGATTATAAGTTTCTCCAAAAAAGCAAAGATTGCTGCAATAGAAGGGCTTCATAGTGTGATCGAACTGCTTGCTAATCGCATATGGCTAAATTATAATTGCAATCCCCTGATGGAATTTGATTATCGTACTATTCTTATTTGTGCTAATATTGAGAAATAGAAGCAGAAGTCTCCTTTTTACCTCTAATCATAATTTTACAAAAAACCTTGCCAGTCTCCTTGTATTTCTTCATGATCTGCTGAGCAGTCGAGGGCTTTATATTGAGTTTATGAGCTGCATATCTAATTGTGTTTCCTTATTATTCGACAAACCTTATCAGAGCTTATCTTCTCTAAATGATATGGGTAGATACCTTGATTGATATTTTGGCGTTCTTTCTGCTTTTATCCATCTTCGACATCTTTTTTGAATTATTTAATGATTATATTCCATGGAAATATACAGTGCCATTAATATCTGATAGAAGTCCAAAAAGAAATATTTTTTTTCAACAACCCAAACAGTCTACCACAGCTATATAATAGCTAGTCTTGTTTTGAAGCCTCATGCCAATTTGTCCGATAAAAATATGGCCTTGATCTAAGGCTAAACAATGAAATGTATGATCTATGAAGTTCTAAGGAAAAATATATAGAAAGATATGATTTAAACAGCGAAATATCATCGAATTCATCGAGGATAATGTTTTATGAGATCCTTAAACGGGTTAGCTCTTTTTATTATTAACATGTCTGAAGGATCGTATTTCATCGATCTTTATTCAAAAATTAAAATAGTCCTTGTTTTCAAAAAAATAATCTAACTGTTGAATTATTCTCCTCATAAAATTGAGATTAGGTCGAAAAGTAAATTTGTTTCCATATGAATTTCAATGAAGGCAGTATCAAAAATAGAATATATTATATTGCCAATATTTGAGAATCAATATCTGTCTAGACTGCATGTAGTAGATTTAAAGGTAATATTTTTATTAACCGATGATGGGTAAGGAATATTATAGAAGCTATGATAGAAGAATAAGTAGAATCAAAAAAATATTGTAAACTAAAGCTACTGCACACATATATGATGAAAGAACAATGAACATTTGATGAGTCAAAAATTATTAAGAGAAAAACCAATGTTTAGGATAATATTCTAATTTTTGCCTTTTACTCAAATACAGATAATCAACAAAATATTGAAGATAAATATACGATCTAAAATATACCTTTTTGATATTTTTGCTACAAGTAGTCATAATACAAAACTTCAATATTATAATTCTAAATATAAAGGGTACAAACATAATTCTAATAATAAAAAAATATGAAAGCAATTCAGATACTTCTTTGATTTTAATGCAAGTAGCAGAGATGACCTCTTTGATATTTTACGGTTCTAATTCTATATTATTAGAAATGTAAAAGAATAAAAATGCTGTTCATTCCTAAATCGTGAAGTATAGGCTTCTCAACCCTTCGGTCGAATAGAAATTGAACCTCATGCTCGAAGAAACACTTAGTTCCTACAGGAAAAATGAGATAAATTCGACCATATAGATCTAAGAACCTGAGAAGATATAGTAAGAAAAGGAAAAAATATCGAAAATAAACAAAAAGGTAAGCTTTGAAAGTCTACGCATGAGGCCTACTCATAGTTCCGGCAATATTAAAAGATCTATCCTAAGAGGGGCCAACCTTTCCAGTAATAGAAAAAGTACATACCCTCTTAATTCAAAAACAGTAAGTCTCAATTGTAGTATTGTAAAACCTTTTCTACATGAATAATCTCATAAGTCTGCTCGTTCGACAAAGATGAATTCTTCTGAAGCGCTATAGCTGAAGAATTTAATGAGCTAAATTGTTAAAAAAATCAGTGTATTCACTGCTACGTAGATAACACATAACCAAATATTAGAGTGGCTTCATTAGTATTGCAAGAAATAGAGAATTATTCTCCTGAAATTATTCGTAAAGCCCAGAGCAATGAAATTTTAGAAATCAAGAAAGATGCAGAAGCACATTCAGGAATTGGAGACAGACGATAAAATTTTGTTGGGTAAGGTGGAACACAAGCACAAGGATATATATCTTGGAATTGATAGATACATTAAAGCAAGTTAGCTAAAGTCGTTTAGTTAATAAATTTAGCTAGCTTTCCTGGACAAAATAAAGATAAAAGCCAAGGAGTTTGAAGACAGTATTTCAAAGAAAATGAAGTTAATCTGCTAGAAAATACGAAAATAGAAAGATAATTAGTATGCAGTTAATTTTCGTAAGAAACCTACTTAAATAAGTAAGTTCATTACTGACTTCTACGATTTTTAACAGAACTACGGCTCACTCAAGAAAATAAACACTCTCAGCAAGATGAGGTTTAAGATTTTCAATGATACAGATCTACTCATTGATAGGAGACTTCGAAGTATTAACGAAAGCATTCAAACTTAAAAGATGATCCAACAATAAATTAGGATCATTTCTTGAGAATGATATATGATTTTATATTGATTTGATTCTTATTAAAATCTTTTTAATAGCAAAACTTTCATTTCAGTGATTAACTAGCCATGTTAGTCTGAAATCCCTTTTTCTCTGTGTAGTATTTGTAAGCATGATCTGGAAGTCCCTCGATAAAAGATTTACGTCTCCAATAGTCACGGTCAAATGTTTAGAATCTGATCTTAGGAAAGACCTTTATTGTGTCTTTATATTCCTTAGGAGCATGGGAAATAATATCGACTTCCCTTCCGACTCTCTGCTTTTCGTATACCTCAATATCGCTATTGAGTCGAGGGAGCTTGCTTAGGCTGCTAGAACCAAAGCTGGACATTCTAGAGCTCTCTAAATTACACAAAATAAACGTTTGCCTAAATCGAATCTGGTAAGCCCTTGTTCAGGATTCATCCGAGAGGGAGAATTAATGATCACTGAATTAGATCTTGCAAAGATAGAAGAATCTCGCTCATTTATCTTGATCTGGTTGGTAAAATCTGTTTTAGAGGGCATCTGTTGCTGTCGTTGTTTTGTGAGCAAATTTGTTATTAGATTAGAGCTTCTAAATGGAAGCAGTTTTACAATGAAGGGTTCTCTAGCCGTTGAGTGTTTTTAGACCAAAACTAATGGTTCATGCTTGCTTTAATTTATTATTAATTAGATCGATAATTTGTCGTAACAATTAAAATTATTGGAACACAAATCAATTTCATAAAGAAGTCATTTTCAATTGATTTTGAGTCTTCGTATTATTGCGGTAAATTGTTAGTCCCTTTTTGCTAATTAATTTTCATTTTGATTGAAAAAATACTAAATTCAAATATAGACTTGTTATGTCAATTATCAGTTAATAGGAAGGCTAGTCATAGATTGAAGACTTCTAAACCATTTTACAAGGAATGGATGCAGGATATTTTATCTGAGTAGTCTATATAGCTTCTGCTAATTATTGACGTTGATTTCAAAATTATAAATCAGTTAATGGATCACGAACAAGGGCATACTTAGGATTCAATCCAAGTCTTAGTGCGTATTAAGCCGGGTAGTGATGATGAGTCAGTGATCTACACGCAAAACGAAATAAAGTTAGATAAGCATTCATTTGCATTCGATCGTATCTTTCCACCAAGTGCTGAGCAATAAGACATCTTCGTTGCTGTCGGGAAAAAATTAATTAGCCATGCACTTGAGGGGTATAATAGCTGCATCTTTGTCTACGGGCAGACAGGTTCAGGCAAAACCTATACAATGATGGGCAATAATAATGGCCTCATGCAGAGATCTTTCAACTAGCTCTTCTCCAGGATTGATAGAATGAGCAATTCAGAGTGCATTGTCACTTGTTCTTACTTTTAGCTCTACAATGAGCAAATTATTGATCTGCTGGATCGAGGAAAAGATAGAAAAAGTCTCAACATTCGGCAAGATGTTAGAAAAGGAGTGTTTGTTGAAAATCTAACAGAAGAATCAGCCCTCAATTCAGATAAGCTACAGGATTGTTTAACTACTGGAATGAAGAACAGGCATATCGGATAAACTCAAATGAATCGATAGTCCTCGAGGTCTCATTCTATCTTTACTGTTTCGCTAGCCATAAAATCATAAATTGATGGGAAAAAGGTTTTGAAAACACCCAAGTTGCACTTTGTTGATCTCGCAGGCTCTTAAAGGCAGAAGATGACTATGGCTACTGGTGATAGACTGAAGTAGGCAGGAAACATCAATAAATCTTTGACAACTCTTGGTATGGTGATTAACGCATTGGCAAGTGATAAACCTAAAGTCCATATTCCATATAGAGACTCTAAATTAACTTGCTTACTTAGAGATAGCTTAGGAGGAAACTCGAAGACTTTTATTGTTGCAACTATTTCTACTTCGATTTTATGCTTTCAAGAAACGCTCTCTACCCTTAATTTTGCAAATAGGGCTAAAATGGTTAAAGTTAAAGCCCTTGTTAATGAATAATCGCTATCGACTAATCTTGAGCAATACAAGGAAGAAATTAGAAAGCTAAAGCAGTAAATTTTGAAATTAAAAACTTAAAAACGTGTAAATTTCTAAAATGCTAATGAAAGTGTTATATCAAAGAACAATGCCGATTTAGAGCATAAATTTGATCTCATTACAACTAAAATTGAGGACCTTCGATCAAATATGAATAATTCATCAATGGAAAATCTTATATAAAAGCTTCATCATAAAAATAATCAAGAAATGATCGATTAGGAAAATAATTTTGATTAAATGACTGAAGGGAATGAATTGTTAGAGTATATGGCTTCAAATCATCAACTTCTGAGTAAGATAAACTCAACTATATCTGAATATGTTGAGCTCAAATAGGAGATTAAAAACATCTAATTTTCAAAGAGGATGCCATCGTAGTAAATGAAGACACCTTCTAAATTCTAGCGGGAGCAGTACTAATAGCTTCTTATGAAAAGGTAGCATCATATTAGAGAACTTTAGGAAAAGATTATATCTTTGAAATAGCTTAATTTCGCGAGAGAAGTAGAGATCAAATAGTTTAAAAAGAAGGTTATGCACTCTGAAAATAACCGATTTGAATAAGGTGGCTAACTTGAAATACTAAGATAGGATCTAAGCGAAAGTGAAAGAAAATATGGTGAGCTTCGCTTGAAATATGAGATGAATGAGGATGAGAAGAGAACATTGAGAGCATAAGTAAATTAGATGGAGAATCGCCTCCGTGAATCTAAATAGCTTTACATTTATGCTTAATAGAAATATGAGAATTAAAAATTCATTCGAGGTAAACTTTAAAATAGTTTGAAGTAATTGGCTAAGAAGTATCAAGCATTCTAATCATAGAAAAGAGAGTAGATATAAGAATGGAGGAGTAAGATGTAATAATATGAATAAAAGCTGCTGTAGGCCTAGAGAAGAGAAGATGAGC
>Ga0247836_1006391_pt1 | contig 13114 bp, 12 predicted proteins | sample LaCruzMarch2015__4_FD_187116 | JGI IMG/M metagenome (GOLD analysis project Ga0247836, IMG submission 187116) | Freshwater microbial communities from meromictic Lake La Cruz, Castile-La Mancha, Spain - LaCruzMarch2015_14m | ecosystem: Environmental > Aquatic > Freshwater > Lake | place: Spain...
ACGAGTTCACGTTGTCCCAGTGCCAACCAGGACCGCAACTGCGGTCCGGACGGTTCGGCTGGCAGCGATCCGAGCGAGGATCGTAGTGCTCGCGAGGACCACAGGTTCGGCGACGATCACGATCGTGGCAGCGACCATTGTCCCAGTATTGGTCATTGCCGCAGCTGTGCCGGTTGCGCTCACAAGAGTCGCTGCGCGGATTCCAAAAATCACCCGGTCGACACTCGCGGCGGTACGCGATGCACGCGTTGTAGTGGGGGTCAAAGTAGGTGCCCGCACGGCAGACGCGAGTCCACACCGAGCGACATTCTCGGAAGTACCAATCGTAAGCGAACCCGATCGGACAGCTGTATGGCTCACGAACACACCGCTCCGAGTACGTATCCCAGCGGTAGTCGATCGGACAGCGGGGGTAACTTTGGCGCACACAACGCGACAAGAAGGGATCGAAATAGTGACCAGGGCCACAGATAATCTGAGGAGGAGGTTGCGGGTAAGCAACGCAGGAATCGCTCTCCGGATCGTAATAAGTGCCGTCACCGCAGGCGACGGCACCGTTCTGCACGCAACGATTTAACTCGGGATCGAAGTAGTAGCCCGGAGCACAGGACGGGGGGGCGGGGTTCGCAGCATCGTTGCCGTCCACGGTCATCTGGAACTGTTGGGAGGTCTCTTGACCATCTCCATTCGTCGCCTTGAGCACGAAGAAATACGCGTCGATCTTGGCGGGCTTGCCCCAGATCGAAAATTGAAACTCCGAGTCGTCGTTGGAGAGCTCCAATCCTTCCGGGAACACGCCATCAACGAAGCTGCCGGTCATGGACACGGCACTCTCGCGGTAGAGCTGTATCGTGACGGAGTAGTCTTGGCCGAGGTGGCCGTTGGGCAAGAGTGAGTCGGTCGCGAACTTGGGATGAGCAATTTCGTCGTTTGATTCAGAGTTTAAGCAAAGACGCTCCTGAGAGACCACCTCGTCCGCCGTGGTGGCGCCAAGAGTGAAGCACCAAGTGCCGGTGAACTCCGGGGTACCGAAAAGCAAAACCTCTGTTCCTTGGGTTTCCTCCAGCGCGAGGCCTGCCGGCAGAGCGGACTCCACGGCCTGCCAGTCGATAGCGGTCGAGACATTTCCGACGAGCTTAGCCTCGATCTCGGCATAGACGCCGTACTGAACCTGCAACGAGCCTTCATCTACCTGGATAAAGCCCGAACTGGCCGCCAAAACCGAGGGCGGCTGTTCGACCGGCGCCACAGGCTGAGGTTCCACCGTGGGAATCACCGGAGCCTGGGCCAAGGAGTCCTGGCACGAAGCCCCGCCCAGTATGGCGAGTGAGAGTACGCCCACAAAGGAGGCCCTACGCAGGGTCTCGAACTCCCAGAACTTCATCCTTGAACTCGGGCGACGGTTTTCCATACGATTGGGACTAATGGGCGCTACGACATGCAAACAAGTGATTTTCCATGAAGATACCTTCACGTGCTCCCCTATTCACTTTAGGCCTGATGCGAGGAGATCGAGGGCCCTGAAAAGGCCAAAAATGCCCGATCTGACAAAACCATAGCCACTCAGCTCATGCTACAAATGAGACAAGGCACCCGTAGCTCAACTGGATAGAGCACGTGATTTCTAATCATGAGGTCGCAGGTTCGAGCCCTGCCGGGTGCACCACTTGTCAACGTGTTCGAACTCGCGACCAAAGAAAAATGACTCCGAGGCCCACCCCACATGGGGGAGCGGCCCCAACGGGCTAGCTCCCCTTCGATATACTCCTTTCCAAGATGAAAATGCATTCTGAATCCCTCGGGTGTGACCTCCACTTTTGCCACGAGCGAACGCACAATCCGGTCACGCGTGATCCCGTTTTGCGGGTCGTCGTTGATGTGCCGTAAGTCCCGCAGCAGCTCCTCATAGCTCGCTAGCTCCGCCGGAGGGTCGGACCTCAGCTCACGAGCCTTTAGCGCCGCGAGGCGATCCTCCTCGGTTTTTTTGAGCCCTTCGAGTCGCTCCATTTGCTTAAAGATCGCAAGCGGCGACACCGACTTCGGTAGCTCCGCGAGTCGCTCGGCGAGAACCTCCATTTGCATGCCGAGACTTCGAAGTTTCTCGACGCGCTTCTTTATCTCTGAGCCTTGTGTCTTTGTGGCGTGCAGCGCCTGCACGCTTCGGATGAGCTGACCTGCAAACTCCGGTTTCATGAGCACACGCTCAATCTCGCTCCAAACCGCTGGCTCAAGCTTCTTTGCCTGAAGCCTAAACGGACGACAGTTGCAGACCTTCTTGATTCCCACAGATTCCTGTCTGGCGGCCCATCCGTGCTCGTAGTAAGGAACCTTGCCGCTGTTGCCATGTGCAGATTTGCCGACCATGTGCGCCCCGCAAGAGGCGCAGCGAACGAGACCCGTGAGTAGGAACGGATAACGCTTCTCCGACTCGGGCTTTCGTTTGCAGATCTCGCGCGCGTCGAGTTCTTTTTGTACGCGATCAAAAGTTTCGACATCAACGATTGCAGGCCAGCAGGCTGCAACTTCTTTCGCGCTTCCATTTAGTCCCTTGTAGCGACGGACTCCGATGTAGGCCTTGTTTCTAAGAATCCCCTCGACGTTATCGACCGAGAAAAATCCCGACCTTCCGGCATGGTTGCCACCTTGGGTTTCTCGCTTCGCCCTGTAGCCTTGAGTGTTGAGGCGCTTTGCTGCAAGCGAGAGGCCTCCGGTTTGAAGAAAAGTCGAGAAGACCTCGCGCACCGTTTGAGCAGCCTCATCATCTACATCGAGGTGGCCAGGTTTGTTCGGCATTAGCTTGTAGCCGAGAGGCACGGTCCCGCCATTGTAGAGCCCGCGCGAAGCGCGCGATTCGAAGTTAGCCGACACGCGCTCACTGACCTGCCGACGCTCGAACTGCGCGATATTTGCAACCGTATAGAGAACCATTTCCCCGGCGGCGGTTGTTGTGTCGAAGTTCTCCCGAAGCGACTGAAAGCCGCAACCATGCCCGCGCATCATCTCCCAAATTCCCGCGAAATCTTTGATCGAGCGCGACAGTCGCGAAAGTTCTGAGACCATCACAAGATCGATCTCGCGCGAGCGAATCTTCGACAAAAGCCGCTGAAGCTCGGGCCGGTCCATGTCCTTGCCGGACCTTGCTCGGTCAATGAAGACTTCGACCACCTCACCAAAGCGCGCCTCAAGGTTTCTAAGCTTCACCGTTTCACGAAGCCGCATTTCCTGGTTGCGGATCGATCCTTCGGGATTTTCAGCCTGCTCCTCGGTTGAGACTCTGATGTAGAGCCCGATCCGGCGTGAGCCGGATGCGAGCTGCTGTTTGCTATCACTTGCTTTTAGTTTTCTTGTAAGACTAGCCATCTGTACCTGTTCTCCTTTGGATTGGAGTTAGGGCTACAGTGGTTTCAACTTTCGAATCGGTCTTTACGAGCTGGCAGAAATGTTCATAGAGCGCCGCTGCAACTTCTTCAAGTCGTTTTGCGGCTTCCTTTTTTGAACTTCCGTTAAAATGCACTTCGATGACTCGCGGCTCCCAACTGCCATTTCTCGCCCGCTTGCCTATTTTTCCACTGACCTTGGATTCTCTTCTGGCTCTTGATCCTCTTTGTATTTTTTCTCTGATATTTTTTGTAATTTTATTTCTATAATTATTTATCTCTTCACACCCCACGCTCTCTGTCCTGGGGTTTTTGTTTTGCTGACCACTCTCTCTCGTAGAGGGAGGGTGGTCAGCAAATGCGCAGCAAGAAAACCCCAGGACAGGAGCCGTGGGGTTCTCCTCTTGTTTCGTGAGTTTAGATGAGTTCTCGTTAGGCGCTTCGTGCATCGCCGCCCTCCGAAGTCTTATCGGACCCGATTTCGGAGCCCTCACAGCTCTCGTACTCGATCTTCGCAGACTTCAATCTGTAGAAGTACGGCCACGCGAATTGATCGAGCACCACGCCAAGAACGACAAGCGCCACCCCCTCTACGCCGAAGGCTAGCCGCAGGAAAGTTCTCAACTCTACCCAGCGCGTGGGCTCTTTGATCCAACTGGCGTTAAAGATCTGAAGGCCGTGCTCACGGTAGCCGTAGATTGTTACGAGCAGATACACCACGGCGAGCGCCGTGAAGCTTAGTGGAAGCGACAAAATCTTATGGATCAGTCGCACGTTTAGGAACTTTTTGTAGACATTAGCAGTCATTGATTCTCTCCCCCGAGAATTTGTGTTTGAGTTTTTTGTTCCTTCAATTTCACATGTGCCTTGTCGCCGAGAAACTCTTCAAGCGACCGGAATGTGAACACGCCGAGGCTTCCGAACGGAGAAGCCTCGGGCGGCTCATGCTCACCAAGCAAGCGGCGAATCTTCACCGCAGTGGCAGCATGGCTAACAACATATAGGACGCGCTTGTAGTCATTTTGAACCTGATAGCTTGCAAGTATCTGCCTGTAGCGCGCGCTCGATTTGACTGTGAGTTCAAGCTCAACGGCCCACCGAGTGTCATTCACCGTGACCACAAGATCGGGCACACGAAGCCCAGCAAGCGAGCTACTTATGGCTCGCTCGCTGCGAACAACGTGGCACCCTGGCCGCTTTGCTTTCATACGATCTGCAACTTCAACAAGAAGAAGATCGTGGTAAAGCTCTGCGGTGTTGAGTCTCTTTGGCCACCTTGGACTTTGGAGGCCGTGGCCTCCAAAGTGAACAAGGGCGTGTCCCGCCCGCGTTAGTGTGACTACAGAGCCGATCTCTTTTGGCTGCCCGTGGTGCATGAGAATGCCGACTCGTTGTTTGCAAACAAGGCCTGAGTCATGCAGCTTCGCAATGCGCTCGCTGCTCACAGACTGTGCGAGCCCCGCAAAGTGTCTGCGCCTGATTTGCTCAAGCGAGAGCACTCCCCAGCTTGAAAGCTCAGTTAGAATTGCAAGGTCGCGGGCAGTTGGCTGCACTCGCACCTTACTCACTCACGCTCTCCTTTGGACTTAGGCGCGAGAACTGCACGCGTGCCGTGAAGTTTCCATCGGGCGTTGGCAGATGAAGCACTCCACGTCCGTGCGTGAAATTCTTCAGTTCATTCGGGTGGATCTTGTACTCTTCTACGCTTCGCACGGATGCCTGTCCGGTGCGTGCGTTTGAGTTCATCCAGCCCAGGTCCTCGACCCGCTCCGTGCGACGCTCGCTTGCGCGCGTGCCGATGTGACGGGCGTAGAAGTCCGCAGTGTCGGGATCGTTGAGGCCCAAAAGACACTTCACGTTCGTATTCGTGTTCACGATCCGTGCGAAGTCAGGCGAGACCATCGAAAGATCGGCCGTGCTTTGATGCGAGAGATGCAGGGCCACCTTGCTTGAGCGGGCTTTATTGAGGATTTGCTCAAAGCCCTCGTAGGCAAAGGCTGAGAACTCGTCCATGAAGACCGAATAGAAGCTCGCCTGGCTTCCCATGCGGCCTGCACGCTCGCCCACGCACCCCGCAAGATCCTGGAGGATCATGCGACCAAGTTGCTTGGCGACGATTTGATACTTTAGCGTCGGAAGCAAAATGATGTTCACGTGAGGCGCACGATGCTCGGTCGAATGCGCAGGACAAAGCGAGTCCTCCATTTCGATCACGTCGTCGCCCGTGAAACCGTTCACAAGCTCTGAGACCTCACCCTCGGCAAAGGGTGCAAGCTGCGAGACAAGGCCCATGTGGTTTGCCTCGCGAACCTGACGGGACTGAGCAAGCATTCGCTGCAGGCGCTCTTTAAGTCGCGCGTCTGGACAGGCTTTCGCAAGCTTTGCCAGCTCGATGTCGCTCACGAGCACGGCATGGAGTCTTCGAAACGTAACGGCTTTTGTAGGCTCCGCTGCCTTAAGCGCCGATACGAGCGCAAGAGCCGAGTCGTACTGAACGCCCTTATAGAAGGGATCAGGAAAATCGAAGCTCGCAAAGATGCGGTCCACGATGGCTTGAGCTGTGCCTGTAGCGAGTGGGTTTATCGTCGCAGACTTTGACGGGTTGCCAAGATCAAAGGTGCGCACAGCGGCCACGCCCCACAAAGCGCACCTCACACGGCTTGCGAGTTCAGGATCGCCTTTGCCGTCAATGACAAGCGATGAGACGCCGTTTCGCGCATCCCGCACAATCCACGGGAGGATCAGGCTTTCTGTTTTACCTCGGCCCGTGGTGCCGATGATCTGGACGTGTCCAAGGCGCTGCTTACGTGTGAGACCCAAGGGCGTGCCGTCGCAGCTTCCGACATGGATTGTTTTAGAATCATGATGTTTCGCCAGATGTTCATGAGTCAGGGCATCGTCTAGCAGTACGCGGTTTTTTCGCATAAACCAGCGAAGGGCGAGAAACAGGAGCGCAAGCAATACGAGGTAGCCTGTCATCCAGATCATCTGGAAGTTTCGAATGTAGAACGCTTCGATCCTGCTTGCTTGCGTCCAGCAGACGGCAACGAGGACGAGTCCTCCGATGCCACACACTTCAGCAAGACTAATATCATTCTTGGCGGATTTTCCTCCGCCGTCGTTTTTAGGGTCAGAATAGAAAATGGACATGGGTTTAGGTATCTCCTTTAGAGATGAGAGCCCGTGAGACATGCGCGGGTGCGAAGCTCACGGGGAATGAAGTTGAAGTTTGGTCGGTCACATACTTTCGAAGACGAAGATCTTCGAATCGATAAGAGTAAATTTTCCTTGCGCTAAAATGCGCACTATGCGACAAGAGATGAGTCACCAAGTCTGTCGCACCATCAAACAGGGTCGCGAAAACTAAACTAAAAAATAGAGATCCTTTCTACCAAGATGTCCTCTAGAGACTATCCTGGCAATGTAAGTAAATTTTGGGGGGTATGCCCCGAACCCCGTCCACGCAGGCTTAGGGAATGGTTAAAGAATTTTTGCCGACGTTTCGTAGATTTGTCGCACGCGAGTTCTTAACTTCTCTTTCCAAAATGTCGATGCGTCTTCATGGCAAGGCCGCGCGACATTTCTCCGTGCATGAAAAGAGAAAGGGTCTACGGGCACGGACGGCGCTTCACCGCCTGTGAGTGCGCCCACGAATTCAGATGCTCGGCTTCTCGGCCCGAGCAGCCCGAATGGATTAGCTACGGGTTAAATGAGAAGGGGCACACGATTCGCCTCGAAGACAAGTCGAAGCTCCCCGAGCGCACTCTACTTACTGTTCCTTGTGATGAAACCTTCCTAGAGAAGCGCTCGCCAGGAACGCGCCTTCACGCAAACGCGCAAGGCGAGAACACAAAGTTTACGGGCTGCCTCGACGTTGAACGCTTTCTTATAAATGGCGAGTTTGTTCGCTACGAGCCGCGCGAGAGGATCGGGCGCAAGCTCGACACGGGCGAGTCAGCAGAACTTTTCAAAAGCCTTGCCGATTATGGCAGGCCGACGAGCGACGATCTTTTGGTGTTTCTTCTTGAGGGCGCGCGGCGCGAGCTCAGTCACCGGCAGATGCACCAAATGACCGTAAGCGCTCACGATTGGCAGGAGCGACTTGAGCACGAGCAAAGCCCCGTGACGGATGCCGATGCTACGTCTGAGCCTCTTAGTGAGCTTCAGGAGCCTGAACGGGATCATGACGAGGCGGCAACACGGGTTGCTGGGCTACTCTCGGAACTTACTACTAAGCAGCGTAACGCCGTCCGCGCCGTCTACCTCGATAACTTCGAGAAGCTCTCGCGCGCCCAGATCGCGCGTCGCATGGGGATTGGGCTCGATTCGCTGAACGAGCGCTTAGAAGGGGCGTTTAAGAAGCTGCGGGCGCTAACCCAAAAATAACAAAGAATTAGATCCAATGATATTGTTTAGTTAACTCGCAAGGTCTGGAATTCTAAACTTCTGTGTCAAAATTCCGATAGGCTTATAGACATGGGGGAATCAACGTGGAACAAGCGGCTTATGGGGCCAAAATTGCAGCGCGTGCAGAGCTTTGCTTTAGCGCCTGCGGCTTCCCGGCTTCCCGGCTTCCCGGCTTCCCGGCTTCCCGGCTTCCCGGCTAAACGATTGTGATTCTAGGCTTGCCGACTGCAAGCCTCAATTCGTAATTTTTTCTCATCCCGATTTTATACCTGGGCGGACGCGTCAGCGGTTGCCCGGGCTTTCTTGTTTTTACAATTCGCTAAGCATTTCAGAGATCAAGAGATTTTGGAGGAACGTATGAAGAAGTTTGCATCTATTTCGTGGCCGCTTTTTATGAGCATCGTAATTTTGGGAGGCTGTAGCGCCGACCTCACGAGTTCAGCCAAAGGAGGTCAAGGAGGCGAGACGGAGCTGACGCCTTATGACCTAAGCCTTGATGGCTCGACAACACTAACGGGACAGGTTGCCGAGGGCGAGACGACTGTGGAGATAGCGAACCTTTCGGCGACCGAATACGTGCGCCAAGTGGTCATCGACCTTGGGGCGCATTTTTTGCCCGCTAACATTTGCAGCGGCAAAACGATCTTTGGTCGCGTGGGCGGCGCTCTGTGTCCCGAAGAAATCACGGCAGCGAGCGCCTTTCGCTCGACAGGTAGCCTATCGATGAAAGACGAGCTTGCGTCGGGCGAGTGTTCCAATGGCGGAACCCCCCTGGCAGCCTACACGACGCGGGTGAGCTGCGAAAAAGCCGATGCAGCCAACGTGTGGACGCCCACGGTGATGACGGGCGAGAAGATCGCCAACACGGAGGTCGACACGACAGCTTCGGCCACGAGCCGCGATACGGCGACATCTAGGTACAATGGAACAGCGTGGGCTCAGTCGAATATACCCGGAGCCGACGGCGAAGATGGCTGGGCTTCTGGGGAGTGCGGCGACACAGGCAATATCGAATCTCGCATCACCAGCTGCAACCGCCAGTGGCGGGCTTCGGTTGGCTCTAAAGACGGCGGCGGCACTTGGTCACTCGTATCAAGGCAACTTCTGAGTGCCGTTTATTACGAGGTCTGGCGCGACGATAAGACGGGACTTATTTGGAGCGATAACTTGGGAACGGCATCGCAATGCGCGGCAGCAGGTGACAACGACGCAGCCGGATGGTGCGAGGCCAACGCCGCGATCACCGAAAGCGTGTGCGCCGAGACGGGCTTTGCTGGGGCTGACATCACGAACATCCGTGGCCGCAGCGGTGCAGGCAACGACGTGTACTATGAACGCAAAGGCGGCATGGGAATGAACTCCGAAAACCCTGTGCTCTGGCGTTTGCCGACACTTAAGGACTACACGACAGCTTATGGAAACGGGATGGCGTTTGTATTGCCGAGGCTTGGGACCTTTTGGACGGCCTCTGTCTATCCCGGAAATACTGTCAACGCGACGTTCTTCTATGTCCACTCCTACGGCAACGTCGAAAGTTACTTCGACAATCGTGCCTATACCAGCAGCGCTGTTCGGTGTGTGGGTAGGTAGGGTGGCAGGTCAGCATGGTCCAGGGATCATTTCGTAATTTTCTTATTGCGGGCCGCAAGGCCCGCTTACTCTAGCGCCGCAGGCGCTCGGAAAAATTTTCGATTTTTCAAACGCGCAAGGAGGCGCGGAGATTGGAGCCAGGATGGCACGCTTTGAACACTTACCCGTCTACAACAGGAGCTTCGAGTTAACCAAGGCGTGCTTTCGCGCGCTTGAGAAGATGCCGCGCGGACACAAGAAGGCCATCGGCGACCGAATCGTGAATTCGTCGCTTCGCCAAACGCAGATCATTGTCTACGCCAACGGTGCGCAGAACAAAGAAGCGTCTCTTGTGAAGCTCATTCTTGAAATCGAAAACATGGTGCTCCTTCTTCGAGTGGCGACCGATCTCAAGGTGCTGAGTCTTGGTGAGGGACAGCTCCTTATGGAGCGGCTTTTTGAAATCAGAAAACAAGCTCAAGCGTGGAGGGCCTGGGCCAAGGAGGAAGCAAAGAAAAACGGAACCGATTCCCACGGCGCAAGCCGCGGGGTTAAAAAGGCTGGTAGCCAGATGTCCCCGAGTTCAAGGACTCAGGGAGCGCGCGCGAAAGCCGGACCATGGGAGCCCAGGCCTGACTCTCGCAAGAGAGGGGCATGAAGTTGCGATCCCTGAACACGAGAGCCTCTGCAACTCCTTCAGGGTGTGTGTTGAACTGGGCGCATACGGCCTCTGTCAATCCCAAAAATACTGACAACGCGATGAACTTCAATGTCGACTCCGACGGCAACGTCGAAAGTAACAACGACAATCGTGACAATACCAACAACGAAGTTCGGTGTGTGGGTAGGTAGGGTGGCAGGTCAGCATGGAACGGACAGCCAGAAGTAGCGAAGAGGGGTCAGGGATTTCACCCGCGGCGACGGACCGTGGCGGACCCTGGCCCCGATTCCATGACGTTTACTGGGCCTACAAGGCGGCTCGGATCGGCAAGCCATCGAGCACCCATCAAATTAGGTTCCAGATAGACGAGGCCTTAGAGCTTGTCAGCCTTCATAGGGATATTCATTCGGGACGCTATTGTCCTTCCCGTGCGATTTGTTTTGTCGTCACGCACCCCAAGCCCCGAGAAATCTGGGCCTCACACTTTCGCGACCGCGTTGTTCACCATTTGATCGTCTCTCGACTTGAACCTTTATGGGAACGTCGGTTTTCGACCCGCAGCTTCGCTTGTCGTAAACGCATGGGCTCGCACAAGGCCGTCAGCGAGCTTTGCTCTCTTGTTCGAAAGGTCAGCCGCAGCGGTCGGCGTGAAGCCTGGGTCTTGCAACTTGATGTGGCCTCGTTTTTCGTCTCGATTGATCGGCTACGTGTTCTGGACCTGCTTTTGCGCGACAGGATGGAACCCGTGCTGCGAAGCCTCGTTGACGTGACCTTCCGCCATGACCCGAGGACTAATGTATGGAACCAGGCACCGGAGGCACTGCGTGCCCTCATTGATCCAAGCAAATCCTGGTTCAACAGGGGCGCAATGGAGGGGCTGCCTATCGGCAATCTGACCTCGCAATTCGCCGCCAATGTCTACCTGGACGGCGTGGACCACTTCATCGAGCGCACGCTTAGGCCTCAAGGCTATCTGCGCTACATGGACGACATGACACTCGTGGACTCCGATCCCGAACGTCTGAGGGCTATGGCTGAGCCCGTGGATGCGTGGCTGAAAGAACGTCGGGGGCAGCGCCTCAATGCTGCCAAGACCACCTTCAAGGCCGCCTCGCGCGAGTCGATCGACTACCTGGGCTACCGGCTGATACCGGACCGTCGCAACCCCACCAAGGTCGTCTATGTGTCTGTAGACCCGAAGAAGAAATGGGACTTCGTGCGGGAGCTGAGAGTGCTCGAAAAGCGGGGGCTGCCCCCTGGCCTCAAGCTGCATCCAATGTGGCCGCAATATTCGCATACGAAAGCGCGGGAGGCATGGGGTGCGGTGCGGTCTCGCGAGGGCCACCTGAGCCATGCGAGTGCTTATGAATTCATGCAGCGATCACTCGAAAAAACTGAACTGGCCTTAGGTTCGCGGTGGGTAGACATGGCCGACTTAGGGTCTTGATTGCTCAGCAGGCTGCCGGACTCAGAACCTGAATTTGTTCACTTCTCTTGCGAGCTGATCCGGCAAAAAGAGGGTCTTGGACCCTTCAAGCCCACTGGCACGGAATGCGTAGCCTACATCGAAGTCCGCACTGACAAGCATGGGGATCTTGCTGGACTGAAAAATATTAAGGATGAGTGCGTCCGACGCGGAAAGCCCCGTGGTCGCGATGATACTGGAAACCGCCGACCATTCGGGCCTGCGGTGCAGGATTGCTTGGATGCCGGGGTCTTGGGTGTCGAGATAGTTCAGGCCGATGTCCGCTTCGATCTCTTGCCAGGTTTTTTGGAGTCGACTCCCCAGCAATGCGTCGCAGGTGGCGAGCCAGCCGTCTTTGCCGGACTCCACGCGCGGTGTGAAGCACTCGCGCTTGAGGGATTTGATCTGCGAATCGGAATAGAGCGGGTTCTCTCCTCGGGCTACCTTGTCGGCGTTGGACCTTTTAAGGCTTTCGAGTTTCCTGCGGGCCGCCTTGGTGATGCGCCAAGGGGACGAGGGCAAGAGCATATCTGAGAGTCCCTCGGTCAGGATGACCCGCCGGGTGAAGTCCAAAAACTCCGCACGTGTGGTGACGGAGGCGAAGGCAACGGCCTCGTGAGCGCAGATCTTTTCGATGATGAATTCGCAGTCCTCGCCCAGAGTGTGAACGTCCCGATAGGACCAGGCCGCAAGGACGTTCGTATCCAAGAGACAGAACCTCTCCTCGGGCGAGATGTTTTCAAGGATGCGGTCGATCTTGGAAAAGGGCTGAACCCCAAGGAAGGTTTCCGTCATGGATTCACGTCGGCAGCGGGGCGAGCCGCCACCTTGTCTTTCTCCGCCTCGTCGATCTTCTCGTTGATCTTTTCGTTGATGATCATGGCCTCTTCCACGATGCGCACTTGCTCTTCGGTGGGCTTCGCGGGCTGGCGGAGCTTGTTCAGGGACTCGCGGGCTCTTTTAAGGCCCTCAGTAGTCATCTTCTTGAAATTCGATTTTTCCATATTCAGCAGTATAGTCGCCTTAAAATAGCCCGGAACCCATTGAAAATATAGCAAAGATGGAGGCTCTTTGCTTGCACCGCAATGTCCCCGCTCCCATTGAGAGGATATCGTTACAACGACTTGCCACGGGTCTTGGGAAAACCATGGGTTCTGAGGAGATCTAGCACGCGAGTCCTCGATGCGCCAAAATGGGAAGCAATGTCTTTCACCTTCCATCCGTCTTCGCGTAGTTTTGCCAGCTCGCAAAGATCGATCTCGGGTCGAAACCACTGTGCCGTGAACTCTTTCACGATCACTGTTTGTTCGACCAAGTTACGTCCGCGCGCACCACTTGTCCATCCAGACAGGACATTGGGACTGCGTATCAACTTAAAAAAAGCTAGTCGCAGTCTTGGCCACTCAGACACACCTTGTCGAGGGAGCAAACGTCATTGCTATAGGAGGTGCATGGAGCCGCATCTCTGGCTGCCTTCGAGATCTTGATATTGTCTCGAGTAATTCCGAGCGCTTCCCACTCAGCGAAAACCTCAGGCGCCATATGATCAAACATGGAAACAGCATTTCCATTGAAGCCCTCAAAGGCAATGTCAAAAGTACTGGGGCGGGTTGAGGCAACATTCGGGTCGCCCAA
>Ga0247836_1006396_pt1 | contig 13107 bp, 12 predicted proteins | sample LaCruzMarch2015__4_FD_187116 | JGI IMG/M metagenome (GOLD analysis project Ga0247836, IMG submission 187116) | Freshwater microbial communities from meromictic Lake La Cruz, Castile-La Mancha, Spain - LaCruzMarch2015_14m | ecosystem: Environmental > Aquatic > Freshwater > Lake | place: Spain...
TTTGTATCCGTCGAATACGCGGCAAAGGGCGTGGACAATCTCAAGAATGCTCATTATGACATTTCGTTTGTAGTTTACGACGCGGTGAAAGCGTATGCTCTGAAACTGTCTCTGGTGGCAATTCTGGCCCCCAACGGGAGGCTGTGGATCAAGAAATTCGAGTCATTCAACGGTGCTTCGGAACCAAAGGATGATAATGCTCCCAAGGGCGTCATGAACGTAGATGACATAGAACTCTCGCCATTCGTCACGGACTTCGTGTCCTTTGAACAACTCTATAAGGACAATTAATATATCGACAAATACAAAAAAAATATTGTTTACTAATAAATGAACAGTGACAATAACAACAACATAGAAAAAATGATAGAAAAGGCAATGCGTGGTGGCACAAAAACCCCAAAGAGTTCTCCCCTGAAGCGCAAGAACAGCATCGGCAACTTGGAGAAAATGCTACGGGGGACCCCTGCCAAGACGCCTTCTCAAGGTAAAAAGAGCCCAAACATAAACTTTGACTTCTTCAGTGAAACTGGATTTTTGAGCCCCGTGCGCACCATGCCCGCCAAGAAGACAGCAAACCCCATGCGGAAGATAGCTCCCAAAGAAGTGCGTGCGACCAAGCCCAAGAGGAAAATGGCTCCCCCGGCTCTTATCGCTTCTCCAGACAGGAAGTTTGCCCACAAGTTTGATGGCATGAACTCCGGAGAAAAGGACTCAAGAGGCCGCATCATATACATAGGCAAAGCAGGAGGCAAATACGTGATATCTGGCATTGGTTCCAGAGTTCCATATGTCAACGAGAAACTAAAGGCAAAGGCAAACAAGGGTGCGCTAGAATTCACTGGCCAATATGACCGCGATGGTTTGAAGATTTACAAGGGTCGACAGGGAGGCCTCTTCGTAATTTCTCCCAACTCTGGCAAGCGCAAGAACCCACTTCGGCCTTTTCGTAATTAAACTCTCAGTGTAAACAAATTTACAAAACAAAACATACTATTTAAATTATATCGACAAGAAGAATAATTTAAATATTGTATCTATACATAAAATATTAGGATGCAACAAGTAGTAAAGAAAATTCTCACTGACCGTTCGATGCAGGAGAAATCTTTCTACGTTTCTGACCCCAAGTTTGTCGAACATCTCGTAGGCGTGTGGGCAGACATCTTTCCCTTGATACAACCTTTTTATGCCGTGAAGTGCAACAATGATAAAGTACTATTGAAAGTTCTAGCAGACAATGGTGTGAACTTTGACTGTGCTTCAAAGAACGAAATCACACAAATTCTCAAACTGGGAGTGGATCCTTCCAGAATTATCTTTGCCCACACTGTGAAGTCTCCAGACTCCATAGTATTTGCCAAACAGGCCAGAGTAAACTTGATGACTTTTGACAGTGCATTCGAGCTCGATAAGATCAAGAATTACCACCCAGAAGCAAAAATGGTTCTCCGTATCCGCTGCGACGACCCACACGCCCTCGTAAAACTTGAAAAGTACGGAGCATTGGCCGACGAGGTTGAAACTCTGCTAGAGCACGCAAAGAAACTCTGCATTGCCGTGTCTGGCATTTCTTTCCACGTAGGCTCCGGGTCCCGCAACCCAGACGCCTACTGGAGAGCTCTTAAATCTGCCCGCGAAGCATATGACATTGCCACCGCTATGGGCCACGAAGTTGGCATCATAGACATCGGGGGTGGGATGTATGCAGATATAGAGGACGACGGAACTGTATCAGCTTGCGTTGCCGAATATGTGAGGGACGGTATCAAGGACTTTTTCAGCGACACTAGCGTAAAATTCATAGCCGAGCCAGGGAGGTTCTTTGCCCAACACTACTCTGTGCTGGCGTGCCAAGTGGTAGGCAAGCGTGTTCGCGATGGGTATTATGAATACTTTGTCAACGAGTCCACGTACGGAGGGTTCTCCAATGTCATCTACGAGAAAGCTGTGCCGGAACCCATAATCGTAAAGGATGTGGGGGAGAATGACGAGAAGCATATGAGCGTCATTTACGGATGTACTTGCGACGGGGTCGATGTCATAAACAAACAAACGTACATCCCAGAGCTTCATATCGATGACTGGATTTACTTCCCCAGGTGGGGGGCATATACCAACTGCCTCGTAACTTCCTTCAATGGTTTTGGTGAATACGATATCTACTATATCTAGTGTCATTTGACCCAGGAGGTGTCATTTGACCCAGGAGGTGTCATTTGACCCAGGAGGTGTCATTTGACCCAGGAGATGCCAAGGAACATATAAACTCTGAGTAAATGATGTTCATCACTTACTCAAACACAACCAAACACAAACAACTACCAACCAACAATGGCAAAGCTCTCCGAGGCCCAGAAGCTTGCTAACGCCCAGGCGAGGGCAATCAAGGCAGCAGAGGCACGGGAGGCCAAGGCGATGGCAAAGGAAGCCGAGAAGCAGGCCAAGGCATTTGCCAAGGCAGCTGAAAAGGCACTTGCTATGATTGAGAAGCAGCGTCTCTTGGAGGCCAAGAAAATTGATGCTGAGGAAACCCGTCTGGCCAAGAAGGTGGCAAACGCCGCGACCAAGAATGCCCTGAAGGCTGTCGAGAAGGAGGAGAAAGAAAAGGCTCTCAGGGCCAAGAAGATTGCCAAGGAAGTGGAGAGGATCCATAAGGCATTGATCCTCAAGGCAAAGAAGGCACGCGAGGCGGCAGAGAAGAAGGCCAAGCGTGATATGGAGCGCATCCTGAAGAAGGCTGTCAAGGTCCTCCTTCCCGATGAGGAGGACATTGAGGAGATTGTTGAAATCAAGACGGAAGAACTGGAGATGGAGGTTGGCGTATTTATCAAGGAGGAACCTATTGACAGCAATGATGACAGCGATGATGACAGCGATGATGACAGCGATGATGACAGCGATGATGACAATGTCACCGCCATTCCCGATGATGTATGCAATGCGCTTGATGCTCTCTGCTTTGGTTCTATCACCAAGATCATGAAGCCCATTGAGGAGCCCATTGAGGAGCCCATTGAGGAGCCCATTGAGGAGCCCATTGAGGAGCCCATTGAGGAGCCCATTGAGGAGCCCATTGAGGAGCCCGAAGATGACCTGGAGAAGGAGCTGCTGGAAGCTTTTGAGGCAGAGGAGGAGACTGCCGAGGAGCCTGAAGATGATGAGGAAGAGGAGTATGAGTATGTCACAGATGATGAGGATGAGGATGAGGATGAGGATGAGGATGAGGATGAGGATGAGGATGAGGATGATGAGGCCATTGACTGGGCTGGCTTTGTCGGCAGGACCGGTTAAACATTGCTTATATTCTGAGAAGTTCAATGACAATTTGTAAACAATCAACCAAAAGTTATTAAAAGGATATAAGAAAGGCTCGCGAGAACCAACAGGAGACCAAGGCCACGCAGTCTGTTGTCCTTGGTGAACAGCTCACCAACAGAGACATTCATATTGTTTTTATACAGATCAGAGAAAATTCCCGTTATTGCCTCTCTCATATCCTGAACACTGTTGCGCAATGTCATGCCCCTTACAGTAGACTGTTGATACATCATTTCGGCATCTTTATTAACCTTGTTTTGAAGAGTTGCGATATCCTTTGCAGTCGTAAGATTGTTCAATTCAAATGACCCGACATTCTCAAATGCTTTTGGAACTGGAACGTACGGCAAGTTCAGAAAATTATCATTTCCAGCGGGAGACTGAACCGGCGACATAACCTCATTGATGTCGGGTAACACGAGTTGAGGTGGAGGTAGATAAGGTGTCTCATATGTTATCGTTGTCATCTTTAATTAATCAATTATTTTTATCACGGGCTTTTCCCTGTTCTGGCATTTGATTTAGCATCTTTACATGGTTAATTTACTCAAGACCATAGTCTCCTTCAGTTTCAGTGTCCTGACCCTTCTTGCCACGAGGCTTTTTGGGTTCCTTTACTTTCTTGACGACAAGAGCATTTTTGGTGTCGCCGGACATTTCGGACTCCACAATGGCAGTTACGATGCGGTCAATTTTTTCGGCGTCCAAGTTCTCGTTGACAAAGTTTTCAAGCATGCCTTCAATCATTTCCACGGAGAGTTTGTTCTTGACCTCACGAATCTTGTTGATAATCTCAAACCCATCGTGAACATGGTCAGCAATCTGATGCTGCATCATGTACTCAAGAAGCTCCTTGCCAAGGATAGTCTTTTCCTTGCGCATATCCTTGGTGGTCTTGGCAGCCTCTGCCAGGTTCTTGTGCAGCTCGACATAGCGCTCAACGTTCTTGATGAAAGTTGCCATTGTACTGTTGATGATAACAGCCCACCTTATATCTTGTGCGTCGTCGATATACACATCAGTTTGCCATTTGTCATTTGACCCAGGTGCTGAAATTGCCTACAAAACATCCATTCGTGCGTATTTTTTCACCAACCAAACAAAGCTCACACTCTTAACCACCCCTGTCACCATGCTGGTACTCAACCGCGACTCTGCCGAATGGAAGCACCCCAACTACAATGTGAAGGGGCATCAGTTTGTCTATTTCATCCGGAACCACGACAGCGACTCCGCCAAGGTTGGCCTTCACAACCGAGACATTGCCTCCCTGCGGGCGCGCTACAAGACCTACTACTCATCGTTTGATGCTTATATTGTCCGAGTAAACGACTCGAAGCACGTGGAGAAACGTCTGTTCGAGGCTTTTGGAAAGCACGGCATGCATCTGACGCACGAGCTTGTGCGCAACAACACGGCGACCCGTGACATGTTCAAGTACGTCGCGAGCAAGTACGACCTGGACCACCACGGAAAGCAAACACACAAGTCGGCGCAGCTGATCAAGAACTATCATGAGACGAAGAAGCCTGGCTACAAACCCGCTCCCAAGTTGATCAAGCCAGTACACAAGGTCAAAGCACCTGGAGCATATGCATACAAGCCTAAGCCGCCCGGGGCATATGCATACAAGCCTAAGCCGCCTGGGGCATACGGATACAAGCCTAAGCCGCCTGGGGCATACGCATACAAGCCTAAGCCAGTTCCCGAGTACGAACCAAGTACTGATCACGTGTCTACTCCATGCTGCTGCGTCATGTAAAACATCGATATACATATATATCGACAAAACAGACTTACAAGTAAAATATCACCAGAGAAAAGCAGGAATGGATATAATCTGCGAGGAATATTTGCCATATGATGTCACAATGTTTTGGGAGTTTTTTCGATGGGAAAGGCGGAAAAAAGGACACATTTATCTACAGCATTTTCCAAATGGCAAACTGTATGCGGGTCAGACTACACAATTTACTGATAGGATGAATAAGTATTCTAATCATTATGGCAGCAATCCTCACCATACAAATGCTCTCAATTTATATGGATGGAGTAATGTGTGTGTTCTATCCATAGAATGTCCTGTATATATGCTTGATACTATAGAAATCTTCCTCATATCATATTACAATCTGATGAATCCAGATAATGGTTACAACAAAACATCTGGTGGTCGTAAGAATTGGTATGTTTCCAAAGAAACACGTGCTAAGATGTCTGTTGCACATCTTGGCAAAACTTTTGATGCAGCACATCGTGCTAAAATTTCTGATGCAAATCTTGGCAAAACTCTTGATACAGCACATCGTGCTAAAATTTCTGCTGCAAATCTTGGCAAAACTCTTGATGCAGCACATCGTGCTAAAATTTCTGCTGCATTATCTGGGGTAAAAAATCCTAATTTTGGAAAACCTAGCTCTGTGGAAACACGTGATAAATTGTCTATTACAAAGATTGGTGATTTAAATCCTAATTTTGGAAAGCCTAGGTCTGCAGAAACACGTGCTAAAATTTCTGCATCAAATACCGGGAAAAAACGTCCTAACAATTTTAGTGGTTCAAAATCTTATGCTGCAAAACCTATTTGTGCTTTCGGAATAGTATATTCATGCGCAATTGATGCTAGTAATGCTCTTCGTCATATATACAAACTAAAATCCAAAAACTTCATATCTAAATGGATATGTTATAATCAATATGCTGATGATATATTCAAAATACACAAGGAATTTTACACATATGCTATTACTTGTGAACTTGAAAATATTACTAAAGATTTTTATACAACATTTATGGAAATCTGTTTATGGTAATTATGCCTGATACTTCTTCATCTGAAAATTCTTAAAATATGCATGTTGGTCAACAGGTGATGGATCGGGACCCCCAAAAAATGTGTTGCAATCCAGCCTGTTTATGAACAGATCTGGACTTCTAGACCAATTGATACCTTTCAACACACGCTTCTTACCATTGACCACAACATATGATTCACCATCCAATTGTGGCACACCATTGACCCACGTGTTCATTTTGGTCCCAATTTCTATTTTGTTCCATGTGTCATATTTGAGCGCATTTTTGAAATCATCTTTGAAAAACCCAATGCCATGGCCTTCGGGATCAAGTCCTGGTATCTTTTGTTTTAAGTCACTTGGGGGATATATATATGATATGACACCCGCGCCGTCTTTATCAAATTTCTGCCACATGATTCTGTTTGAAGAACCAGTTGGCGAATGATTATAGCCAGAGGCTGCCCCGTGCCCTATAAATGCACCCATGTGTTTGCCGCCTTTTGCAAACTGGAAGCCTTGTGGGTAATATACTTCCCAAGCAAAGGTTATCGCGTCCTTGTTGAGACCAATGGGAGTGGCAGTGAAACGGAAACCGCCCACTCCGGGATCGCCACTCGTTCCAGAATTTTTCCCATATACTGCCTTTACCACGGTCTCCCCTTGAAATTGTTCCACTTTACTGTTTTTCATGTCTATGGCATTTCCAATGTTCCAGTCACCACCACCCTTGGTCAACAGATTCAGATCAAGTGTACTGATGACATCTTCTGGGTCAGGTGTTGGTGTGGGTGGGTCATCTTGTTTTTTAGCGGGCGAGGAAGGTTTTTTAGCAGGTGGGGCAGGTTTTTTAGCAGGTTTGTACTGTCTTTCTAGACGTGATTGATTTCCAGGGCCAACATCGCTGTACTTGGAAGACACGATTTTAATTGCATTGGCATGTGTCTCTCCCTTATTTCTCAGGGAATTGTACAAAGTACACACATCCTTCCAGTTTTCTCCTGCCTTGGGCATAACCGAAGAAGGTTTGTACTGGTCTGTCAGCCTCTTCTGATTTGCTGGACCCAGACCTTTAAATTTGCCTTGAACCACCTTGATGGCCCCGGTGTGCGACACGCCTCCATTGCGAGTAGAATTGTACAAAGTGCACACGTCCTTCCAATTTTGATTTGCGTCCATTGCTATATATTGTATACGACGATTTTAATTATGAGAATGTCCGTTCGGCATTTTGCTCTGATTGGCTCGTTATTGTTTTTGTCGATATACTTTTATATCGACAAATAAAGTTTTTTTTGGGAATGATTATTTAAATGCTCTTTCAACACTCGTCAAAGCCCCGTCAACATACCCTTGGCGTTTGCTCAACATTTCTCCGATAATTGTAACTCCCTTAGTTGGCTTTGAAAGTTTGTCCAGAAGTTTATCAAATGTCCCTTTATATGGTTTCACATAATGGTCACCATCGGTCCAGTCTGCGCTAAACACATCATCTGGCAGACCAAAGGCGTAACCAACTTTCTTGAGTTCATCGCGGACTATTCTGCGTCTCTCTGGCATGGGAAGTTTTTTAACATCTGCCCAGAAAAAAGCATTATCCCCATCGGCATACGAAGCCATAAGAACATTCTTGTTAATCTTTATAATCTTGTCAATGGGGCCATCTACCATGACATAATCATCTTTCATGTCATACCCATCTTTGTAATAGGCATACACTCTGCAAAAAGGAACTGACCCAATATACTGTGAGAAGTCTGGCATAGAGAACCCGATGCACTGTATAGTTTTTAATGCACTAAGGGTAACAGCAAACACCACCTCCTTCGCTTGTATTTCGTCATTCACAACAAAAATTTTACCCCTTTTCTCTACCTTGGTGACGGGGTAATTAGTTCTGATGTTAGGGAGCTTCAGTTTCTCCACAAATTCTGTCCAGTTCACATAGATCTTTCCAAAGGGAGCATTGTCTAAATCATCGATGTCGTAATATTTAAAGAGATACTCAAACGACCCATCAAGATAGTCATGAAACTCAGAGTGGTGTATGAAATTCTCCGCAAACTCCTTTGTAAAATACTTGAACAGAATCTCACGCGACGTCAACGTAGCAAGGTCCTTCTTGGTCATTTTCTTGTACATAATCTTCACTTGCTTCACTGCATTCTTCATATCAAAAGGAGGAAGACGTTTGTCCAATATTCCAGAGCCCTTGTGGACCTCGGTACTCATCTTAAATTTCTTAAGAAGCTTCACAGTGATTTTGTTTTCTGGAACCACAATACCTGCTCCACATTTCACTCTTGCTCCATGAAAGTCATGCTCTCTCACTCGACCGAACACATCTTCATTCTTCTCAAGTACCAAGCATGTTTTCTTCTTCTTTGTCAATAGCATGTTGCAATATAAACCAGCAACCCCGCCTCCGATGATGACGTATGATAAGGGCTCGGATGTGTTCGTCATGTACTATTGACAAAGATTAAACTTAAAGTATTTAAACGTTGACGATAGATTGAGTCATTTTTGTCCGGACGCCAAATAACACATGTAAAATAAGGCCAAGACAAAAGGCAAAGATAACCCACCGCAAAGTGTTTTGCCATGACTTATCCTTTGCAAAGAAATACACTAACGCCCAAGTAATCACAACGGTTCCTACTGTGTCCCACAGAGCATAATCGAGCCCAGGGATTCTTGCTGCATGGAAACCAACTCGGGGAGTGCCAAGAGCATCTCTGTACCTGGAAAGTAGCATTTTGTACTATTAACAAACAAATTTAATCAAAACCAATGCAAATAACATCAGTCGTTTTAGTCTTCAAAACATCGTCTACGGCTTTGATAACAGCATCAAATCGCTCTGCGCGGTCTCGTTTGGCAGCAACGCCCCAAGGGTTCTTATGTTTGGTAGTTGGGTTCACACGGACCCAACACACATCTGTATGTGGGTACTTCTGGAGAAGCTCTGCAGTCACCATGTGCATTCGAGACTCGTCGCATATATACTCATCATGCCCATTCTCGTCGACTTCCAAACACACAATGATGTCATTGCCAAATACAATGCCGTCCAAACGTGCCCACTTCTTGAAAGTCTCATCGGGGTTGTATTTGACGACAAATTCTCTACGTTTAACGTCAATTTTTCCTTTGACATATCTGAAGAATGCGTTTTCATACTTCTTGAACTTGTCCCGACGAGAGTCGTCAGGGTCACATGACAGACAATATTGACAACCTGGAGCAAGAAGATATCCTACTGGACACTTCTCACCATTGTATCCAGAGCATCTCTTGTTCGCCACATCAATCATCTCAGGTGTCTTACAGTCCTTGCAAGAAATCCCTATGGTTTCTCCTGGAAGATTGAATTTGGGTTGCTTTCCGCACGGACACTTATTGTGGACAACATTAACCATCTCAGGAGTTTTGCAGACCATGCAACAAAATCCAATAGTTTCTCCGGGGAGATTGAATACTGGTTGCTTTCCACATGGACACTTCTTGCTCACCACATCAATCATCTCAGGTGTCTTACAGTCCTTGCAAGAAATTCCAGTGAGTTCTCCAGGAAGATTGAAACTAGGACGATTTCCACACACACATCTCTTGTTCACCACATCAATCATATTAGGAGTCTTGCACTCTCCGCAACAAACCCCTATGGTTTCTCCTGGAAGATTGAATTTTGGTTGCTTTCCACACACACAATGCTTGTTTTTTACATCAATCATATCATCAGTCTTATGTGCTTTACACCATCTGGCTTTGGAACCTTTGATGTTGTAATTTGCATTTTTATTGCACTCTGGGTGTTTGCAAATTGTCATTTGCATAATCAAATTCTTTTCATATAGATATCAGTTTTTGTCGATATAAATGTATATCGACAAAATCACTAAAATGACAATAACTCTTTTTTTGGGGTTTTTGTATTTTATTTTAAGGTTTAATGTTTTTTGTTAGCATGCTTGCGGGCAGGGGAGCGAGCGCGACGAGGAGACTTGGCCCTCCGAGCCGGTGATTTTGCCCTCTTGGGTGAGGTGGCGCGCTTGGGGGAGCGAGCACGTTTTGGTGAGCGGGCACGACGAGCAGGGGCCATTTTGTTGTTATATTCGTTAAAAAATATTTTTTTTTGAAACTACTGCGCGGTATTTGACAATGTACGTCCTTTTGCTCACATTTGATGATATATTTGTGCGATTTACATTGGAACTATCAGATTAACACAGATAAATCATATACTTGTTTTAACAAAGGGCAATTGTAGCAGATGCTGACGAATATGCATAATAAAGGTCGTTGCCAAGCTTCTGGTTATCACATTCTACCTGATCCTTTGAGATGTCCGCCAACATGCCAAAGTAGCTCCCATTGACACCAATGGTCGCATCAGTGGCTGAAGACACCGGCGCGTTGGTCTGACTGGTGAGGCCGTAAGCAGAGAAGTAAGTCACCTCGGTTGAGTCAATGGATACATCTAGGTAAATGCTCTCCCCGTGCTTGATAGTGGTGTATGGTGCACAGCGAGCATCGTATGTCTGATCATGGGCGAAGAACATGTTACCAATCATCACATCTTCCTGGCAGTTGTTGACCACGGCAACAAGACCCTCGGAAGAAGGAGATGGCGCAGGAGAAAAGGCAGGAGGATCCACACTGGCTTCATCATCCTCTGCAGCATAATCAACCTTGCACAGGTAGACACCGTCGATAACCGGGTAGAGCTTCTTCCCGCACAGGTCGGTAGAGGACACCTCGGAACCAGACGCGTCAAACACCTTGTCTTCGAACTCAAAATACTGGGGAGTGGCAGAGTCCCAAAGGTCCACCATGACCTCGCGAGCACGCATCTCCTTGCGCATGCTCTCACACTTATCATTGAAGATATAGACATTGGTCATGAGACCGCAGTCATTGATGAACTTTACGGGGGCGGGGGCGCTCTTCAGGACGCGCGCGGACACACGGGCTCCGCGGAGCACCACGGAGGTGAAGGTAAGGGCGAGGAGGACCTTGGAGAAAGACATTGTGATAATAGTTGTTACATTACTGTGGAAATCTCTCTCTTTTATGTTCCTAGGGAATACCAGGGTCAAACGATTTGTTTGTCATTTTTGTCATTTTGTCATTTGACCCTGGTTTTTAAAATCTATATAACCTGCCTGCGCCCCAAGACCCACACCCAAACCCCGCACCCAAAAACCACACTCCAAATGACTTCTCTTGATTCGGTCCTGTACGATTACCAGAAGAAATGCCTGCGCTGGATGGCAAAGAGGGAGCGTGCCAAGGAGGCGCCTGGCGGCGTTCTGTGTCTTGACATGGGTCTTGGCAAAACTATTCTGACCATGGCTGTGATGGCAGAAAATCCAATGAAGACGCTTATTGTAGTGCCAACCAGTCTTGTGGCTCAGTGGGTGTCAGAGTTTGAGAAGTTCACCAATCATTCCCCTATGGTGATTGATACCACGACATCCAACAAGGGTCTTATCACAAAGGAAATTCTTGATACCAATCCGGTGATTGTCATGCCCATCACAGCATTCTCGGCAATGAGCAACAACGACGACAATCTCCTCCTTACATACAACTTTGGCAGGATAGTTGTTGATGAGGCTCACCTTATCCGGAACAAGAGGACCAAGTCATACAGGCTTATCTGCCAGATGGATGCAGAAGTCAAGTGGTGCCTGACAGGAACGCCAATCGTGAAGGATGACAAGAATTTCTCAACGCTGCTCGAGTTCATCGGAATCTTCAAGACAAATCTGGTATATGCCGCAAAAGAGTTCTTGTACCGCGTGGTTAAGGAGGATGTCTTTGACCTTCCCAAGCTGGTCATCGAGGACCTTCGGGGGGATTTCCAGACAGATGTGGAGAGAAATGCGTACGAAGACATCATGTTTCAGGGGTCTATCACTCTTAAGGCATACAAGGCATATGGTGACTCTGAAGGTAGGATGGAAATGCTGAAAACACTTTTGCGGCTCAGGCAGTGCACGGCAAATATCACAATGGTGCCGAAAAATGACTCCAAGGACGAGTTCTATGAAGGAACGTCAACCAAGCTAAAGATGCTGGAAGACGACATCAAGGTTTCTCCGATCCAGAAGACTCTGATCTTTGCCCATTTCCACAAGGAGATGACTGCCATCAAGGATATGCTGCTGTCCAATGGACATAAGAGCGTTGCTATCCATGGTAATGTGTCAGGAGACGAGCGTGTCAAGGCCATCAAGCAATTTAATGAGGACCCGGCAACTAACTTTTTCATAATTCAAATAGCAGCAGGCGGCGTTGGTCTCAACCTTCAGGCGGCATCTCGTATTTACATAAATGGCGTGGACTGGAACGGAACAAGCGAGACGCAGGCTATTGCCCGAGCCCATCGTATCGGCCAGACAAAACCCGTGACCGTTAAGAGACTCATCATCAACGATTCGATTGATGATGCCATTATTGGCCTGCAGCAAAAGAAGTTTGGAGCAGCGGCAGATATCCTGGGGGATGAGCGCATTAAAAAATCTCTTAATGCTCAAAAAAATACTTCTTCATTTAAATCTCTGTTGGAAAGTATTTTCAAGTCATCATAATTCCATGTAAAATTTAAAAAAAATTAAAAGTTTATGTTATAAAATGGGAGGTCTTACTCAACTCATTGCCACCGGCGTTCAGGATGTGTTTTTAACAGGAGACCCGCAGAGATCTCTGTGGAAGAGAAACTCAGTGAGAAGAACCAAATTTGCCATCGAATCTATAGAAAGCACCGTTACCCTTGCATATGATACACCAAGCATGATAACAATTGCAAGAAAAGGAGATCTTGTGAAGAGTTGTGTACTAGAAATAACCATGATGAAGTCGAACATAGCTTCGTTTTACCCAGTGGAGCAGTTCATAAAGTCTATAACCGTGGTTATTGGAGGTCAAGATGTTGAAATTATAGAGGATGCCGCAACATGGCTGCGCATTCACGATGAAACTT
>Ga0247836_1006409_pt1 | contig 13098 bp, 7 predicted proteins | sample LaCruzMarch2015__4_FD_187116 | JGI IMG/M metagenome (GOLD analysis project Ga0247836, IMG submission 187116) | Freshwater microbial communities from meromictic Lake La Cruz, Castile-La Mancha, Spain - LaCruzMarch2015_14m | ecosystem: Environmental > Aquatic > Freshwater > Lake | place: Spain...
TTTTTTCTAACATTTATATATAATAATAATACATTCAAAAATAAAGGTAAATTCTATGCCGATTGCTCCAGTAATTCTTAATATAAATTCGATATATTAGTTTTTCTTTTCTTGTTAGGATTTGATTAGTTGCTATTATAATAATTGTTTGTATGAAATAAGAGAGGATTTAAGAAATAGAGGAGATCCCAGATGCAGGAGGATAAACAACATGCTATGAATCTGTTCTGCAATGTTGTGGATAAAGGACAGGCTGCTTAAGAGCATGGCTACCTTGCTGCTGTTGTTGGTGTCCTTATCCTTATTTATAAGTCAAGCAAGGAAGTAAAGGATTAAAAGAGAGATTCGGAAAATGGAAAAAAACCTTATAACCTGGCCTTCATTATATCAATCCTTGCACTGAAACTTTGAACGCCGTCTCGTTATTAACCTCGTAAATTTAAAGCTATACAGAGTTTTAGATTTGGAAAGACAACTCATTCTTACAAAAGATAATATCACTGTGAATATTGACACTTGTGTATACTACAGGATAGTTGACCCCAAGATTGCTTTTTATACTATCGCTAACATTACACTTTCAGTTGCTGAAGTTACTTATGCCACACTCAGAACTATTTGTGGCGAAAATACCCTACAAGATTTGCTTTAGAAAAGACAAGAGATAGCGGATAAGATTGAAGAATATGTTTATGAAAAGGTAAATAGATGGGGAATCTATGTTGAACAAATTTTCATCAAAGACATGATGATTGCAAAAGACCTCCAAAGAGATTTGTCAATGACTTCTAAGACCGAAAGACTTTCGAAGGCCAAAATTATTTCTGCTGAAGCTGATGTACGAAGCGCCAAGCTTATGCATCAAGCAGCTGATATCCTCAATTCAAAGGCAGCAATGCAGATCCGTTACTTAGAGATTCTCCAATCTATTGCAAAGGGAGATGGCCAAAAAATAATGTTTTTACCTCTTTCGAGCGAGGAATTCGAGAAATGATTCTTCTTAAGGCAATTATGCAACAGCTGCTGTTAATAAAATTAAATAAGCATGCCTCCAACGAAGGAGTAAGTCATCGAAAAATCACGGCAGTACTATAAAGAACTTATAAACCAAGCGAAGCCGTCTCCCTTTACTCTTAATGTATCTCTAACATCGAACCCTTTCATTAGAGATAAGTAAGCCTTCAAGCTTCTAAAATTTCATATCGGCGAATACAACAAAAGAGTGGAGAAAAGAGAAGTCACAGATTTATATGAAATGATTTCTTATCAAAAATTGCATGCCATGCTGTCGGACATTGCACAAATTGGATCAAGAGAAGATCAAATTACTGCACTTGAAGAACTAAATGAATGGTTTAAAGAGCAACTTAGACTCGTACAACAGAGGCAAAGTCAAGGATAAGTTAGATACAAAATAGATAGTGAGTATCGGCAGGTTATGAAACTTCCACATGAAAAATTAATTGAAGAAATTGAATAATAGCTTAACATCCCATTCTTTTATATCGAAAGAATTACTTAGCCTTATAGAAGGCATTGGAGAACTCAACATAATTAAATTTAAAATCCTGCTCGAAGATTGAAAGAATACAAGCGTAAAACAATTAACATAGCAACCTTTACATAGAATAAGGAAGAAGTAAAACCAGCAAGAGTTCTCTATCCCGTTCCTCCTAAATATGAATAGCCAAAATAATAGGAGCCTGAAAAGCCTATTGATGGCCAAGAGGCTCCACCTCCAGTTCCTTAGGGAGGCGAAGTTCCTCCATAAGGTCAACCACCAGGATAAAATCAACCTGCAGCCTAATAACAACCTGGAGCTCCTGATATGGGAGGTTTCGGCTAATAGCCTGAATAGCCTGATGAAGATTAGCCACAAGAAGAAGTTCCAGATAAACTAAGACCAAAAAATCCAATATATAGTTAGGCAATTTCTATAGATAAGTAAAAGAAATACAAATAGTCTTACATGTACTACTTAGGAAATGAAAACAAATAGGAGAGGAATATGGAATTAAGGTACCTTCGAAAATATCATGATAATCTTAGAAAAAACAAAGAAGATCAATCTCAAATATAGATTGCTCACGATTGGGCAAAAAGGAAGTCCAAAATTGCAAAGGATATGCAGAAAAAATTGTAATAAATGAAAATTAAGCCCAGCTATAGCTTTAGTAAATAGCCAGCCCCTTACGAATAAAAAATAAGCACTCAAGATGAAATAAGATTCGGATTCACTGCAGCCGTTAGAGCTCGACCAAAATACAGCGAATTTGATCTAAGCTACAATTAACTCCCTAAAATAGGTAATCAAACATTCGATTAAAAGTCTATAAGGAAAGATCGACTTAGCTCACTTCGGAGTAAATTTGGAAAGCTTTTAAACTTAGCTTAGGAAGACACCAGATAATCAGCTCCATCTTTGTGCCAATATACTGCTAGAAGAAGAGGACTATCATAAATAATAAAAAATCATAGTCAATCAAAGGAAAGACTGAACCAGTTAGAAGAAGTAAACAAGATCAAGTAAAAATTGACAAAAGTTAAGATAAATGTCAACATTAAAGCACTCTCAAAAGGTCTTTGCCTTCCAGAAAATGAAGATTATTTCTCTGAGACAGATAGGCAGTTTCCTAATAAGGAACTTCCTAGTAATCCAAATATGGTCGAGACCAAGAAGAAGAAAAAGAAGAAAAAGTGATATCTTTCCAATAATATGGCTTCTATTAACATTTAAAGATGATCATTCGATCGCGATAATCTATAAGATTATATTTAAATATCACAGTCTAGATTAGATGAAAAAAAGTTATGGAGTTATTCGCAATAAAATAGAGAGTCTGACCCAAGCAAAAAATTAATCACATCGAAAGCGAAATATGTAATTCTCTTCAAATTGTAGATTTAAGTATATTGGAAAGGACTAATAATTATCTGAAGGTATTTACTGAGGCTATATAGGAGATCATAACAATAGTAATCATCTACTCTCTGCAACTACCAAAAATTCAGTTAATTCATCCGAAAACAATGAGAATCCAGCAACTCTTTAAATATACGAATAAGCAAAAGGCTATTTATCTCTAGTTTAATAATACAGTAAATGAGAGTGAATACAGAGAAAAAGATGATAGCTGAAATAAAGCTAAGGATGGCATCTTTTAAAGAGAGCGAAATTAGGATTTATGATTAGAATATCAGCAGGTACTCTAATAAAGCAGTTGATGTAATATCGAATAAATATAGAATCTGTTAAAAAGTGAGAAAATATTGTCTGGAATGAAGAGGATGAAGGGATCAAATGAGGTTGAGCAAAAATGTATTTCTATTTGTAGTCAGTTTATCGAAATATGTAAAAATCCTTGGCTCTATAAATTAGATAGGTTAGTAAATCTTTACGCGCTCAAGAAAAAGACTATTATGATCGATTAAAAGCTTATTAGAATGGAACAGTAAACTTAGCAATCCAATTAAGACAAGAGGACAAAGATAAAATGCGAGATTAGTTTGAAGATGTTCAAATATTTTAGACATAAATGGGAGAGAATATGGAGAGAAATAAACAAGTTGCTGAATTAGTCAAATCAATCAATCAGCTAAATAGTATTTATAAATAGCTTAACTAACTAGTGATCGAACAAGGATCTTTAATTGATAGAATTGACTATAACATCGAAGAGACTTTCCAACATATTGAAAAAGGAGTTGGACATTTACAAAAGGCAAATGAGAATGCTGAGAGCCCGTGTGCAAGAAAATGTATGTTTATATTGATTATTGGCATCCTCGCAATGGCAATAGTCATTGGATTTAAATTATCGAAATCAACCCCATGACTACTCATTTGACTAATTTATGTGACTCTTAATTTTGACTATAATATATCAATGTCACAGCTCTCCCATCCAAGCCTGAAGAAGAGTTAACGCTCTTAAGAAAACCTTCTCTAAGGCCTCTAAGACTCCAAGTCCACCAAATTGTTTCTTGCTGAAGAACGTAAACATGAATTCGAAGGTTCTATGCTTCTTGACTCAATCAATCATCTCCTCAAGGAAGTATAAAAGAAGTACTCTCCTATCAAATAAGTGGATGAAACTGATGTTTTATACTGTTAAAAACCTACAGAGCTTGCAGATACTGAAAAAGATGATGCCCAAACTGTTTTGCAATATTAGATAATCGCCCCTCAAAACTACTAAGTTCAAGCAAGTTAATCAAAATCTTCACCTCAAAACAATCCTCAAATCTTACAATAGTTGCCTTCTGAAATCAATGATATGGATTCAAATTTTCTAAATCCTAACGAGATCAAATAGCCGCTTTAACTAACCAATTATAATATTTGCGACTCTGAATAAAAAGAAAGTTAGGTTAGAAAAGATTTGAATAGCTCACTATTTGTTGAGGTCTCAGATAGAAAAGATTTAGATTTGTCTTAGTTTATGTCCATGGCAATTGACCTAAGTTTGGAAAAGGATAATGTAGATGAGCAAAGAGAAAATCAAAATGAAACAATGCTAAACAAGAATTAAAGCCTGAAAGTTATATGTTAAACTGAGTATAGGAATGAGAAAACAGCTTAGCTTCAAAGTAAGCACACCTAACTGTCCTAAAATTACTCATTAGATAGCTCTAAGATTATTTAGATGATTCCTCAAGAATATTTCCAAGATAAAATTGATTCAAAAATCAAAGTAATTGCATAGAAGAACTAGTAGCTCTAACTTGACTATTATTAGAACAAAAATAATCACCATAATCTTGAGAAATAAATCTAAATTCCTATGGATATTGAGTTTGAAAGCAAGTAAAGATAAACTCCGATGGATATTGAATCAATAGGATTCTAATATAACTTCAACAATATTGCCCCTATAAGAAATGAATAAATTATACAGCCAAATCATAGAGAGAGTTAAGAACAGCTTGAAGGATAAGAAAGATGTGAATAAATTGAGATAATTAACAGTATTATTGAAAAAATCCCATAGAATGATGAAATCTTTAAATCAAAATAGTATACTTTTGGAAAAGTTGATAATCCTATCAATATATGTGACAACAAAATATCAGATCAAGACTTTAATCTTGATACTAGCATAAATAGCATCAACGGAAACAATATGCTTATTCAAGATAATGGAAATAGCCAACAACTTATCAAGAATTTATCTTTTGATCATTCAATAGATAAAGAACCCTTTCAGAATCTTTCTCTTTATGTTTAATGTGATAATCATCAACTGTAGGGACTTGAAGATCTGGAGTGTCTTATACCTTAAAGTATCAAGAATTAGTCACGCGAAAATACCAAAATCCAAAAGAATGATATCATCAATCATGTAGTAAAAGAAACGATTTTTATTGAGCATTCTTCTTCTTAAAACCAGGAAGCAGAAGATGTTCACAAAAGGAGCTAAATATTGATCAAATCTGGATTAAAAGGAGAAAATATGCCAGTCGTTATATAGATTCAAGATGAATAAAGGAATGTTGAGAATAAAACTGACTCTTAATAAAATAAAATAAACAAATAGACTGTAAATACTGAAAACATAATGAGAGTGATTAACAACTAAAACACTAATCTAAATGTGAATACAGTTTCAGAGAGAAATCCTAAATAATCAAGTTCGATGATATAAAAACAAGATATTCTTCCTCTTTTATCGGTTTTACCTAATCAAGAGCCTATTTCAAGAAAAATGTAAATTAATCAAAACAAACTTTCCTTTTAAAATAATCTTATTAATTACTCTTTAAATCCTCAAACAAAAATCGTTGCTGCTGGATAATCAAGCTTTTATCAAGATCGAAATAAGCCACAAGTTATCATTCATAATGATAACTACAATATTCCTCCTCAAAACAATCAAAACTATCCTAATAATTTCACCTTTAACCAGAGTGGTAGCTATCCTACATCCTAACCTCATATTAATTGTTATCCTTCAGTTCCAATAGGTTATTTTAGACCTCAAATAAGTATAAACTTTAGAAACAATGAAATGTTCGTCAATATATCTGGGCCTTCAACTCAAAATACAATTAAATGTGAATAAGCTCAGGGTAAGGTTGAAGAAAAACCAGATATTTCTGAAGATGAAGCAAACAAGAAAATAAGTTAGTCGATCGTATCTAAAGTTGCTGAAAGTATTATCATTAAAGAGAAAGATAATCAAATAAATATTTAAAACAAAAAAAGCTTGGGGAATACGAACAAATTACACTAAGTTACTCAATTTTAAGGAGAAAAAGAATTCACTCTTGAAAAATCAGGTACTTTGCCAGTTTCGGTAAGTGAATAAGAGTTACTCTTAAAATATGACTTTATAATTGAATTGTCAGAATAGTATCTTAACAATACACAACCTTCATAGGAAAATCATAAACAATTCTAATATCACATCTCTCCATTTATATACATCAGATTTACTCCTTAGCCTAAAGATCTCTTTGGTTCAAAACTTTTCAAAAATGGAATCTTCTTAATTGCTTTGGTTAAGCTGATTTCAAGAACATCATCTTCAGCCTTCTTGGCTAACTATATAATCTAGTATTTTTAGAGTGCTTTTGGACTTGGAATTGAAAAGAATACTTATATCTTTAAATGTCAAGCTGAGAGTTTTAAGAAAAAGTATTCTGAAGAATTAGAAAAGAAGTATCTTTAAAGAATAAGATCAGACCAATCAAAAAAAGCAGAACTTTCATCAAGAGCATAGCCATTTAAAAGAGTAGTTGTTCATAATCCATTTTTAAGCTTAAAGAGCGAGAAGAAGGATGAAGGCAGTCAAGTAAGCCCAAGAAAAACAGAGAGATCAACAAATGCTTCAATACAAACAGAAAGCTAATAACTATTTTATCCACCTCAAAAGCAAGTTGAAAAAACTTAATTAAGTAAGCGTTACTAAGCATTTACTTCAAATGAAAAGCAAAAAATCACTAAAATTTCTGAAGAAGCAGGTTAGCCCAAATCTTAGAAAAGCAAATAAGCATCGTTAGTGAAATTTCAAAAGAATCTTTCATTAAGTCAAGACTCATCAAAAAATCATCATAGAAATGATAAGAATGATAAAGATGAGAAAAGTGAAGATAATGATAAAAGTTAAAATAAATTAAAAAGGGTAGATGACCTAAGATCAAGCGTTGGACTATTAATCAAGAAAGGAAACTAACCGGAAAGTTCTAATAAGGAACAAGTTTCAAGGTTTAATGATCTGTACGAAAAATATCGCAGAATAAGGGAGAATAAAAAGACTGAGCCTATTGATAACTCTTCAATAAAGAAAAATATCGTTGAACAAGTGGCTAAGATATAAAGCTATTAATAGCAGCCAACAAAGAGATCACAAAGAAAGCAAGTAATGTTTTCTTAAGAGACTATTACAAAAGAAAATGAAAAGGGATCTGTCGACTAATAAGGAGAGGGAGATAATAAAAAGAAGAAAAAGATGAGAAAAAGTAAGCCAAAAAGAGATTCCTCAATCGAAGAATAGTGTTAAGAGCAGCCTATTCCATCAAAGACGAGAAAAAATTTCGGCAAGCGTTGATAAATGATTGATATCCTTAAATTCATTTTCTTACACATTCAAGTATTTATAAATTATTGTAAAACAATCAGTAGATACTTCAATTATAATGATTCAATTTGATAAATCTAACAATGATTTTTATAATATAGTTATAATAAGTACTTTATTTCTATACATGATAATCTATATTTACCTTAATTAAGTTTAGTATGTTCCTATTTCATAAAACCTTCGTATTTCATATCTCTTCAATCTAATTATTTATATTCTTAATTAAATGCTCTCAAGACAGATTCAATATCTTTTCTCCAACGCAACTGTATACAAAGCGCTATCTAGAAATATAAAGTTGTCTTTCTTAGACATGGAGAAAGTTTATGGAACAAAGAAAATAGATTTACAGGATGGACTGATGTTCGCCTATCTTCCGGTGGTACATAAACATTTATTTAGGAATTCAAGAAGCTGTAAAGGCAGGAAAAGCATTAAGACAAAATGGATTTTAGTTCGATATTTGTTATACATCAACTTTGACTCGCGCTATCCAAACTTTCAACTACGCTGCCGAAGAACTTGATTGCCATTACATTCCTGTTCTTAAAGATTGGAGACTTAACTAAAGACACTACGGAGCTTTGCAAGGGCTTAATAAGCTCGAAACTGTTTAAAAGCATGGAAAAGATCAGGTCCAAATATGGAGAAGAAGCTTCGATATCCCTCCTCCAGAGCTAGAGGATAATGATGCTAGACATCCTAAAAATGATAAGAGATATAGAGACCTAACTCCTGAACAACTTCCTAAAACATAGGTATTAATGCTGTAACTTAGAGTTTAAAAACAACAATCGATAGAGTTCTACCTTTCTGGAATAACACTATTGTTCCAACAATAAAAACAGGAAAGAAAGTCCTAGTTGTAGCTCATGGAAACAGTCTTCGAGCCATAGTTAAAGTTTTGAGCAATGTTTCAGATCAAGGTATTTAAATTTCCATTTAGATATCACCTAACTTAATATTCCAACATCCATTCCTCTTATTTACGAATTCGATTAAAATTTCTCAGTATTAAAGCATAATTATCTGGCTGATCCAGAAGAGCTTGAAGCACAAATTAACAAGGTTAAGAAGCAAACTAGTGGAAAATGATCTCTTCCCTTATTCATTAAATAATTTTTCTACCCTAAAAATATTGATATTTCTCCTTATAATGTAAACAAATAACCTGAAAATATCAAAGGAAATATAATGTTCACACCTCTTCCTCTTAAATTACTTTGAGAAATTTTTCACTAAATGAGTTAAACTAGGAAATAAGCTTTTTGTATTTTTTATGAAGCAAATCCAACTCTACAACTTTTTCTATTTTGCGTTATCCTCCACTAATTGAAGATGTATTATATTTAGTGTTAGAACTACACTTAATCCCATTTCTTTATCGATTACAATCCAAAATATTCCTCCTTGATCTTACTGCATTTTATTGACTGTTATAATATTTTATACTTATTGTGGAAGAACTACCTGATTGCTTTTTTTATGACTCACTTTATCGAGAAGCATTTAGTGGTATCTTGGTTGATGGTTGGTATTTTACTGGAATAAAATATTGGAGTTTTTATCTATTGATTGATTTTTACATCGAAAAGGACTTTCTATTTGATTGCTTCTCGACTGACCTTCTTAATAGTTTACTTTTTTGACTATCCGTGGTTTCAATTTTTGTTGATTTTTCTGATAAAAATTTTAATATGGAGCTTTAATTACTATACTTGACTATTTTAAAATAAGAATAATAGATAAAACTGTTTTGCTTTCTTTAAGTTAGATTATAAATATTTTGGAGAATTTCTTTAATCTTTTTGGCATATTTTATACGAGTTTATTCTGCAGAAAATGCTCTAAGAGAAAAATCTTCAGTTTTTTTAACTGTTTTATTCGCATTATTATATATTAGCTAGTTGTTTATATCTTCTTGTATACTGAGTTTAGAAGCTAAATAATAAAATTTAGCCTGCTTTGGGGAAAAATATATCGGCTAAATCTGAGCTTTAATGCGCTCAAAAGCCATCACTCGCAGCAAATAATACTTTTTTTAGAGCTTGGAGAATGCTTTTTTGATTGAGAGATTTAACTCATAATAAGTTGAGTTAAACTGTGCTAAAATGAGGATAGTTTGGAGGTGGACATACTTTTATTAGAGCTAGGCCTACCTTGATCAGCGAATTGCTACTTTTTCGGATGCTCTATCAGGTAATCCGAAGACAGGCTACTTTTGTCCTTTAATTTTTTGATGCTATTAGAGTTCATTATAAAATTATGATCATTTATTATTAAAATATTAGAGCTGCAGAAAAATAGCAATGAGTCATAAAATTGATAAAGCAAAGTTATATTACAGAATCTATAAGGTATCTAAAGATCATAAATCTCCTCTTCTAGAATTTACATCAAAAGACTGATATCTTTCAAGAGCTTCATCGATTTTTTTTGCGTAAGTGTATAAGTTATCCATATATTCAGCACGATAAACGACTAAATGCTCGGTATTTGTGAAACTGCTCTTGTATATTTGACTATATAGAGGATCGGTGCTAGCCATTTTATTCATATATGATTTAGTTGGAGGAAGAAGATAAGTTGTCTTCGGATCATTAGTATACTTTCCACCAATATAAATATCTAGAACTTCATCAGAAAGCATAAATTTATAAAATTTTAACACAGTCTATCGATTACTATCTTATTTTGCAATAAATGGATCCATATAAAAAAGTTTTTTAGATTTTCCATGACTCATATGTTAAATAGATATCTCAGATTGCTTGATATTATTATTAAAGAAATTGAAGAGGTTTTATGAATAACCTATTGTTGAAGAATAATTTGATGGGAAAAAACTCATCGTTTTTGATTTTAAGCACCAATTTTTTGAATAATCAAACTAAGAATTATTATCTTGGCAGTCCTTCAAATAATTTCCTAAAAGAGCAATTACTTGATTATCAACATCCTCTGAGTAATTAAAATCTTAGATTCTTCGATTCGGATAAAGATTCAAATATTCATTCATATATAGTGACATTAAACTATATGCGCTACTGGCTTTAAATTTAGCAACCAGACGATTTTCATATTCCTTATCAGAACGAGTTTCCTTGAAGTCACTACATAATAATCCAGGAGAACCACTGAGCTTATCTCCATTTTTCAAAGGTTCCCATTGAAATTAAAAAACATCATTATAGTAATCAATTTATTCTTTCGAGAATAAAAGTAGCTTTTGAGTAATTTTGCTTATGTAAGCAAGATCTAGCTGTAAGATATCATAGGTTTCAAAGAATTTATTTATTTGAGTTGGATCGTAAAGCCATGATGAATTACCTCCATCTTTTGTAGAATCACAAGTATTTACAACTACATTAATGCTTTTCTCTGCTAATTTATTATTGATCATTAGAGATAGTCTTTCAAACTATTGAATTGATGTAGGATCCATAGTCGGTAGATAGCAATAAAGAAGCGCTCTGAGAGGTTTGCTTTTATAACGATCAGTTCCAACGATTTGCCCGTTGATAGAGAAGAGAGTAAGAAAGGCAAGTAAAATGATGAATAATTTCATTGTCTTAAAATAATCTATATAATTAGATTCAATTAGTTTTATATTTAAAACGGTATCTTTCTAATAAACTTTGAGATTATAATCTTTGAAGCTTGAATAATTTTGAAATAAAGGATGTATTCATAAAAGATGTAAATATTTTTTGATATTAACAATCTTAGAGTTCACTAAAAAGATAAATGAGGTTATTTTGAGACCTGTTTTTAGAAGTCAATAGGAATTTTAACCCAAGGGAAATCCCAAACTATTGGCATTCCTGCGTGAGGAACATTTGGAAACATGTCCCATGAAAACGGTTTAAACCTTCCATGACTAGTTGGGGGACTCGATATAGCCCAATAAAAATTGTCAGCAAAATTTGAAGGAGTCATTATTTTGCAGTCTATCGCTCCAAAAGCACCAGGCTAGTCTGTATAACTATCATTTCTAGGTGCTATTCCTTCTCTAGGATCAGATTATTCGTTTGTTACAAGCCAATATTTCATATCTTCGACATTATTAATCTTTTGATGATAATTTTTGAAAGCTGTTGCTCTAGGATCTTAATCATAGGAATAGGGATCTTTATAGAAGTATTATTACATTTTTCTTGTTGAAGTTTATCGTAAATCTACTTGTTATAGGCTGTGTTGTATGATGCTATATATCCGTCTTTTAAGAATCTTTCAGTTAGATCTGATTATTTCATCAAACTAAAGGCCTGCTCATAGAATAAAATTGCGTTTTTTCTAGTAGCAAGTTGTGTGTGATCAACTATTACCCACTGATTTGAATGAGTACCACTATTAAATTTACTGAAGTAATCAATCCATTATGATCCTGTTCGAGCTAAATTACAAGCTAAAATCGCTCTAAGCCAGCAAGGAACAGTTAGCGGGTTTAAATCTTTATAGTTATCAGTGTTAAAATTATCAAGAGATGTCTCCAAGACTCTCAATCCTGATGAAAGAACATAATAATCATCTTTCGAATTCAAATCAGCAGGACGAGAACTAAATGTTATCATCTCCGATCCCACTCTTGAATCTCTTGTTGGGAAATTATATGTTTTAAACACTCTAAGCATAAATACATAGTCATTCATCGTTGAATGAGTAATCGCAATTCCATCCTCTTGATTTCTTAGATAAACAGAGCAGCTTTTAGGTTTAGTATAATTTTCATAGAAAGCAGGTACAAGATCTTATAAATCTCCATTATTTGTCAAATAGTAATATTGACTAAAACCAATGAACATATCTAGTCTTGACTATTCATGAATTCTTTGAAGATATCCTCGATAACCATATACACACTGCTCAAGATATGCACCAACATACTGCCAATAAAGCTCACGAGGATTTTCTTCAACTTTCTTCCTCATAAATTATAGCTGCTGATCTAAATATTGCTGAAGACCTTTTTTAGCTGTACCAGCAGATTGGAGCATAAATCTTTCAAGATTAGAGTAGGCAGAATATATTTCTTTGTATGTTGCATATCCTTCTAAAAAGCCCGCTCCTCGATGCTGATCAATAAGTGATTTTTATCCATTAGCATATACCCAAAGGTAATTCATTCCTTCCGTTCTTAACTTTTCATCATAATAAATGTGGGCGAATTAGTTGTGCTGGGTTTGATAGCTAACTTTATAATCAGGTCCAACAGACATCAATGTTACGCTAGAACATATTTGAATTCCTGTTATGAGCAAGATTAATAAAGCATAGAATCTTTGAGTCATGTTTATTATTTTATAGATAATAATTCATACAGACTATGTGGGAATAAATCCATAAATTCATGAAAAAACAATTTAATTCAATATTCAATTCATTTGTGCAGATATATTGATAAATATTGGCAACAACTATAGGTAATTCATTGTTTATCTCTGAATTAATTTTACATTGACCTCAATCACTACTATTAAAACAGATACAAATATGGGGTTGGGGTTGGGGTTGG